>Ga0209671_1003468_pt1 | contig 15190 bp, 6 predicted proteins | sample WorMetHERISLAND2_2_FD_187401 | JGI IMG/M metagenome (GOLD analysis project Ga0209671, IMG submission 187401) | Marine gutless worms symbiont microbial communities from Max Planck institute for Marine Microbiology, Germany - Olavius geniculatus... | ecosystem: Host-associated > Annelida >... | reverse complement strand
ATATTTGCGATAGCCGCAAATAAGAGCACTTGAGTCAAGCATGACTTCATGCAAATACGAGGGGCATTCAAAAAGTTGTGATCTTCAGTATACTGGACAGAATTTTTTTATTGTCTATATATCAGTAAAATGTACCTTCCTCGCCTATTCGTGCGAGCAGATTGTGGAAGTGAAGTCATTGTAATTTATGACGTCATAGAGCATTAAGCTGAAACGATCTGGTGTGCTAACGTGAGCAGCGTTTGAATCAGGCTGATAGTTGCATGAAACTTTTTCAGTCTGTAGCTTGATTTACCAAACTTGGGCTCTGTGGCATCTGATTTTACGAAAGCCCTGACAAATACGTTTATAAATTTTTCACTTGTGTCTGTTTATATACTATAGTGTAATTTGTGTTGGCTATAAATAAGAGCATTTCAGCAAAAAATACGATGAAATGCTAATATTTGACGGTGTCAAAAAATGATTGAAAATTTAACTGTCAGTTATATAAGTTGTGTTAGTAGAAGGAAAACCAGAATTTGTAAATAGTTACATGGGCCCCTGACGGATAGGGGGCTAGAAGCAAGCCCTATGCACCCTCCCCTAATTTCAGCACTAATTTTCAGCACAGTCCAGTCTAAACTCTAAAGTTACCCAGCTGGCTGTTCACGACTATGACTTTGTACGCTAAGACCACTCTGCACTCAGCAATGACCTGACCTTCAGTGACCATTATCTGTTTTAAAATTTGAAATATGATCATGATGTTATCCGCTATCCACGACGATGAATAACTAAAGCCACTTATGTTGACGCTGAAAATTGCTTCCATTTAATTCTCGGTGACGTCATAAATTACATCGACGTCTTATCCGCAGCAGACTCTTGTGAAACAGTAAAGAATGCGCGTTTCACTGATGCATAGATTGTGGAAAATATCGTTGTCCAATATGTCGAGGCCGGAAACTTTTGGGATGGCCCTCGTATTAGCTTAGACATTTAATCTGTTCTCAGTAGCCAGATATAAATGTTTAAGCTAATGCATAATGTTCGTGCCCGTCGTCCCACATCAACCAAATTTTGCATGTGGGGTCGTATCCCGGATATCTTTCTTGGTTTTGGGTTCCATTAAAATCGGCTGAAAAATGTGGGAGCTGTGGAGAGTCGAAATCTGGGCGTTTCCATTGACTTGGCACATCGCTTCTACAACAGCTTATTGTTGCTATCGCAAAAGCCGTGATACATCAAACGCGATTGTTTCACACATCGGCCGCACTGTGCGTTAAAGTCGGCCGGCCACCAAACTTCATAAGTTAATAACTTCAGAGTACGGCTACTACTGTTGATTTAAGTAAATTTCAAATTGCTTCTGATTTTAAGTAGGTTTAATGACAGCTGTTACTGTTTCTTGTCAAGAGTTTTTCTTTCGGTTTGCCCCAAGAATTAATATTTCTGATGAGTTGGTTGACTGATTCATAACTTCATCAAATATTTTGACCGATTTCGACCGATTTTTTAAAACTTTTTATTGCTGCACCCAGCAGGAAAAAATGTCAACAATGGTCATTAAAGATATCCCGCTAATACCAAAACGCGTCGCTACACTACCCTGTAAATTTTAGGTTGTGAAAGCTGACACGAATATTTCGCACGGCAATGCAGCTGCATTTTGAGACGTGGTAAGTCTGGTCTTTAATGATCACGTTAATCATTGCAGATTTATTCACGAATATGCCAGCGGACGGATTTAAAATCGAGCCAAATTTTTTTGAAAAATATTACAAAATGTATGGAGAATGGCTTACATTTTGGACCACTTCGTGCATAAATTACAACACATGCGATGCAAATATTAAGCAAACCAAATTAAAAATCCAATTACTGTAGGTCTGTATTGTTGTTTATGTCCGTCTGCATTTTGCAACACAGTGGTATACGTAGAGAACGAGTGGACTGCATTGTAGTTGACTTAAGTTAATGCATTCATTGTACGGAATGACTCCAGCTTTAGCTTAGTGCTACATTCCTCGACTGAATTATGCTGAATTCCTAGAACTCTGCCTGCGGCAATCGTGCGACATTTCAGGCCAGCCCTCAGCACTATTGTCTACCAAACAAAAAATACCTTCAACTGTCTTGAAATCCTGCTGTTTTGCCAGATGTTTCAAATTGCGTAATAAGATACGGCAGTACGCATCCACCAAATACTGCATAGTTGTTCCGTTCCATAAGACACATTAAAAAGTTCCGCAAAGTTCCGGGACTTTTCCCCCAAACGTAAAGTTTCATAAAGTTCCATAACACTCACGGACAAAGTCGTTATCTGACGTCACAATAGCATAGAACATAAGCCCTAACACATGATACAGACCAACGTGTTTTTGTCAACAGCTCAAGTCCGTATAATTGGTCTAAACTGGCCAATGTATAGGCCCAAGTAGGCCTAGTAATCGCAATCTAAACGTCACGGCAAACAAAATGTTACACCGATTAAGTTCTCGAAATTTTAGAGAACTGTCCAACTGTAGTGTTCTGCCCTAATGGACCATGGCTATGGAGCTATGGCGAGAACGTGGTGCGTGCTACAAGCCGAACTATCCACAACGACGACAGATTGTCCAGCAAAATGAAAAACTAGTATAGTTCCATAAAGTTCCATGTCCGTTATAAAGTTCCATAAAGTTCCGGAACTTTTCCCCAATCGTAAAGTTCGTACAGTTCGTACGGAACAACTATGAGATACTGTTTATTGTTCTCAGCATCACTTCAAATTTCTTGCCCAAATTTTTGGCCGACCAGTCCAGTTCATGCCTATGTGAAACCTTAGTCAAATCGAAAAAATCATGCCCATAATATGCGCAAATTACAGATTGACGGCTTTCGATTATGTGAATACACGAGAAGTGTTGTAAAATAATTTTACGATGCTTTTAGTTATCGCAAGCTATTAGAGTGTTGCTTGGATGAATGCATTGCATTAGGTTTTACCGTTTCTGTTATGGCCTACACATAGGCCTAGGCCTATAAGAAAGTACATCTAAACATCAAATAATATCCATAATAATATTTTTTTCTTTTGTAGCACCTTAATTGCAGTTTTTGCGTTCACCGTTAAGCGTTTGTTAACAATAAAAAACTTAAAAACAAAAAAGTCAACAGTGCGTTTTGTAAAAAAATAACAAGAAAGCCCAGCTGTAGCTACGGAAAACGCGCTACAGCCTATACAGTTCCTGTAACAGTATTGACCGTCAAGGTCACGCAAGGTCGATGATTTTCATGTTATCCGAAAAAGCGTCTGCCCCTCGTTATTAGTGATTAATAGTAACCTGGCCGTATATCTCACCGTTTTCCGAGATATGGTTAGTTTTTTGTTGAAAACACATTTTCTTACCCTTTTTATTCAACCCCAAATTTGAAAATGTTCCCTTGCACTAGATCGTTAAAATTTTGCGTGCCTAGGTCCGACATACAAGGCTAATTATTCGTGCAGAAAGTTCTTTTCGTACTGTTTAGCCACAATACATTCGTTATAGAGTATAGACAGACAGATAGATAAACAGACGACACATCGTGCCAAAAACGACCTACAGTATATAGCTGTAGCGCGTCAAAAACCTCCATTAACTATTAGTACGGGCTACCGTGGGATGTGGCAGACTGTTCGTTCTCAACGACAAATGTCTCACACTCAGTCACTCTGTCATTCTGTCAGTGGGTATGAGTCACTTCTTGAGTATTAGGGCCAAACTCCACTTGCTTCAATTCGTTCTGAATTTGCTCTATAGAACAAGCTATCCGACAAAATCCATCATGAATCCAACTTAGTGCAGCATGGCCTTAAGCGGTAGATGAAAAAGAGCGTGTTCAACAGTTAATAATCGGTCCGCCTGTCTCTCTGCGTTTGGGTGGTCGCTGCAAGCACAGGTCGTGACCTACGGCTGGACTGACTGACAGTCCGGCTGACCTCATGTGACAATTAGTGATTGTTCACTGCGTCAGCATGCGTCGGCGTCGGTCGCTTTGTACCCAACATCTAACTGCAACAGTAGCTGAAGGTGTTAAATATTGAACGCAACAGTGGCGCAGCCGGCGCCGTGCATGACGACGTCATCGGCCGCACAGGCTCAGGAAGAATCCGGAGAAAGGCCCCGAGTCATGGCGGTCGGTAAGGATAACCCCAGGAAAAAAAACTTTAACAGGTTTGGTGCACATCGGGTCATTAAACGTAGCGCAGAAAATCGGCGTTTTTTGGCAGGTAAAAATGAATTCTTTTTCGCTTGTTCTTTCACCGATTTCCTATGCCGTTTAGATTTCAGTCAGCAATGTATAGCGTACGCTAAAACCGCGGGAAAAACGACAAAAAGAATAAAAATCGAATAAAAGAGGCCAGTGTGAGATTGCGAACTGACGTAGCGTCTGGGTGCGCCAGTCCGCACGCTCGTGTGAAGTTCTGTGATTGTCAACGATGAACGATTATTATAACCAATTGCCAAAGGCATACACGATTGGTTGATTGACGGATGACTGGTGAATTTTGATCGACTCAGCACGCACTGACCACGTACGATGATTGTGTGCTGTAATGTGTGTTTCCTTTGATCCTTGGAATGTGTCGAAATGCGGTGTATTGACGGTGACGTACATGTATAGCGCCGTTTTACAACGGTCAGGACTCAGGAGCCCCTGTCCTCCCAAATCTAGACTCGAAATCGGGATCAAGTCCCCCTGTCTCCTACCTCCCCTCTTTCTCACCCCACATTGTTTTCCCACTCCTCTTCCCTATCATTTAGACGCTCTTTTCTTCACTTTTTTCCTTTCTTTTTTCTTTCCTTTTCTCTTTTTTGGCCTTCTATCGACCGCCTTCCTTCTCTTCCAGTAAGCGAAGACAAGAGGTTATTAGGTAAGCAAAGCCTGGGAAAAATTCCTGTCCTTCCAGTTGCATTTTGGCAAAAAGTAGGGGCAGAAATTTTTGATATTAGCCTACACAACAGCAAAACAGCTCATAAAAAGAAACTGACACAGAGAATACCCATAAGAACTAAAGTAAAATACCGCAGCGTCACAGACAAAATGCAAACGGTTTTCTTCCAGCATAAGCCAGTGGCGTAGACAAGGGGGCAGGGGATAGGCCCCTTAATCCTCCAGACAAAACATATGCGCGTTTAAACTGCACGAAATTTGCCAATTTGGTCAGTTTATTCTTCGGAAAATGATTAAAACTGTTGCAAACAGATCTCATCTTTTAAAGCTAAAATGCACCGAATTCAAATTCGATTTCGGCTAGGGCTCCGACCCAAACCCCGCTGGGAGAGCTCACGGCGCTCTCCTAGACCCCTGCTTGTATTTCAGGGGTCCTACTTCTAACGAAGGAAAGGGAGGGGAAAAGGGGAGGACATGGGAAGGGAGAGAAAAGTAAAAGGGGAGAAAAGGGGGAGGGACAAAAGAGGGAAGAGGAAGAAGAAGGGAAAGGAGACGATGCCCCCAATTGAAATTTCTGGCTACCCAACTAGTAAAAGCAGACGAACTTTTTTGAGGAGCCTAGTAATAATATCAGGAACGGACTTTTACGGACGGGTGACATTATCGGAATTTGGAAGCACGGGAATTTATTACGCCTGCGTAAGAAAGTAAGTAAGTAAGTAGACTATAAAATTACCGTTGACGGCAGCCTCTGCGCGTTCGATGTTATTGAGCGAGATGCGGACCAGTGAAGAGTTGAGCCTCAGTTGACCGTTGTAGCTTCTACTCACCAGGAATATCCTCGTGTCGTACTTGCGTGCATGGCTATTACATATCGCCGGGTCGCCTATCCCGGTGACTAGGACTCGCGGCTTTGGACCCCCCAGCCCGTTAAACGTCCAGCGTCTACCGGCCAGTAGCACGTCAGCGCCCTTGATGATCCGCTTTATCTCGACGTTAGCCACCTACCGTATGCCACAACCAGTCAACCAATCAGTTGAATCACATTTATGCAGCACCATTTGTCCCGAACGAATCAGATGCGCAAATACACGCCAACATGCAGACTCTGACTGTAGCCTAAACTATCAAATGACGAAGTAATTCCGCGAAACGCGAAATCGCTGATCGGTGTTTCCCTGGTGAATTATAAATAAACAACTGCGAGTTTTGGAGAGGGATCCCCAAACTTCCCCTTCCCGTGAGGGATCAGGAACCCCCATCCAATACAATGTGTCAGTGGGTCCTGCAAGTGTACGTGTCAAATGGCAAAAAATTCGTAGAACGGTTTAAGCAGGGTGAACGAATAAGACAGACGACAGACAGACATACCACGCTACGGAGAAATGTGCAGCAATAGTCGGAATCGCTGCCGCTGCAAGAGCGATTCCGTCTGGAAAACAAAACTGCTGAAATTAAAAACGCACCAGGTTAATCGTTCTCTAAAATTTGTTAACCATCAATAAAATTTTAACCGTTGAATTTTCGCGGCGATCAAAGTCACGCCACTAAAATAGCACTGCAAAGCAAATACGACGACAAAACAAAAAGTCCAGCTGTCGCTAAAATGGGCCGACCGTACCCCCTATATCCGATTGCGGAAAGAAAGTGCTTTCCCGGAGTGACTACAGTCATACACGCTACGGTGACGCCGCTATACCGAACGCTACAATCAACGCGCACGTGAGTGACGGCTGCAGGCATCAACTTTGTATTCGAAATTGCGGCCAAACCGCTGCAGATAGAAACACGGTTACTATTGACAGCCTATAATAACTCGTTATCGCCTTATCCAACGGTACCGTCGCCGATCCCCTACGACGTACGGCTTAGCCGCAATACATGCGTTACAGACAGATGGCGGACAGACAGACGACACATCGTGTCCCAGAATCGATCTAACGGTCGGACAAAAACGACATGCGGACCTTCAAGTCGCTGTGTCGTCGATCTGGAATGAGGTCGCGGATCGTTCCAGTGAAAACGGCGTCAGCGCTGGACTCGCGCGCTTCCAGCGACTTCTCAACGCAGCGGCGTCTGTAGGCGCTGTAGTACTGGGCGATTGAGTTGTACTTGAGCGCTTCAACACCGTGGCGGCGGCCGTGGTGGTTGTGGTGGTCGAATGTTAACGCGACCAACAGCAGAGACAGTAGTGTCGACAACCGCTGCATCTTGACTTCTGCTCTCCGTCACTAGTAGCCTCTACATGCGCGCTGCGCTGTCGTTAGATCGCTACCAGTGAGTTAATAACTCGCGATAATGGCCGGAAGACAAAGTGCGGCGATCGACGACAACCGACAATCGGTTAGGACGACGGAGATTCTGCGGCAAGACCTGCTGCTGCTGCTGCTGATGATGATTTTGCTGACGATGAAATTAGTCAATCAGAATTTCGTTAATAACACAACCACTTTAACGTTGAATAGTACAGGTTTAACATCCGCAGGTTAATTCGACAGCGTCGTCCGAGTAGATGATTTCCTTCTGCTGCTGCTGCTGCTGCTGCTAACAACTGACGGAACTGAAGTGTCCGTGAAGCCTACACGGCGACTGAGCAGCAGATGACACGGAGGTGGCTGTCTGTGGCGGGCGACGCATCAAGTCAACCGCGTTCTCCTCCGTTCAGTTCAGATCAGAACGCATCGTGCGTCGCCGTGCGTGTGTGCGTGCACCCCTAGAGACACGCGAGACGCGACGCTACCATCACCGGGTGTCTACATGTGTGACAAAACTTCGCATGCGACTACAAGACAGCCCAGCTGTCGCTAGATAAACGCGCTACAGTCTATACAGTTCCTGTTGCAGTACTGACCTTCAAGGTCACCCAAGATCAAAGATTTTCACCTCCTGTGAAAGGGCGTGTGATTTTGGCCGTATCTCTCACTGTTTCTGAGATATGGCCAGTTTTTCGTTGAAAACGCACATTATCCTACCTCCCCTCCATTCAACGCCAAATTTGAAAATGTTTTTCTTGCACTGCATCCCTCAAATTCTGTACGCAGAGAGCCTCGACAAAGGGATAATTACTCGTGTAAGAAGTTTTCCCCGAAGACCTAACGCTTAACCACAATGCATCCGTTACAGACGGACGACAGACGACAAACGGCAACCGTACCATAGACAGCACGCCAAAAACAGACCGAAGCCACGTACAGCGCAGCCGTCAGTCAACTCGAGTTTGGCAGCGCTATCGCACGGTCGGTGGCGTCTCGTGTGATGAAGCGAGAGCGCTGCGAAACCAGAGTTGAATGACAGGTGCACTGTACGCATCATGCACAGCCCTGTTTTGGTAGCATGCGAGATTCTGTCGCACGTGTAGACATCCCCTCGCCGAGGCAACTAGCTGCTCTGCGTATCTCCATACAGTTCGTCCATGCAGGCCGCCTCCGGTCTATCGGTAGGCGGGATGGCAGAGGCGTCATCTACCGATAGGATCCGCGATCGATGTACACTACTCGAAGCATGGACGAGCGCGAGCGACAGAATTGCGCCTGGAATCAAATCGCCGGTGGCAGCGGCTGAATCAGCGACCGATGGCGAGATGAGGAAGCGAGACGAGACACGGAGACACGCCCACTCTGTCTGATATAGCACCCTGGGACGCAGCGGATATAGCACGACCGTTTCAGTAGTTGTTAACTCAACTATATGCACGCTGCCGACACGGACCGGTGGCGTATTCAGCAGTGCTGTCGTGGGTGGTAATTAGTGCTGCCGTTGACCAGTTGGATATAGCAGACGATTTGTACCACGCCATTGTTCCTTGGACTTTGACGTTTCGTACCACGGCGCGGGAGAGATGGGCGCAGCGGCTTGTTAGTGGTTAGTAACATCGTATAGACGTAACCGGGCTTACAAAGTTACAAACACATTTTATACATACACCGGTCGCGAAAATTTGGCTTTTTGACGTTGACTCGGTTTATATCTTCCATTCTTTATCATTCTTATGCTGTCGTTTCCCCCGTCTATTCGTCTTCGCCAGTTTTTAGGGGACGAAACGTCTAGTCAAATGGCGAAAACTTTAGGAGGCGAAGTGTGGCAGGACTCAGTGCTAGGGTGAAATGTTCTTAACCCGGTCGAGCTAAGTCGACTAAATCATCAACGACTATAGTCAGCTATTGAAATAGACGACAGTGGCAAAACTAAAGGGCCGACAATTGCCTCTTCTAAATATTTGTCCGTCTGAAATTTGACTTGGCAAAACAATTTTGCAATAATACAAAATTTGGAGCTGTAATTCCCCGTTTACAGGTAGAATTTTAAGACAAAATTTAAATTTTGAGCAACCGACAACTACCTGTATCTGAAATTTGCAGGTATCTGTTGGAAAATTGAAACTTTTTGCTCCCCCCTTCCCAGCTTTCTTGTCCCACGACTCCGCTGGTCGCCTATTGAGAAAATAATGTGCTGGCGATGCACGTCGACTATTATTCTGTGCGCTAGGCGAGAGCAGTCTGGTCCACTATCATTGTATGCTAGCGACTCGTAAATTTCGCCGTTTTAATTGGTCTTATTCATCGCATCTCATGGTCGATAGTAGCGGCAACATCTAAGTTCAGTCCAGTTCAGTTCATCATCACGCAAAAAACTGCCCAGTTTGATTCAACAACTTGATGTGTCCAAGGCTGTCGTGCGCTTTTTTTTGCCAAATTAAGAACCACTTTGCTTGACTGTAATTGCTTTATGATTAATCTGTAAAATTTTTATGTATATTTACATATCTAAAAATACGTAACTACTCAGAGGTGCACTGTTGAGATTTGGCTTGCATGCTGTTATTTGGTTTTTATTTTCACCTCATGTATGCTGTTTTGTAAACCGGCAAATGACAACAAAATTACCTTAGTTGTAGACTTACTTTTGAAGCGACACTGGCGTAGAAATAAGGGGGAGGGGCACTGGGGGCACGTGCCTCTGATCAGTTACTCGAAATAATGCAAAAATGCACCAAAACGCTTCATTTTAGCACCAAAAAATCGATAACTTTTCTGGGGAGGGGATTCTGGGGAGACCTTTCCTCTGGTGGGAGAGACTTCTCTCCACATCCACCCCTCAAATGTTCCCCTACGTTCAGATCCTGGCTACGCCATTGTGAAGCGCTAGTTCTGTAAGACAAAGGTAGGCCTACAAATGGACGGCGCACAACAACTCTTCACGTGTTGTGAACGCATGACAACATTGCAGAAACTGACAAAATGTTGCAGCAAACAATCGTTCTTCTTTCACTCTAGGAGAGATGACTGTCTCTCTCCCTCCCTCGTGGTTCCGGTAGCGTCTTTCTCGCCGCGTAGTCATGGAAACCAGAGATAAGATCCGATCCGGGATGGGATGCGATCGATCCCATTTGGCTGCATGCGGAGCTCGTCGTTCGACTTATCACTAAACGGTGTTCGGATAGATCTATCTGCGTGTATACGTAGTATTCCCAACAGGACAACATCTCGCTACTGTAGAGGCTTACTCGACTCGATTCGAATGCAGGCGTTGTTGACCAGTACAGAACCATAGTACCAGCTAGAACTGTCGAAAAATCATTGACCTTGGATGACCTTGAAGATCAATAGTGCAACAGAAACTGCATAGGCGCAGCGCGTTTTTCCTAGCGACAGCTAGCTTTTTTGTAACAATTGTTACGATGCTGTGGATTTGTCGTAGGCTTCGATTGGACGTGGATCTATGTCGTGGTTATCGTGTGTATAAATTCCCTGAAGATTCGCGGCACTCGTGGCCACTTTAACTGGTACTCCAGTTAAGACTAACCCTAGTACTACTATATAACACAGATATAAATATTAAAAACTAGTACTAAGTGAGCGATACTTAAAAGCCTGCCGATGCAATTTTTTGGAAAGTTTTGGGGACAATTTTCTTTGACAATATCCCCCCCCGAGAGTTCCCCGATTTTAACTGAAATCCATGACATTTTCTTGTTTTCCCTATCCATTTGCTGCAGATTTGCCTTTTTCATACAGCTGGTTGTCCAACTAGCCTATCTATCTATCGCTCTTAGTCTTCTGTGAATTTACGACGAGCTTGACGATGAAAGATACGAGGCCCACTACATTGGTGGCGTTATAGCCAAACAATAGAAGACAACGAATAACAAAAAAACTCGATATTCACGCAGAACGACGTCGGAGACAGAGTTAGGCCTAACAGCCACCATCACTTAGCAAATGTCAGCAGGACACACAGACTGACGGACAGACAAGTCATAACGCGACGTCGTACGGTGGTGCCGCCAGTATGACCGTGACTGACCATACAACTTTTAAGACAGCCATGATACCTAGTCATAGCCCACTGTGTACAAAAATGCACTACAAACGGATGTTCTGGTAAAAAACAGTAGCGTCGGGGCAGCTGCGCATCTAAACCCGAGTCTGTGAAAACATTTTTTTTGTCGCAAAATTTTCTTCCGAAGATAAAACTTTTGAGGTTGTAGGTCCCTCACTGAAAGGAATTTAGGGAAATTTTAAACGCCTACAGTCCCACATGTATCAGAAATTTGCTGCTGCGCGTCAAAAAATGACTGCAACTTCCCCCCCCCTACACTCCTAAACATTTTGACCCACGACCCCGAGAGTCAAAAGACACCACCAACCTCAAACCAGTTGTCCAAGAAATCGCAAAGTGCAGCAGCAAACAGCGACCCCACTCACTGCAGAATTTCTCCTCCCCCACAGGAAAACCCCAACTACGAATTGTTCACAGTGCACCATCACCACGGACCAGGTGTTATGACGACGATCAGAAACAAACAACACGGTGTAAACAGGTAAGACCAGCAGCAGTCATTCGTACAGGTAAGATACACATATACAGGTATAAACATCATCATCATCATGGACTAGTAGATGGACGAGCCGGTAGGCGATGTGGCTCGCGACTGCTATACAGAACAACCGAGCTAATGACGAACAGACACTGTCAAACACAGACCGGGTCCGACACAAGACACGATGTCTGAGAATAAGGGTCGCATAGCAGTTGTGAACGAACAGACACGGCCGTACAGACCGTGCTAATGCGGCAATACAGTGAATTTGGGTCTGACCCAAAATTGCGAAGTTTCTGCTGACAAATTTATCTATTCTACTGCTAAATCAGTTCAAAAATGCTAAAGATTTGACAGTATTATTATGAGTGAGGTAGTAGAATTTTACATCCTGTTCACGATCATTCCAAACAATCACTTGCAATGGTACCCACAACAAAAATCAACTGCAAAAAATAAAAAAATACTGCAAAATAAAAATACAATAGGTTGAGTGTACTGAACACAGCTAAGAATTCTCATGGTTGTACTTGTTGCACCAATTTTGCAATGAAGCAAACTCTAAGGATGAAGGGAAATTTTGAAAAAAAAACCAAAACCCAAATTTGGCTTATTTGGCATTCAAAAATGCTACCTGGCAATTCTGGTACTTGCCGGCCAGTCAAGTCAACATCAGTTCAAGTAACAATAGTCTCAACAGTCTTATTATCAGACATACGTACGGACAGACGGACAGACAGACAGACAGACATACACATGTAACACTCCTTGGTAACATAACGTAACACTGCAGTCCAGTCCCACCAGTTGCAGTCATGGGGTCATGGGTCACACTGATCTAGGTCAGGTCACGAGGTCAGTAAGGTCCTTCGGTTGGAAGATTGCGTTTTGGGGAATTAACCAGATCCTCAAATAACATTCAGGATCTAAATTACATTTTAAGGCCACACATGTCTCAAAACCAAAAGCGAATGGAGCGGAAAAAAGTTGAAGCTTACAGCGCTCAGACCGATTTGATGCATTTAGGGAAAAGTAAGCTCCCCAAACTTTAGCCTGTAGGAAAATGTCAATATTGTCTAAACATTTTCGTCCAAGAATACTAAATTTGGGGCTACAAATCCCCATTTTAGAGACATTTAGGAGAAAAACTGAACATTCGAGCAGCCATATCTCCGCAGTCGCAAAAAAGAAAGCTGCAGCTGCCTTCGTCAGAAAATTGCAACTTCTTGCCCAATATTTATCAAAAGATGTCAATGATGTACAAGGTATAAAAAATAACAGAATGTTCAACTTATTTTGTGACCCTTCTGTAGTAATAGCATTAGTAGTAGTAGCACAGTGTAGTAGTGATAACTGTCTTTTAAAAAATGTAACGTTATACCAATATTATTAACTTCTCCATTGAGGAATAGGTGAGCAGTGGCGGATTCAAGGGAGAGGAGGCAGACCCTCTCCTATTGATCGGATGCATCTAAAAATGGGCTAAAATTCTGCATAAAAAGCACTATTTTTGCATAAAAATTTCAAAATTTCTCACGCCACACCCTTACCCTTCCGCTGCCCTATTCCAAATTTCTGGATCTGCAACTGTAGATGAGTTATGCATCTACAGCTCACAGAATAGAGAAGTGCTGTGCAAAAGGCACTCGGAATCTGATGACAAATACTGACGACTAACAATCGGCATCTTGCACATATCTCAACATTATACAGTCACCGAAAATGAAACTACCGATTTATAATTACAGGAAAATTACATACTGGCTTGTTCACTACGCATAATTACACTACCGAACTACACCCTCGATTGTGAAAAATACAACATGCACAGGCAAGCTTGACAACAAATTCCCTCAGAACTAAAATAAACAGCTCTGACAATGAAGGACAGTTGGAACGGCAAAATTATCTCCGTCATAAAAAAACAAAATTATCCCCGTACAGACCACAGCCAACATCTCTGTACTGGCTTAGCAACGTTGCCTAACAGCGAAGTTCAAAGTCATGTTACACAAAAAATAGGCTGATATTAAAAATCCAGCCAGTAAATGATGGAGCAGAGAAACTTTGAAATTTCGATTTTCTAACTGGAAGAACTCGTTGACTTATTTCATTTGAATCGGACAACCCCCAAAATTTACGATACTGCGCCATGTATTTACGTCAGATCGACTTTATTACGTCAACTCAAAAACAATGTCACAAGCTGTTTGTGTGCATTCTTTATCATTTCCAAAAAAATGTTAAAAATCACAAATGCATGGCGATGCAGTAAAGTGAAAAAACAGTAAAAAAAAATACATCACTAAAAAGGCAAAAAAATGCGCATGACACTGCCCCACACAGATTGAGCTTTTATATTAGTATTTCATCGTAAGATACTTACTACTATTTGCTGCTAGCACCATAATAACAGATCAGGGACATTTCGCTTGTGATAAAATTCCATCTATACAACAGTCCATTGTTAAATATTAACAATTCAACAGTCGCCAGTGCATTGCATTATTACAGTATTTTTTAAAAAATGTCCGACTAATTTTGCCATGAATCAGATACTTGAGTAGTTTGGTGGAAATTTTTGTTCTAATGTAGGCAAGGGAAAATTCTCGGAAATAATACAGATACTATGTACCGAGACAACTGCAAAAAATTCTGTGCTCAGTGTTCACACAACTGCAGCCGATGTTGCTATGTGACAAACTATTTACTGCGATAAACATATATCTAGGTTCCACAGCCCTGACAGCTTGTGCCAAATTTTGTATTTCCGCATATTGGACTCCATACTTTGCTGCTTGGAACTTGCTTCACATAACTAGTCAAGAGGATCAAAAGCCTCGACAACACTGGCGTACAGAAACTTATTCTAAACGCTGATCGCAAAGATTCACTCTGATTAGCCGACGTCCACCAGCAAACTCCGCAAACTGAGCAGTCGGAATTAAGGGCCGGTTTCTGGATCTTTTAGTTAACTGACCAGTTAGTAAACCGTCTGTTAATTGTAACTCACTAGTTAAGTTTGTGCTTGTTTCTGATCCAAACCTTCACTGGCTGTCAGCTAACTGAGCGGTAAACTATAGTTGCTTAGCAACGATGCACACGACACTTATCACTTCCGCCCAGTGCAGTCGAGCGTCATGAATATTAATGAGCACAAGCGCACGTCAGCCAGCCCACGCGCCAGCCAACCGATTGCAAACAGCCATTTTGTCCATTCATGAGTGGATTTTGTAGTAAAATTTGTAGCAGCAAACGTCGCCTCGAGTGTTTTGAAGACATTGCTATACGGTAAAATCGTTTTGTAATATCACATTCTTCAATTAACTGCTTGCAAAATGGTACCAAAGTTGCATTAAATACGATAACTACGATCGACGGTTAGCTAACTGGCCGATTTCCTCCAGTTAAATTTTTGGCCATTTTGACTGTTGGTTAGTGCAACGGAAATGCGCGTTATGCAAATCG
>Ga0209671_1003462_pt1 | contig 15196 bp, 11 predicted proteins | sample WorMetHERISLAND2_2_FD_187401 | JGI IMG/M metagenome (GOLD analysis project Ga0209671, IMG submission 187401) | Marine gutless worms symbiont microbial communities from Max Planck institute for Marine Microbiology, Germany - Olavius geniculatus... | ecosystem: Host-associated > Annelida >... | reverse complement strand
GTCTAATTTCCCCCCCAGTCGGACTTAGGGCGCCGGGCGGACTCACATTGGGCTTTGCTCCAAATTTCTAGTTTTAGTCTGAAAACGGTTGCAGATAGATAGAGACATGTTGCTTATCATAACAAGCACTGGTGTCAGGCTTTTTAGTTTTATCAACATCGATGAAACTTGGATAAGCTTGAGCCCCTAAAAGAATGGTTTTTGTTGTTTTTTTTGCAATTTTTGGCTGCAGCGCATATTTCAAGAGTGAATTGCGACAAAATGGCTAAAGATAGATGAAGACAACCTGTGTGTGAAATTTTTAGCATCAAATGTAAATTTCAGTAGTCTTAAGTCCTGACCTTCTGAAGCCTTTAAGCCTTAAGCCTTTAAGGAGACCTGCGCACACGAGCATCAGGGGTTCTCTTAAAAAGTGGTTATTTAACCAGTATTGCTTTGTCTTTTGTGAAAACTGTTGCAGATAGGCATAGACGTGCTGCTTATCATAACAAGCACTGGTGACGAGCCTTTTAGCGGTATTGACATCAATGACTTTGAATGACTTTGACCATTCAAAATAGGGTGTTTTGGTGTTTTTTTTGCAATTTGCAGCTGCTTAGGGCAGTGATGTTAACAAGGCCAGACCACTCAAGGCCAAGGCCAAGGCCAGCTGATCAAGGCCAAGGCCATGGTCCCAAGGCCAAAGCTATTCCACGATGCATAGGCTTACAATAAAAGATAAAAGTAATGAAATCCTGTTTTTCAAGTACTCTTAATACGCAACTTATAGAATTTAATAGCATCAGCTGCATCACTAATCGTTGACAACATAATATGCAGAAATGAGTAGAACTATCCAGTTACTGACAGTCAAAACAGTGCTAGTAGTTTGAAAGTTATTATATAACCCAGTCACTGAAAGTCTAAAAACATTTTGTCAGCTACAAATTCCATGTAATAAATGAAGTATCGAAAAACAGTTTTATCAGGTACAAATTCCATTTAAAAGATGAAGCAAAAAGCCTGTTTTTACAGTACTGCAACCTAAGCTAGTTAAAACAGTTCCACCAGTTCGAAAGTCCGTTACAGAAAGTTATACAGTGCTGGAAGCACTGGGGGTCTTTCTCCGTAATTCACAGCGCTACATTGCATTTGATGAATTTTGTAGTCCCACGAGACTTTGACGTGGCCTTGATTTTTTGGCCAAGGCCAAATTTCTAAGGCCAAGGCCACAGTCCAGCCTATTGCAAGGCCAAGACCACAAAATTTGGCCTTAAGGCCAAGGCCAAGGATTTACATCACTTGTTTAGGGTTAGAACGATACCAAAAAAGCTACCCAGTACCCAATACTCAATATTATTGGGTTCTGCTAATACCAATACCCAATGCCAATACTGATATCAGCTTCCTGCCATGTTTACTGCTAGAGCTAGACATGAGAAGTGAAGTGTGCTGTGCTAACCGTGCTACTAGCCAAACGGCGTTAACTACCGGTAAGCATTGGTTTGCTCTGCTTTGCCAGCACCTGCACTCGGCCCACCATTTAAAGGTGTGTTCTCACTTCACGCGTTAACGCACGTGGTTAACGCTCGTGGATCGTCGCAATTGACTGTTCAGTCAAGCCCTAATCCAAGCACTACGTCACCCTAGAAGAGCGGATACTTTTGAGATTGTCCATGCGCGTCACGCGCCGTAGCGCGTAACGCATGTTAACGTGCGCAGTGAGAACGCACTTTTAGGGTGCAATGTCCTTTCACTTTCTGTCCATTGCCTCTCAGCCTGTGGCTGTGCCGTACCAGGAATAAGAGACAGCTACACCTTTGATCCTCACTGCAGGGCAGTGGCAGTAGCAATTTGGTGTCAAATTACATCATGCAGCACAGGTGTCTAGGTCTGTCTCATATGCTAGTGAGCCAGTAGTGACAACCACCAGAGAGCACAGTGGTTGGCTACAAGGGGGTGTGTCTGCTGATTAAATAATTATACAGCTTACACAGGGTTCTCACACCTCCAGGAAAGTCCTGGAAAATAAAAATCCTGGTTAGTTGATGAATTCACTGGAGCTTCAGGATAAACAACGTGCACAACTGGCATACACTTACTTACTAAAATGCAAAAAAAAATACATTTTAAAATCGTTTCCTGCCAATTTTTACTAATGAAGAACTTTGTGCATTGCACTACGTAGAACTCATTGGGCGTTATTGGTATTGGATACCACAGCCCAAGAAAGTATTGCCCAGTACCCAATACTAGCAAATATTGGGCAATACCCAATACCCCAATGCTAGTACCCTAGCACACTTCAAGGGTGAATTTCAACAAAATGCCTGCATAGATCAAGACAATGTGCGAACTGGAACTGCTAAGCCTGTCACATGTCTCATGAGCTTTGCTCATATTTTTTGTATAATGTAGCCATCACAACTTAACTTGAAAGCAAAACAAAAAATGTAGGAATCCATAATTTGTGCAAATTTTTCCCAGGGCAGAGTAACCGGTTTGCCAATTTTTAGCTTACAAATGTCAAGCTCAAGGTTAGGCTTTAGGTTTGCACGGTTCAGGGTGGATGACTGCATAATATGTCAGCTCTCGGCAGGCAAGCATTTTTTTGATTATTGTTGTTGCTATTATGAGTAAGAAAGTATATTTTGTGTGATCTGTTCAACTGCAAGATTTGACTTTGTTTGGTGCTATTTAGAATGTCAGGAGATGCTGCTGCTGATGCCAGAGCCAGGCCTGATATACAGTCAGCTGTTGCATCCACCAGTACTGCTAATGTCAGTGTCATGGTGACAGCTACTTTCGATTACTTTAATAATTTAGCATTTCTAACAGTTGTATAACAATACAGGGGTTAGTGCATAACACCAGAATTTTTATTTTTACCCAACAAACAGTGCTGGATTTGGAGAATTAATAACTTAGGCACCGAAGGGAGGAAAATGGGGACCTTTCAAAAAGGGGGGTCCCATTCCGTAGTCAGCTACGGAGTATGAAGAATGTCATAAGCTTCTTCAGCGGGGTCTGAGACAGAGCCCCGGTCGAAACTGATTGGTGCATTCTAACCTTGAAAGAAGCCATTTGAGAACAAGATATTTCATATTAATTGAGGTTACGTGCCCAGAAAATGGCTGAAAAAAGTTATAAGATTTTCGGTATTAGTGTAACCTATGCTCAGGTCTTGCTCACTGCCTCCCTTCCTCCTCTCCATTTTTAGCAAACCGAGCAATGTTATTTTCTGCAAACATTTATTTATTTAATTTCAGTTGATCATTGTTTAATTGTGGTCTAGGGTGTATTATATGCATGCAGTGAGTGAGGCATGATAAGCTCAGTTTAAATAGTGATGAAATGTATTTATTTAATGTCTGTGATCTACGATGAGTTCTGCCTGAGAATGGGTGCTGTAAACAGACCCGAGCTACGTTTCAATTGTCATACTTGACTGGAGGGAGATTACGGGTAGAGATGACCGGGAATGACTTTTTACGCGCAAAAGCAGCTATGCTTTCAGCGCGTCTTAGCCATCGCAGTTCTGTCTGTCCGTCTGTCTGTCTGTCACACGGGTGGATCAGGCAAAAATGGTCCAAGCTAGGATCTCCAAATCTTCACCAGTGGCTGCCTGGAAGACTCTAGTTTTAGGAACCGTAAAGCTTTTTCATAAATTCGAAGGGGGTCACCCCAAACGAGGTCGCTAAATGAGAGGGGGGTGGTCAAAATTTGCGATTTTTGCCTTATAACTCGCTGCATCTCAGTAACGGTGCGAGATAAGGCCTAGGTTACTATTAATCACTAATAGGAAATCGTATACTGGCTGTCGATTGGCGCCGAATTCAATGACCTTGGATGACCTTGAACGCCAAAATAGGGGATTTTACGGATTTTTTTTGCGATATCGGGCTCTGCAAGTCTATATCATTCACAAGGAGGCGCCACCGTCGCCAACGCCACACGTGCCTATGGCCGATGTGTATTATGGTCCTGATGGGCCGAGTCCAGGTGATATGCGATTTTCGAAACTATAACTACTGAACTGGAAATGCTATAGGCTTTCGCGCATCTCGTGAGCTTTGCTCAAATTTCTTGTTACATTCCCATTCTCATGCAGTCAATTCCCATTCATTCCCATTCCCAAACAATCGTTCAGTCGTTGGGGCATAAACAATTCTGGGCCTATTGAAGACTTAAGCCTGTTTGTTGTTGAATACAAAACTGATCATGACATTTAGCATCATGCTATGCTCTACTGAACATCATCAAGTCACAAACTACAGAAAACGTGCTTAATGGTATGCTTACTCCAATTTGACAATAAAACAACAGGTCTGTCTGTTGTTTTCTAAGCAGACTATAAGCTTAATACTGCATTCCCATGGGAATAAGGACCATTTTTATTCCCATGCAGGTTGTTTCCCATTCCCAATTTTGTCGTCAATTTCCATTCCCATGGGATTTTCATTCCCACTGCGAATCCCGTTTTGATGGTTGTCTCTAATTATGGGCATTTACAACGTTCCGTTCACTCTGGTAGGAGATCAGCGGACTGAGTAGATGGTGAAATAATTATTCAACCTCTCGTTTTGTGCTCTGACCTGTGTTTGATGCAGGCCAACTCACAAGTCACGGCAGTTCGTTTGCCGACAGACATGGAGCGTGCAGCCACGGGGCCGCTACAACCAGTAGCTCCCCTCAACCAACCTGTAGGCTGGCAGAAGCGACTGAGGACTGACAATAGTGAAGGTTACTTACTTAGAAGCTAAATTTTCTGCTTTCCTTATCAGCCAATAGCTCTTTGACTGGACAAAGGAAGGTCATTTGTATGTCAGAGATATTTCAGTTCTGAAATTAGTTTGAGTTTTGGTTTCCATAAACTTTGCTGGATGCTAATTATAGTTATATATGGTTTTAGTTACATTATCTGGAATACTTACTGATTCACTGTATTCAAAAATGCTTTAGTAACATTTTACTTTGTCCCTTCTCTTTCGTACAGTTTTTTAAGGATTGGTATTTTTTTCGGTTGCCACAGTTTTAGTTATCACAGTGACTTAATGGTAGTTTTTATACCTACAGCGTGTCTCAAAAAACAGTCAAAATTGTTTTTGGCATAACTTTTTCAAATTTTTACCAACTTTAATAATTTTTGGCATAAAGATGGGCAAGACGATATTATTATGTACGGTGCACTCATTTACCACCTCATATAATTTATGTCAATGCACTGCCGTGTGAAACACAGATGCTCCAAATTGTTACATTACACGGCGATCATTTGTATCAGATGGCTCATTTTTGCATCATCAATTTGACAGAGTGCAACGTGGTTTAATAATTTTGAGGTATTAAATATTTTGTGCCGAAAACAGCAGACAACAAAATAGCTGGCTGATGAGCTTAAAACACATCTAGTCGATGAGTGAATGCATTTGATCAGTCAGTCATTACCTCCACCAAGGAGATTATGTTTTTGCCAGAATTTGTTTGTCTGTCTGTGTGTTAGCAAGATGACTCAAAAAGATGGAAGGATCTATCTGAAGTTTTCAAGGAATGTCGGGAATGGCAAAAACTACAAATGATTCAATTTTGGGGGTGATCCGGAAGGAATCCTGGATTCTGGATCACTTTGAAATTTTTGTTAACATTGCTTTAAATGGGGCATAAAATTTTTACTACAATGTTGCGTTGAATCAATATGCTTGGCAGAGGTCTGCACTCTCCGAGTGCTTTTCTAGTTAGGACTGCAATACTGATCTGCTTCAATGAATAACATTTATGAGGACAGTAAAACATGCATTTTTTGTGTCTTGAGCCTCGTGAAACCGTCAAAAATGTCCTGAAATTGTCCTGAAATTTTGTAAACATTGGGTCCTGAATAAGTTACAATAAATTCATCAAATTACAATCTTTTATTATTGTTTTTGTTGACGTTTTGGCAATCGCTGCTGCCTTCGTCAGAACGACTGTCCACCAGGTGTAGCTGCGGCAGACAGTAAGTAGTCATAGATGTGTGGAACTTGGTAGGACCCCTCGTCTCGGTTCATCGACTAGCCTTGTTCTTTTCTAATGTGTATCGCTTCCCTGATCCACCGGTCTATTTGATGAATTTATTGTAACTTATTATGTTACGTTTCAACCTATGAGTCTATTCAAAGACATTGGGTCCTGAAATTTCACTTCTTGCTCCTGGGCGCCCTGTCAGCAGCACAGTGACACACCATCAGTGTGGTGCGGGCAATATCACCTTTTGTAATTTTTGCTGTTTTCGATGTGCAAGTCCTGAAATGTTGCCATTAACAAGTGTATAAACTGATGTTTTGTACATTTATACACATAATAATGGAACAGTAAGTTTAAGCTTTACAACAATGTAACAGAAAAGGAGTGTTGGGTCAAGCTATACATTGTAAGCTGCTGTCAGAAGTTACTGAGATGCATCTGCATAAATCATCATAAATTAACATATGTGATTGCAGTGGTGGAGCTGGCAGTGTTGAGTGCTGGCAAACGTCGTAAGGTGCTGGCAGACATCAGTGAAATGGATTTGCTTGCCGGTGCTGTACAAACTACTGCTGACACTTTTCTGTAAGTTCTCAACCGATTAGTTTTTGGTTGTACTTCATTGAGAGCCTTTGGCGTCGTGGCAAGGACAGGAGGGGGGCAGTTACCTTCTGTAAATTTTGGACTGTCGGAAAATTGTCGAAAAATGTTCTTGTTGGAGATTTTTTTGTCAGGAAATGCAAAATTTTGTACTTGTGGTTGCGGATGTTTGGGATCAGAATTGAAGTTTATAGCGCCTGTAATCTTCTGCGTTGGAAATTTGCAATGCTCTGTTGGAATTCTGTTGGAAATTTGAATGTTGGCATCTGTTGGCAAATTGCCCCACCTATGTTTAATCCACGACACTGTTGGTGAAAGCATTCGGCTTTTAGAATGTATTCTAAAAAATTTGATCCACATTCATCCGCTATTCTGCCTTGGTAGTGAAGAGCAGGGCCAAAGATGAGATGCATTAACACACTGTTGTTTACCATAGCTTTTAAGCTGTGTATTTCATTTATTCATTTTTATCACATTTTACTGAATCTTGTAGGCTGTGGTATTATTTACTTGTAATTGGTGTATAGATTGCAGATAGTCTGTAATGTAATACAAAAGATGTAAAATCTTTCCCTTTCAGGGTCATAAGGCCTGTGGGGCAGCACGGATCTCCGTTTTCTTAGCACTCAGCCAGACACCAGCTTACACTGCCAGACTACGGATACGAAGCTAGTGCATCATACGGTGTGCCTGTTTACATCCCAGCTTTCGCTGCTACTCATTGCTCCTGCCCACAGAGGGATGGCCGGGCTGAGTTCTAGTATAATGTAGTGTAATGATGTAATGCATTCGTTTTATTTAGAGGAAATCTGTCGAGTCGAAGCGCTGCAAAGTCGGAACTTGAGAGGGTTGTCAACGGTGCGCTGATGCGACTGATAAAAGTGGTAACTGTGACTTTCACAATGAATTACTATTAGCAGTAGTAGTGCTCAGCTTACAGAACGTTCTAGGAATTTCTGTTACTTCCTAAGTTAGCTGCTTAAGTTGTCAAGTTCAGTCAATAGACCAAAGCACATTCATATAGGTCTTGTGTTGTGAGCTAAACAGGGTGTACAGTTTAAAGGTTAGAAAAGTGTGATTAATAGCTCTTGAGGAAAATAGTAAAATTAGTGCGACCGGATGTGAGATTTCTCAGTCAAGATGCACTAAATTCATTTTTTGCAGGGGGAGCTTACAGCACTCCTCTAGACCCGCAGCTTTGTTCAATTGGTTTTTTGTAAAGTGTGGGGAAAGTAAGAAGAATGAGGTGGGAAAAAGGAGGGAGGGAGGGAAAAGAAGGGGAAGTAGCCTTCCCCTATCTTTTCAGTCATGTTTTGACCATTGGTTTTGACCGAGTAGTCTAGGTCGTGGACTCTTTAGTTTTGTCACTTCGGCTTTGATTACGTGTTTTCTTGAGACGATACTTTTGTGTTTCATCATTGTCTCTAACCACTGAGCAGCAACTGCGAATGTCATGCTGCGTTCTGTAGGCTGGCAAGTCGGCAAAAGTCAACCAACTCAACAAGAAGATACGACAGGTCTTTCGTTTTTTAACAACTCTTGTAGTATTTTTACTCCTCGTGCGCTATGGTCATAACGTAGCAAAGAGGAGTATATGAGATCAGTGTAATATTGAGGACTGACTGACCGACGACCAATCTCTGTTACTGGAAGAGCCTTCCTGGAAGGACTTCAAACGGCCATATCTCCATAATGGTTCCAGATAGACGCATGGTCACTATGGATCACTTATAGGAAGTCAACCCTCGGGAGTCAAACGGTCACGTGACCCCAAGAGGTCAAGGTCGTGACCCCATTATCTTTTAAGCGCCATATCTTTATAATGGTGCCACGGTAAGTTGCACTTTGACAGTCACTGTCAGTCCCAGTACCTACCAATAGGTGCCTATCTCATGCGTGCTGTGCATGAAATAAGTACTGTATGGTTACTATGACAGAATTTACTGATACTAAATAATGACCATTTGGTAAACCTAATCCTGCAAATCTACAATCCCGGATGTTGGTATTAGAAATTAATCCCGATCCCAGGACTGACAAGTTAATTGCCGGACTGCAGTCACTAGCTGTCAGTACAATGATTTTAGTGCTACTATTTTGGGCTACGGGTCGATCATTTTTGTGGACACTTTTTGCAGCCTTAATTTTCATCTTTATAATGGTAATAGTAAACTACTAAGCTGATACTTATTTTGCTCTCCCATTGAGGGTAGAAGGCTGAGTTGACCTCATTGCATATTCAGATGATTTATCTGTCAGCAGACATTCACATCGCATCGGTCACACAGCTATGCGAGTGTTGAGTGTGTCGACTATAGGCGATTTAATTTTTTGTAACCTTTAAAATAAATCAGAAAACTTGAATGTCAGCTACTCTCACAAACAAATAAGTATAGGCGTTTTGCATTCAAAACTGTAAAACCTCAAAAAAGAATAGTGTACTTGCGGCTTTGGTGCTGTGAAATATAACTCTGGTATTGGGTAATTGGTGTTGATGACCACGATTATAGAAACATTTGTTTTGTGATTTAGTTGGAACAGCAGAAGAGGAATTTGCGACAGAAACTGCTGCAGAAACAGAAGAAACTAATCGAGTAAGTTGATTCTGCTGTAGTCATTTTCGCAGCATTTTTTTGCAAATTTACTGCTTCAAAACTTAATTTAGGCTGCAAGGAATGACATCTGTCTTCTAAAAATATCATTCTTTGACAATATTACTTTGCAGATTAATCGTTCTGGTTCAAAAATGAGTTGTAGATAATGCTATAGGGACTTTTGTTACTATATTTGTCCATTAGTCTTACATTTAATAGTAGTAGTAGCAGTTAGTTTAGTTTAATTTTTAGCTCAGTTTAGTTTACTTTTGTTCTTAGTTCATTAGTGAAGTTCTCATATTCTTTGTAGTTCTGAGACATCTTTGTAGTCTCGAGTAGCACGTTTCAAGACCAATTCTTATGATTAGGTGATCTACATAATCAGTGGCGTCGCTGGCTTTCTTAGACCAGTGCAGTTCAGCGTTTGGGTTTCAGGGGGAACTAGCCAATAGCCATGTGGGGGTCGTTGTGAGGATCTGGGATCATCACCCCCTGAAAAATTGTCGATCTGTTAGTTGCAAATTCTTGCATCATGATGCATATTTGGTAAGAAAATTTACTACTTCAAGTTTGCTACGTATTAGGAGATGAAGAAGTGTTGTAGGCAATGTTCTCTGTACAGGTTTGCATGATTTACATTGGCCAAACTTTTGATCTCAGGGAGTCTTTACCCCAGGACCCAGCTGGATAGCTATGCACGTGTAGTTGAGTTGCTGCATGCTGGCCATTTTTATGGAAAACCTGGAAACGTCGGAGAATGTTGCAGATGTCAGGGAAATGTCAGGGATATCAGTAAAAATCAGGGAAATGTCAGATGTCAGGAAATTGTTAAGGAAAAAGTCTTGTCAGGGAAAATTTGCCCAATAACTTTCCTAAAAAATTTGTGCCGACAGTCTTTTTAGTATAACTCACATAGTACTTTTTACCAAGGTGTAGCTGGTTTTCTTAGGCTGCAAGTGGTTCTGGCGTTTGGGTCCCAGTACTGTAAGGGTGCTTGTGCTTTTGCTAAGGCGCCGCCTCGAAAATTGTGGCTAAGCCAAGACTTAAGCTGCAAAAATGCTAAGCCAGCCGTGGAATTTACAGCCATTTGGCTTATGGGTTTACCGCAATATGCCTCTGGCCAGCTATGTGCCTGTAATGTGTCAAACAGGATGTAAAACTTTCTACTCTTATCACCGAGTTTGTTTCTTTGCGTTGTGCAGGTTGAAAGTGCTGGTTGCAGAGGCGGAGCGTAAGCAGACTTTCACAGAGACAAAGATGTCTGTAAAAGACATCAAGAACTACTTGGCTCAACTCAACGCTGCACTGAGACCAGCTTCATAGGCTTAGCTTTCATAGAACCTTGTCTAAGCTACAAGTTCTCAGTTTCTTGAAGCCTGCAGAGCAGTGCCGTCGTTTCACGAGAGCAGTTGCCCCAATCCCTTAAATTGTTGGATGTCTGGAAATTTTTGTTTTGAAAATGTTTTGTCCAAAAATGCTAACTTTTGGGCTAAAACCATTTCATGGAAATTTGCGGGCAAATTGAAACGTTGAGCACCCGGTCACTCGTAATCATTTGTGCTGGAAATCTGCAACCCTCTGTCGGAATTTGTTTGGGAATTTGTCCGAAAATTGTGACTTTCTGTCCCACGGTGTCACCGATTTTTACGCACAACGGTAGCTACTGCTGTAGCATGTCTTAGCCATTGCAATTTTGTCTGTCTGTCTGTCCATCACATGGGTGGATCAGTCAAAAACGGTGCAAGCTAGGATCACCAAATCTTCACCGTCGGATGCCTGGAAAACTTTAGTTTCAGGAACCGTAAAGCTTTTCCATAAATTCGGAAGGGGTCACCCTGAACAAGGGCGCTAAATGAGAGGGGGTAGGGAAAATTTGCGATTTCCAGCCGATACGGCGTTGGCACAGCGAGACAGGTCATGCCCTCTGGTGAGTACAAGTAAAACACTATAGATAATTAGCCGTCAGTCATTTGGTGCGCTCTGGCGACTGTAAAAGAAACATCGTTGCTAGGATGGGTGAACTTCGTTTTACCGGGCCTTCACACTTGCACTGCTGTTGCGCATTCCCCTTTGCGTTAGCTGGGCTTTTCTTGTTTTAATCCACAACACTGCAGTTGAACAGCAGTGGAAGCTATGCTTATTATCTGTTGTTTTATAGGCCCTAACTATGGCTGTTTAACAGTTGTTTTTCTGATGAAAATGCATTGTTTAGTAGTAGTAGTGACAAGTAGTGACAATAATTTATGTTGCTGTGTAAATATGGACAAAAATGGACCACCACGTTCATCATAGTTTTACTAAATATTGGTCGATCGTATGATTCTTTTGTGAGACGTGCAGTCTGGAGATTTTGCAACATTAACAATATCACCAGACCTGCAATTGAAATGTCGGAAGATTCGTGTGGCTTAAGGTATGTGTGTCGATGATGTGATGATGATAATGTTGATGTGAACTACAGTGCTTTGGGATTATGTGTTTTAGTGTTTAATTTCAGTTTTGGTGCAAATGTGATAATTTGCATCGAATAATTACTTAGTTCGGTCATGTGCTTTTGTCGTTCATGGTATATGTACGTATTTCTTGCTAGTGTTTTTTATTGTTGGTTTCACTGCGCGTACGATGAAATGCTTTTAATGTTATTTCATTGCATAATTTTTATAATCTGGCATTTGTAGCAAGTTTATTGTTAGAACTCTACGTGTGCCAGGTGCCTCGTTTTGGGCCGAGCTATGTCGGGCCGGGTTGGGCTGGTTTGAGTAGGCCCATTACAATTACTATTTGTCAGGTTTACGTATACAATGGAGCCGTGGACATCTGGACAATGGGCCCATTAGGTCGGCGGGTGGGGGCACAATGGTCCTGTCTTCTTGGTGGGCTTTGTCTGCCAATATCCTCCTGCTTCTGTTCTTCTCCCTCTTCTAATAGCGGCACGTTGGCGGATCAATTCAATGTTGACTATCTGGATTTTCGGACTTAGTAATCGATTGATGGAATTTGTGCAAATGTTGTCTCTTTCATTTTTGTCTACGGGCCGGGCTGGGCCGAGTTTCAATTACCCTGAACCGTTGTGGGCCCGGCCGAAATATCACAAATGGGCCAGGCCGGGCCAAAACGACATCGGGTTAGACTGGGCCATGAAATTTTGGCTTGTGCAGGGCTCCGTTCACTGTACTTATAATCTAGTGAAAGATACTGCTTACAGAAGGTATGCAATCTTATATTCATGAATGTATTGTTTGGCAATATTTGGTTGATTTTTACTGTTGCATCTTAATGGTAATTATTTCGTGATGATAGCAGGAAAAGTAATTGCATTAAAATGGTGTGAATTAACTGACAAAGAAAATCGAAAGGGAAAATTTTGGGAAACTTTAGCAAATGAAAGTTGTAATTTGATGATATTTATATAGCTTGTCAGTCTTTACTGGAACTTACACATTTAATCAGAAAGATATTTTTACAGAGTGAAATAATTTTCAGGTAAACATAGGCCTACTGTTGCTGGATGTTAAGCAACGCAATTTAAATGGTCATTACTTTGTCACTTGCAAAGCTCTGATGCACGGGTACGCTAATATTGAATACTTAGAATATGTGTATTTCATTTCAGATGGCTTGTAGCCAGAAATTATGGCAAATGGCAATTCATACGTGCTGATGCTTTGGCCTTGTGATGTCATTGATTGTTTTAATTTTCCCGTGAATACATGACATACGGCCTATATGCCCAAGCTGACTGACACACGTTCCAATTTGCATGCATTTCTAAACATCCGGTTTTTACTGCAGTGAAAAACTTGTTTGTATTTTATTGATGACAGAGGCGTGCGTCAGAATACCATAGAATATGTACGGATTTTTCAGAAAATACACCGTGTCTCAGTAAAAAAAACGTGCCACTTTAATTTTTTGAATAACTCCGTGAAACATTGACCGATTTTGATAATTTTTGGCAAACAACATCAGGAAGAAACTTGACGTAAACAGCTGTACTTTAGCCCACCTCACCTTATAACTGTCTCTACACTACTTTGTGAAATGCAGAAGTCTAAGTTTGGCTGTTTACAGCAATGAATTCATACTGGGGAACGCATGCGTCAACTCAGAAAGTCGTCACTGAGACCATAAAATGATTGAAAATCTATTACATATTCAACACTAATCATATTCATTTTATGATCATATGTCGAGGAACTGAAATGACGCGTCCACAGCGAGTGAGTCTCTCTGGGTCGCGCGTTATTGAATGTGCTGTTGGTGAGTTGCGTCAACATCCACCGCTTGTGTTAGTGCTAAAGGAAGACATTTTGAGCACATGCAGTAATAAAAAATGATGTGATGTGACACGTAGGACTTTATAAGAGATACTAACTTCCTGGTGTTTGTCGCTATTCAGTTAATCATTTTTGAGCCGACGTATGAGCTACCCAGTATAAATTTATTGTTGTAAACGGCTAAACTACGACTTCTAAATTTCACAAGGTAGTGTAGCAACAATATTTTAGTGACGAAAGCCAGACTGTAATCATTTACGCCAAATTTCTTCGTGATGTTGTGTCTCAAAAATTATCACAATCGGCCAATGTTTCACGGAGTTATTCAAAAAATAAGGGTGGCACTTTTTTTATTGAGACACGATGTAGAATGTGTGCGCTTTATCTGTGGTCAGATGCATGTACATAGTGTTTGTTATTGTTTGTAAAAAATGAGAATGCGAAAGTGTCTTGTTCAGTGATTGTGCTAGCCTACTTTCTACTTGAGCCCACTCAGCCTTCTGTCATTTAGTGAATTCTATTTAATGACAGAACAAGGACAAGGACAACTAGTAATGAAGTGCACCCGGAAACCGAAGCAAGAAAATGCTCACCAAGAAGTCCAGCTGTCGCTAGGATAACCGACCGTACTGGTTGTCAGTGACCTTCAAGGTCATCCAAGGTCGATGATTTCTATTTTGTCTATAACGGCGTATGCCACTTCATATAAGTGATAATAGTAATCGGCCCTATCTCTCACCGTTTCCGAGATATGGCTAGTTTTCCATAGAATTTTTTACTGTCCCCCCTTTATTCAACCAATTATTCGAAAATGTTCCCCTTCCACGTGCCCGAGTTTGACACACATGGCTAATTATTCGTGTAAAAAGTTCCCCCTATACGATCTAACGCTTATCCACAATACATCCGTGACAGACGCACAGACAACAACCATGCCAATAGCTCGACCGTTACTTATGTACGGTCGTCTAATAACAACTGGCAATCCACCTAGTTTCACCACTGCAGTTTTTGATATCAGTTATGCCTGTTAACAATGGACACGACTATGTCGTCGACATCGCATCACGACGTGCGTGATCTGTCCATAATATATCGACCAGTCAACGATTCATGTTCTATGCTTGTGTCCAAGACAACCAAATCCAAAGCTTCCTTCTAAGCCTACCTGTTGTCTGTCGAGTTATAGGCCTCGCGGCTACTATAATTGGCGTAAATTATAAGTGCTGTCATCTGAACAAATTTCGAGACATGACACTATTTAGTTTGGGTTAGATAATTGCCAGGATTACCAATGACACAGTGATTTGGGATTAAGTGAAGTCTTATCATCATCTCTGTGCATTGCAAAGCCACTGTAGACTTTCTTGTAAATTCCATCCAGCTGTAGAATACTTCGGGAGAAATTTGAAGAAAGTTAATAGGCGTACGTTAGGCCTTACGCAAAAGTAAAAACGTTTGTAAAAGTTAAATTAAAAATGTAATTTTCTTTCAACTAGACGTTTTACTAAAACATGCCATTGCTTCAGATTCAGGACACTGTTTTTGTTGTTTTTTTCAATCTTATCAAACCTTTGCATTTTTAAAAGAAAATCTAAAGGCAAAATGTGCTACTTTATCTGTGGCACTACTATTCTTGCTATAACTGTATTTACGGTAATTGGCACTAATTGCTGTCATTTTAAATTTTTGAATCGACCATTTAACGAACGCTTTTTAAAGTAAAACCATTAAAAGTGTCTGAAT
>Ga0209671_1003457_pt1 | contig 15203 bp, 10 predicted proteins | sample WorMetHERISLAND2_2_FD_187401 | JGI IMG/M metagenome (GOLD analysis project Ga0209671, IMG submission 187401) | Marine gutless worms symbiont microbial communities from Max Planck institute for Marine Microbiology, Germany - Olavius geniculatus... | ecosystem: Host-associated > Annelida >... | reverse complement strand
GGCACAAATATTCCCGAGACGACTTGCCATTTAATAAATGTTTAATTTTCCACCTTACCCAAAGTATGTTTGTGCACTACCTGGGTAAACAAAACCAACAAAATATTGGGGGTTTTTACGTGCGAAAGCAGCTACTGCTTTCAGCGCGTCTTAATTATCACAATTCTATCTATCTGTCTGTCCGTTTGTCACACGGATGGATCAATCAAAAACGGTGCAAGCTAGAATCACCATATCTTCACCTTCGGCTTCGGATTCTAGTTTCAGGAACCGTAAAGTTTTCTCGTAAATTCGAAGGGAGTTACCCCGAACGAGTTCGCCAATTGAGAGGGGGGTGGGCAAAATTTGCGATTTTTGGCCAATAAGTCGCTGTATCTCAGTAACGGTGCGAGATAGGGCCTCGGTTACTATTAATCACTAATAGAAAGTAGTACACTGGCTCTCGATTGGCGCCGAATTCAGTGACCTTGAATGACCTTGAACGCCAAAATAGGGGTTTTATGAATTTTTTTGGCGATTTTGGGCTGCGACATAAGTCTATATCATTCACAAGGTAGCGCCACGCTACTATCGTTATGCGATCCAAATAGAAAATTTGGTAGCTATTTGTATATTAACTTAGCGTGAACACCCCAATTTTCAACTACATGTACACTACTGAACCGGAACTGCTATAGGCTTTCGCGCGTCTCGTGAGCATTAGCTCAAATTTCTTGTTTTTACCCAATGCAGTATTATTGCTTAATCTGAATAACACACAAAAACATATTTTGTAAAATTTTTTGACACTTTGGCTAACATTTCATCTAATTGTTTTGTTTTTTAACTGCCTATAGCAAAATTGCTTGAAATGTGGGTGCATTGTGCGAACACAGGCATGTAGACTCTTTCCACATTCATTGACAGCAGTATCGATAATGTTCTGCTTCAGACCAATCCAGACTTCACCAGTCACTTCTTGAAGTCATAAACATTCCTGAACGTTATCTGGTAAATACACTGCTTTATGACAGTCAAACCTTGTAGTCGACTGGTTGTTGGGGGCCAGAGATCTGGACAGATAAAATTTATTGAGGTTTTTTCATTCATTTCAACACATGATTTGCTTAATGTGTTTCCCCAGATATTGCAGGAACAAATGGTAGGTAAGGTGGAAATTTAAACAATCATCCAATAGCCAGTGATGTCAAAAATATTTCGGCCAAAAACTATTAAAATCTGACAATGTTTTTCAAGTTATGATTAATAATGTCGGGAATGTTTTTTTCACGTTTTTGCGCATTTTAAGGCATATTTTGCTTGGTCTGCATTCCCTAAGTGGTGCAGAAGCAAACAGTGGGTGAGGTAGAAATCTGAATAATCATTTGATGGCAAGTTGTGTCAGAAATATTCGCACCAAAAATTATTAAAATCTGATAATTTTTCTTGAAGTTATAATCGAAAATGTCGGGGATGTTTTTTGAGACACAGTGTACTTAGTGCAGAAAAATGTTATGGCCAAACTGTTAATGGCACATCAACGGAACACTGAGGTTTAAACAGTGCAGTCACTGGATTAGCCAGCATAATACACGTCAATGGTGTTCTTATTTATTCTTTATGCTGCTGTTAGCACGACGTGGCACAGATGAGAACGCTAGGCTCACTAGGATAAAATACAGTCGAGTAGGCCTACATGCTAGAAATCTATCGTTAAGTCGCAACATGTTCAAGACCAAAAGTCGTTGCATGTATACGCCGTTAACGCAGTTTTAAATCTGTTAGCCGCATTGAGAAGAAATTAACTGTTATAATAGACTTATAGTAAACGATACCGTTTAATGAGGTGAGTTGACCATTCGCTTTGAGCTTGAAGGGAACTTAGTTGATTGGTAAAAAGGATCATTTCAATGTGCAGTCTCAATACAGACGTTACCATAGATGGATATGCGACAAGTACTTTGTCAAACGTGGTCCGTTTGCTACAAAATTTTCTACACATAGTGCCACAGACAACGTAAACAAATGCTGCATATTTGGCTTCTGTTTAATTTCTACTTTTTTGTGTGTGCATATATTGTGGCTAAATTGTACGTAATTTTAAAAAAGTTTTTTTGACTATATAACTGTCAAACATGGTCCGTTTGCTACAAAATTTTGTGCACATAGTGTCATAGACAGCATGAACAAATGCTGCAAATTTGGTTACTTTACGATTTTTACGTTTTTCGTGTGTGCATATATTGTGGTTAAACCGTACGTACCGACATACAGTTTAGCCACATTATATGTGCACACAATAAATTACAAATAGTACAGTAATTAAATTTGCAACATTTGTTCACGTTTTCTGTGACATTATGTGTTCAAAATTTTATAGCAAATAGACCACGTTTGACAAAGTTATAGTAAAAACACTAAAAATACCGATGGACTCGAGTTCTCGGACCCGAGCAAGGTTACTTACTTATTTTCATCCTAAAGTCACGAGACTTCAGCATGTAAACAAATATGGCGGATTGGGAAGAAATCAAGCGTCTAGCAGCTGATTTGCAGCGCGCACAGCTCAGTGGAAGTGCTCAACGGTATGTTTCGTTGTTTATGCTTATATTAACGACAGTTGATGCACCCGTTATCACACGCACTCGTGACACTCTACATAACTAATAAAATCCCAGTCAGAATGTGGTACGCATGTATGCCGGTAATTTTATCTGGGTTGTCGCCTAGCATCGTAAAAGTATTGCGAAAATCTAGATTATAACACCCGAAGTAACTGTCCGTAAGTGTTAAATACTTACAATGAAAGTCGAAATGTTTTAAAACAGTTGCTTACATACGTAAGTATAGTGCATTTACGTGACATATGGTTTGCTCCTTTGCTCCTTGTATTGGCAGTGCCCCACATGAGAGCGTGGGGCCAGATCTACTAATAACCAGCATGAGTTTTACGTTAGTTCGATTAGATTTGTAACTAATATATAACTGCTGCTTATTGTCTGATCTGTCTGCAGGTTGTCCGAGCGAAACTGTATCGAGATTGTGCAGTGTCTGCTTGAACAGAAGTTGCTGGAAGTCATACACACGACCGACGGCAAAGAATATCTCACACCGAATGAGCTAGCAAAGGAAATACGTGAAGAACTCACTGTGCGAGGAGGTATCATTAGTCTGCGTAGTGCATGCCCATATTAGCGTCAGCAAAGTGCAGACGTGACTTTGTAAATAAGTTTATTCTTGAAATTAAAGGAATGACATCATTAATCATTTTATATTATCTACATTGGACAGCAGTCGTAAATTGTTACTGTACATAATTGCATTAATTGGATTATGGTCATCGGCATTTCAGTGAATAGTCTGTTATATAGGATTATTCATGATTTGTGAATTAGAAAAAAGTTTTGCCGTTGAAATAGTGCATTACAGTTAACATTGTGTCGCAATGAATTGCTTACGAACTAAAATATAACAGTGAATTACTCTCAGAAACAAGCAAACATGGTCACAAAAATCATGATTGATCAATTATGAAGGTGTGGATTGAGTTAGTGTGATTTCACTGTAGGTCGAGTTAATCTGGTTGATCTCCAGCAGTCACTCAATGTTGATCTGAACCATATCGAGTCAAAGGTCAATGAACTTGTCAAGAATGACCGAAGCCTCACAGTCATCCTCGGTCAACTAATAAACAGGTACTAGCAGCGTGACAGTATTTACCAGTCACATGCATGGATGGCTTATGCCAGGCTGAATTGAACCAATGCTGCAATCGGACAGCAGACTTTTTACATGCTGCTGTATGCTCAAAAGGTGCATTTTCAGCTGTGTTGCATTTAACAGTTGTTACAGCCACAATTTCTTCAGCGATGAATCCTAATGTAAATATTCAGTCCTTGAAAATTAATGTTGGCAGTACTTGAGAAGTCTTTGATAAGTCCTTGAATTTTATTTCATGTCCACAGTGAAAACCCTGGGCTAGCCACTCACCATTGTCTCCTTTTTATCAGAAACGGATGGGTGTGGTTGGGCCGAAAATTAACTGGCCAGGCAGGGTCACAACGACACAGTGAGAAATGGGTTGGGCCAAAAAATGAATGGGCCAAGCCAAATAATTCAAGTCTACGCACATCTTGGTAACATCTGTGGCTGTTGTGTGTGTTAGTAATGGAATATGTTTACTGTTACATTATAGATACATTATGAATCATGATAATATCAATTCTGATGTTAACAAACACTGGGTTGAACTAATAAACAGTTTGCTAGGCACACATCCGTAACTTAATGTTTCGGATGAGACCTTTATCGTGTGGACACTGGACAGTGCAGACATGTCTGAAGACACTGGACGACTTCACTTTTTGACTTAGACTTTTGCTGAGCCTTTTCGCTGAGCGAAAGCTAAAGCTGAACGCTAGAGTCTGTACTTAGACCACAGTTCAACTAAACTTTGGTCTAAGTTTACTGACTTAGACCAAAACGATTAAAAATGGTGAAAAAACACGTAAGCCTAACAGGAAATTAATCATCCATTTACGCTTGGACTTGCTTATTTAATTGCGCAGCGCATGCAAATGACGTAGGGCCTAATTACGTAACATCTGACGTCATTGCATATTTATTACGGCGTTTATTTTTGGTACCAGACTGCTTTAATTTACTAAACTATTCGTACGCATAAGACTGTAAATGGTCACCATGTTTTCGCTCAGCTAAAGTCAAAAGTTGAAGTGGATTCAGGCTCAGTGAAAGTTAAGTCCTAAGGGCTAGAGCTATCTCTTCCATGCAAATCGAACCGACTTTAGCCAGGTTAGTTTGGCTCAACTTTGGTCTAAGTAGGTACTTTTGGACTCAGCGAAAGTCTCAGCGAAATCACTTCACTTTTTGACTTAAGTAGGTACTTAGACCGAAGTTTAGGCTCAGTGAAAGTCTCAGCGAAAGTCTAAGTCAAAAAGTGAAGTCGCCCACTGTCTCTAAATTGATAACTGTGGTGCAGATATGACATCAGATGGCAGGTTGTGTTTCTCAGCTGTGGCACAAAGTCTCATCAACTTGATGTTTGTTCTTCAGCGTTGCTGTGGTTATGGAATGTTGACAGTTTGACTTTTATCTTCTTGCAAAGTCATGAAAAGGTTTCGCGAAACAAAACAAGTACTTGTAATTAAGACACTATTGTTGGTGGTCAGTAGTCAACAAATAACGCGTCCCGTCATAGATTTCTGGCATCGTGTACAATTGTTCAAATTATATAACCTGTCAGTGGTTCGATGCTGCAGTCTGTCTGTCTATGTTGAAGGAATTATCTTGACTCGGTGGCGGATGAGATTGGAGATCAACTGCAAGATAACGGCGTCGTTACTATTGCAGACTTGGCCAAGACCTATGACTTACCGGGAGATTTCATCAGTCAGGTAATTTTTATAATTACTGTAATTGAAGGTTTAGCTTTGAAGCTTCATCTGATAGTAACGTGTTTACTAACTTTGTTTAAAATTGTATTTTTTTGTATTTAGAAAGTCTTTTATCTCATTCTCTAGCAGTACTTTTGAATAACATGTCATCTAACATTATGTGCAGCGTTTTATCAACTTTGTATATTATCAAGATTGTTTATTTTGTATTGTTGATTGTTGCAATTCAGCCGTTTAAAGCATGGGGCTATACTACAATAGGCATTCATTTACTGGTGTTATACCAGATTATTTTTAGATTAGATTAGCTTTAGATTTTTGTTACCAAGTACTTTGCTGTGCATCATGGAGTGTGGAAAATCTGAGGGTTTTTGTGTACTGTTTTATCTACCAGTGACTTTGCACTGTAGTACATGTCTCATAACAACAGGATTTGCCATAGAGATTATGTTGGTCTTACTGTTTGCATTAAGGATGGTTCACATTTATTTTATGTGAAAGTTCTACAGAGTACACAATTAAAAAAAAAAAAATGAAACAAAATAGAAAAGAAAATGAAAATAAATCTTTGGGTCAGAGTACAGATTGCCACAAAAGTGTGATTAATTGTCGTTTTTTGTACCAACTCATCCTATCCAGTAATTAATGTAAAAAATAATAGTAACTTGTTTAGTAGTGCTGTCGGAATAGCTAGTGAAGACAGACATAATGATGTTGGTGCTGGAACTAACGTGTGCAACTGTGCACGGTGCGTGTCGACTGCACTGGATAGCATGCTTGATGATGGTGATGATGAAGGTCGAATAAACTTTAGCGTGGCGTTAAGTCCTAAGACTACACGGACACGTAACAATAAGCTTAAACAGTGAAGTCACGTAATAGTAGTCAGCGCAATGAGACGTTCTTAGTCATGTCTGTAAGACCGGGCAAAAAGTTTGGTTTTTTCTTGTTGTGTGTTAATGGCAGCTGGTGGAGTCACGTCTTGGTCATGCTATCAAAGGTCGGGTTGATGAAGTTGATCGCAATGTTGTCTACACCGAACAGTTTGTTGCCAGGCATCGGGCTCAGATCTGTGGCATGTTTTCCGCCGCCACCAAGTATGTTACAACAACACTGTACGATGCTAATCATTAGGGCCCACAGTTTTCCACAGTAAAATTTGCCAAATTCCGCGGGCCAGTTCGCAAAATTCCGCAGCTCATCATGGCAAAATTGTCCAAATTCCATGGCTTACCACAGCCTTCCATTTGTGCGTAAACTAAGCTTTATTGTGTTTTAAAAACAAGTGTAAGCAAAAGCTAACGGTAATAACAAAAATTTAGGTAAATGAAGAAACACTTCAGACCAACGTTGCGATGAATGATCTGTATGATACTAGACTGTGTTAGACGCACACAGTTTAGTCATACAGACCATTCACTGCAATGTTTGTCTAAAGTGTTTTTTTTCAATTTTGCCGAAATGTTTGTTTGTTATTATCATTATGTATGCATATTTTATTGATATTTCACAAGGTAGTGTAGAGATGCATTTACAGTATGGTGGGATATGTAATAATCAAGTTATTGCAAATTGTCTGCAGAGTGTGCCAATAAACAAATTTTGAAAATCGGTCAATAATTGGCGAAGACATGGGCAAAAGTTAAGTACCACGTTTTTGGCCCACCTTGTACAAGTACTGACTGGGCCCGGCATAGAGCAGCTTCGTTGATTTGACACAAGTGCTACTGCTGTGCTATGCCACCAGTCTGTAGATATCTAATGAGGTGAATGGCATTTCATCATTCAGTAATGACGTCATTACATTGCCCACTGACTGACGTGTCTGTTATGTATCAGCAGCAATGCTTGAGAGCGGCGATTGCTATTGTTGTAGCTGTTAACAGTTGGGAGAAGAGAACTTTAGTTAATTATTTTATTATCGCTTATAAATTTACAAGAATGTGTTTTAATTTGTATAAATTTACGTGGCAGAGATATGTACTCACACAAGCATTTTTCACTTTATAATTGGATCTAGTTAAACTGTTGTGTGTGATATGAACAAAGTGGTAAATCACTATTCAGTGACGCATGTCATCTTATTGTCGTGTTATTCTTAGCATTTGTTACACGTTGCTTGAGACTGTCCGCATGTTGACTTGCAGGCCAACTCTGATTCAGGCAGTGATTGGGCGTTGCGCTGGCAATGGACAGAAACATTTACTGCATTGTGAGCCGGCTTTTCTTTTATGCATTATTTCAGTCTGTTTCGATAATTTTAATGTACATATATTTTACACTCTAGCATTGCTCTAACATGCTGACATTGATAGTGTTATTATATTTCTGTGTATATATTGTCTGTCGGATTCGAGTCTTCTTTAGTTCATATTATGCTTCTTTCTGTGTGTACTTTTTATGTGTATTTTTGCATGTCTTTTTTACGTGTACTGCAAATACGATTTTACAGTGGACAAATAAACAAAATTTGCTTTTATTTTTTGTGGTTATGCAAAATCTGAATTAATTTGTTAAAATATAATTGGATTGTTTGTCAAAGTGGCAGCCCACTTGTTGCAGGAACTGTTTGTTAGACATTTTCTAAGGTTTTGTTGTTAGAGAATGAGACATACACGTGCAAGATGGTTGTTTGTGCACATAGCTATTCTGGAAGAGCTGGTGTCGTCTGGTCGGCTGGCTGGTAGTCTAACCGGCGGTAGACATGACAAGGCTGTCTATGTACCTGACGTTTACATCAAGGCACAGAATGACTGGGTCGACAACTTCTACAAGCAGAATGGATATCTTGGCAAGTATATCATTGTCTGCTGAATATAATGGTTATCTTGATTCAGGGCTTAGATTGTATAGTTTGTTGTATTTTGTATATGTGAATCTGCAGTAATTTGACCTTGTTCAGTGTGGACCGTTTGGAAAATAAGAAGAACAGTTATTGGAATTATCCAGTGCTGTATTTGCATTACAATTTATACATTCATGAGCACATACTTATGAACAGCTCTTTCAGGTATTCTGTGGTTCAGTCTTGGGAGGAGGCAAAAGTCTGTTGCCTATTGTTCCAGCGGCCTTAGCTAAGTCTGGGTCTAAGTAATCTGGGGTCTTTGTGCTCTTTGGGGGTTGTTTGTCACATTGAAACCTTGCTAAGGAGTGAAAAATTAGTGCACAGCAGATTGCAGGTTGTCGTGTAAGCACAAAGATATTGTTAGTTGGTTCTTGTGCATTTTTATTTTACCCATTCTATTCTCTGTTTTGTGTGTGTTGGGGTTCTCATCTTTCTACGGAATTTAGTTGAAATCCATTTATAACTTTTTAAAGTAATGTAGCAGGTAGACAAACGCAAACTCTGTTTTTTTCAGAGGCTGTAATTATTGGTCATGGCTTAGGCAGTGCAGAGGAATTGTTGCATTGTTTTAAAAGGATCCTAATGCACTTCACTATTGACATGGAATTGTACTGTGTGAAGGCTTTATAAGTAATATGCAATGGAGATGGTTCGTGATACTACATATACAGATTCAGTAATTTAGTACCATGTTATTGACATTGACACAACACATTTCTCTGCGTTGTGTATTGCAGAGTATGATACTCTGGCGAGACTAGGGATATCAGAGCCGCAGTCGTACGTCAAGAAGCGGTTTAAGTCGGAGGTGGTTGAGTATCTGAGTTCATGCTGCGTTGGTCAACTGATCCGTGATCAAATCGAGTCTGAGGTTGACGAAGTTATCTCATCAAAGACTTGGTCTGATATTATGGTATGTCATCTCGCATCTTGAATCAATTGATGAGTGTGCAGAACTGTTTACTCTTCTTTGTATTGTGCGATTAGAATTTGGAATTGTGCTGGCAGTTGATTACGTTAATGGGCATTTTTTTACGGCTGCTGGAAGTCCGGTCAGATCATTGAAATTGTATTTGCACACATTTTCCTTACACGTACCATTACGCATGTCATTTTAATTGTTATTCTTTGGGTCAGCCTGTTACTCGTGTTGTGTGGCCTGCCACCTACATTTTGTCATTGTTTAGCGTGCATCTTACAGAAGATACAATAAATAACGTTTAATGTCTTCTTCCCATTGGTGGCATGGCATAGCAGTAATACATTGTGTCAGATTCAATTAGTTGCTGTATGCTAGGTCCAGTTACTACCTTAATTGTTGTCTGTCTCTGGGTAGGTAAACCAGCTAGTATAGCCCAATTTTCATTATGCCAACTTTCATCGAAACTTTCCTGTGGGGAAAGTCGCGGACACAAACCATTTTGACATGTTGAGATGTTTGCAACAAAGTCCATGACAAGTCCGCGACAAACCCGTTTGTGTCGCTGTAATGGAATTTAGTCCGTTACAATGCATGGGGAAAGTCGGCGACAAAATCTGTGACATAGTTCGCAGACTTTATCGCGGACACAAATCATGAAAGTCGGCGACATGATTTGTGTCTGCGACTTTTCCCCCGGGGAAGTTTCGGTGAAAGTTGCAAAGTCAGCATAATGGAATTTGGGCTTATGTGACCATCCATCTTGGTCGATTTAGCCTTCTGCCCTCCACGGGATGGCAAGATGAGTATTAACTTTCAGGCCGAGTAGTATTAATGGTGATAGTGAATTTAGCACTGTAGCTGTCAGTTCTGGTGATCTCTGGCTCAAGCTGATCAGCTTGGTCCAAAAGATTGACTACACCTGGTGCTCTTGCGATGTTCAACAAATGAACCTGGTGAACTTTAGTTTCTCGCAGTGTTAGTGCCGTGATGACAGCACCATAAACATTGCCATTCACTATTACTGTTAATTTATGTAAAAAAAACTGTTCAGTTTATATACAGTGTAAGGGTGACATCGTGGTTGTAGATATAAAACAGCACAAATCACAATTTAAAAATTCAAACTTTGCCATTACACAGTCAGTAAATTTCTTCTGACATTCTGTAATGATGATGTTTGAATTTGAATTTGAATTTGAAATGGCTGGTCACCCTTACAACAGGGCTGGCGCTACCGCGCAGCCTGTGACTTGAGTGATCATCACCACTTACGGTCTGTGCCTGTGTAGCTATTAATAATGCTTCTGCCTTGCGTTAGACTAAACATTATATAGGTGTTAGAAAGAGGTGTCCTGTGGTTTTATGGTTGTGTGCTATTAATAGAATTGTATCCTGTGGTTAGTGTAGTCATTGTTACCATTCGTCTGCAGTTGAGAGGATGACCGACAGCTCCTATGAGACACTGTCCTATGATTAGTACTGCACTTTCACTTGTTTGTCCTGTGGTTTGTGTAGTCATTGTTACCATCAGTATGCAGTCGTGAGGATGCCAGGCAGTTGTTACAAGGTATAGTGCGTGACAAGCCAACGGCTCTCATCTTCTGCGACAGCATTGTGACTTGTGAAGAGTTTATCAGCTCGTGTGCCGCAGTGTTTGACACACCCATTAATGTCAAAGCCGAGAAGGTCGAGATTGCTGTTTATTCATGCATTGTGTAGCATAATGTATGTGTTGTACATTGTATTGTTTGTTTTCTGTTACCTAGTACCTAAGGTTTTTCTAAGAAAAAGTTTGGTTAATTAAGTTTGGTGCTGTGGGTTGGATGACAGGATCTTACTGCAGGCCCAGTCTGACACCGTGGGTTAACTTCCGCTGACTAAGATTTATGTGACAAAATGTGAAAGTTTAGTTTTGCCGTAACTGTTAATATGCATGAAAGAAGAATCCAAGTCGAATAATTATGTGACTTTATATTATAAATTGTGCAGTATATTCAGTCTGGTGCGTGGTTGGACTCTGAAATTTCCTGTTTTTTATTGCAAAGTTGAAGTATTTATTTTACAGATTAAGTGTTTCAACGAGTCTGACCATCTATATTTGAGACATAATGCATGTTTGTGCAATTAATTACTGATAATTGATTAATTTATTTTTCAAATTTTTATTAGCATTTTAATGCCGTTTATTTTGGAACTTAATGGGTGTTGATGCTTGTGTGTGTAGACTGTTACAGAGAATCCGTCTTTGTTGCTATCTGAGTCGAAACATCGGTCTCACACCAGTGACACTTCTGATGACAGAAAAGATCACAAGAAGAAGAAAAGCACCAGTGTGTATAGTGTGTATTTGCTCGTACAAAATGTTTGCGACATAACTTAAGATGCAGCGGCCAAATTCACAAAACAATTTATGACAATTTTGCGACAATTTTATGACATTTTGCACACGTACGCCAATGTGCTAATTCACAAAACATCTTACGACAATTTTACGACAAAAATCTTACGATCACTTTTTAGGTGTCTTATGACTTTCCAAATTATACGATTCCAACATCATCCAACAAGAACAACTTTTTTGTATCGATTTATAAGACTATGAGATAAGATTATAAGACTAAGATTTATTATACTCATAATCTAGAAATGTCATATTTGTACCATATCTGTTTTGTGTGGTCTTTTTGCTGGATAAATTAATTAATGGATAAATAAACAGCACTTTGCATTGGCGATGGACCATTGCTACGCCGTAGCACTGTAAACACATACCTTGACAACGGATATAGAATAAAAATAATACAACGTAGTGTTGTGTGGTGCAACACATGAATTAAGGATAATGATTCTAATATCATGATACTTGATAGTACCACAATACTAAAATAAAATTGCATAGTCCACAGCTGTCCGTCGGTGATTGGTGCAGGCTGTTTTTCTTTCATTGTAGGCCTTTTACTGTAGTAGCTAAATAGCTAATGCATATGAAGAAACGCATTTATCTCTACTATTCGCTTGTAGCCAATCGCTACCATGCGCTGTTTGGACAGTGCTGCAGAGCATGCCACGGCCAAGAAATGGTTCAAATACTTTACCTTTTCCACCGTCGCATAGCTTTCAACAGGCCTACTGTCTCTAAAAACTAGCAAATATTGATAAAATATAAAAATAAAATAAATTCAAAACATTCAATAAATAAAAAAAATCTAAACGAATAAAAAATAAATCAGCACCTGTGTTAACACCATGTACTCGGAATTGTGTAGTCAGAATATTAAAAATTTCTAAATTAAAACATTACATATTTAACTCTAAACGGCCGCTTTTACTTACTGACTAGTCAGCGGCTCGCAGACGACCATTGTTACCATGCCAACAAGACACCTTCGTGAAAAAGGTTACGCTCATCAAAGATAAATTCTGTGAATTCATTTACAACATGTCGTAAGATAATCTTATGACATCTTGAATACTGAGTTATGATAATTTTATTACATGTGTTACGACATGTCTTACGACAATGTTTGTGAATCGGGCTCCAGAGTTTTTCCTAAGCAATATTCCATAGAGTGGTACTGATTTCTGTTTTTTAGCCTTCAGCCAGACACCAGTAAACACTACGAGACCACATATCTATACTATGATATTGCCTCTGCTACCATTGATTTGAACTTTATTTTATCCTAGTTCATTATACTGTTGTAATTAGTCAAACTTAATTAGTCAAAGTGTTAGTCGAACTTTTTTCAGCTGAATATAGGGTATGATATAACATATGATTGATATGATGTTATGTGCCATTATTTAGTCTGAAAGCCATAGCATTACTGATGATGTCATAGTTGAGCTTGTGTTTTCTGTCAGGCGGGAAGACTGGCGGAGGTTTCCAGGGCCGCAAGGTGAAGAACAAGTCGACGAAAAAGAAGTACTTGGGTCGAGAGAAAGGAGGGGTGGAGGGCGGAGGAGACTCGGAACAGGATGACGCAATGACAGCACAGACTGAAACCACCTCAGACACGGTGTTTATGAGTCGAGCCGAGATTGCCGGCACGCTACAGCAGCAGTTCAGCCCTGCTGCCAACTGCATGCCAGAATTCACTGATGCCATTGCAGCTCATCTGTATAGGTACGTCAGATTCGATTATTGAAGAATTGAGTGATCCAAGTTAATTACTTATGCAGCTAACTACAGGTGGCTTGTTGGTGTAACGGTATGGTGGCGGACTTACGATCGAATGGTCTTGGGTTTGATTCTCGGTCAGGTCACCATCAAGTGGTTACTACTTGGGTGGGTGAATGTCTGTGAACAGGTAAACCATCTTGGTGTATCACCAACACTAAGGTCAACTCAGCCAAGTTCTATCCTCTTAGGGTAGGTAAATAGAGTACCGGCTTGTGTGGCTAGGGTTAGGTGGGGCACGTTCACCTGTGTCAGGTGGCAGCTAACACCGTGTGATGCCATATGGCAGCTGACACTCTGTAGCTGTGTGAAGGGTTTCCTATTAAGAGCTGTACACCATTTTTACTTTCATCTTTTTACTACTCTGAGCTGTATCGGTGGCAGTTTGTGATTAAATGCTGCCAGATTCGATTATGATTCTGTATGAAGTTGGGATTAATTTCTAGCAGGAGGTTGAAGTTTTTCAACAGACGGCTGTGAATTTCAGACAAAGGAGATTATGAGTGCTCAGAATGTCATTTTTGCTTTGATATTTTGCCGAAATGGGGATTCTCGGCCCGAAATTCTTTTTATTTTTGGAAGAAAATTTTCCGACATGAAGAGAATTTTCAAACAGGCTTAAATTTGTGAGGGAGGCAAAGAGGCAGTCGCCCCGTGCCCCCCACTTTCATGCCATTGCACTCAGCTCTGCTCTGATGAGTCCATCACTCAGTTCAGTTAGCACCTGATGTGTCTGCTGTCTTGGCTCGGTAGTCTAATGGTAGCACGAGGTCACTGGTTGGACTCACGTATGTTCCACTGCCAGGTAACAACCCTAAGCAAGTTGTTCACACACACTTTGGTCACCAAGCAGTATAATTTGTTGCTGACCTAACTGTCGAGAATGTAATGGCAGTATGTGGGAGAGTTTTGGCGACCACCCATATAACTGAGCTGTGTGTACACTCGGTGCCAGCTCAAAGGCTAGCAAATGGCTTTGAGCATCGAGCCCTAGGGTCACAGAGCTGTGAGACGGTGCTGTTAACTAAGGGTTATTTACCTTACCCTTACCCTGTCTGCTGTCAGGTCATTGAATCGGCAGTTTGCTGAGAAGCTAAAGAGTGTTTTCTTACAAACCATTCAGCAGCCTGGCAGTGATGGCTCCTCGACACGGAGGAAGGGTCCGGCTGAGCTGGCTGAGAAAATTGCCGGACTCTGGGTCAACGCTAAACTGTTCGAGAAAGGCTACAAGCTGTTTGATGGTAAGAGCCATTGAAGCCTGGTCTATGTGCTGTTAAGCCGTGGCAGCTTATAGTTCAGTCTGCATGTTGGTTGTGGCTTGCAATGTTAATTCTACCAGTTTTGTTTTTGCCACTGTCCCTTTTGTCTGTTATACTGGAACATAATCAAAAAGTTATCGGCAGATTTTGATGCCTACAGAGCAGTTTATTAGATTTTGATTGCAACCAGGATCATTCGTGATACAGAGTGGAATACTTCTACTTACATGGCTGTCCTGTAGATTGCCTTATGCACTTTGTCTGTCCATCCGTCTGTTTGTCTGTCTTCTGTGGGCTTCTAACTGAACATCAGAATTATCAAAGATTAGAATGCACTCCAAAATGTTTATTTGTGGTTCAAATGCATTGAGGTTCTTTCAGAAAAAGTAGAAGATGATATTTTTTGTGAGTGTTCCTTTGAGTATATTCATTGCTTTTGTCACTTTTACATATCAATAAATGTACAAAACATGAGTTTATACACTTGTTAACGGCAACATTTAAGGACTTCATCATCATCATCATCGACAACCGTGGGCTCAATGCCCGTTGGTGTCTGACGCCATTCTTACTATCGCTGCCCACCGCTGCCTATCTAGGGCAG
>Ga0209671_1003456_pt1 | contig 15203 bp, 9 predicted proteins | sample WorMetHERISLAND2_2_FD_187401 | JGI IMG/M metagenome (GOLD analysis project Ga0209671, IMG submission 187401) | Marine gutless worms symbiont microbial communities from Max Planck institute for Marine Microbiology, Germany - Olavius geniculatus... | ecosystem: Host-associated > Annelida >... | reverse complement strand
CATTAATAAGTGTGCCAAAAATTATTATAATCGGACATTCATTGTTCAAGTTATTGCAAAAAATGTAGTCACATGCTTTTTTTTGAGACACAGTGTATTCATACAGTCTTTATGAGCTACGCAGAAAATTAAACCATAAAAAAGTTGACAGAAGCTCACTTTCTCCAAGAAGACAGGCACAGCATCGACGACGACGGCTGATGACCTTGGCAGTGCCTCCATCATGTAGGTCAGAGCGCGGCAAGCGTGATGCATTATGTCAAAGTTGTGCTCCATCTGCAGCAGCGTTATCAGCACCGGCACGACCTGCTTGATTGGAAACCCAGCCAATGTATCCTCATTGCCCATCACCAGCAACTATACAACCACATCAATTAGCAATCAACCAAACACATCACACCAATCAACATATTCGACAATCAATCAACGAACCAACCAACTCAAACAGCATTACACTGTATATTATATGTCACTACAAATTGTTCTTGTCAATAAACTTCTGACACTACAACCTCACTACAATATGATAAACGAGAAAAGCCCAGCTAATGCAAAGGGGAACGTGCAACAGCGGTGAATGTTTGAAAGCCCAGTAAAACAAAATTTACAGTTGCCAGAGGGCACCAAACAACCGGCGGCTAATTATCTATAGTGTTTCACTCATACTCGCCAGATGGCGACCTGTCTTGCTCAGCCAAAGCCGTATCAGCTGGAAATCGCAAATTTTCCCTACCCCTCTGTCATTTAGCACCTTCGCTCGGGGTGACCCCTTTCGAATTTATGGAAAAGCTTTACTGATCCTGAAACTAGAGTCCTCCACGCAGTTGACGGTAAAGTTTTGGTGATCCTAGCTCGCACCGTTTTTGACTGATCCACCCGTGTAACAGAGACGGATGAATGGACAGACAGAATTGCGATGGCCAAGATGCGCTACATCAGTAACTGCTGTTGCGCGTAATAAATCAGCTATCACAAGAAAAGCATTACAAAGTTCTACAACATCCACAGCCACAGCTACAACTATTACAGTGTATGCTATATTTCTCATATTGATTTATGTGAAATGGCACACAAAAAACAAGTTACAACTAATTACAGTAATTCCTAACTCAACATAACTTTTACTAAGCAATAACACCGGAAAGAACACAAGCAAATTATGCAATATGTACTGAAATGTGACACAACTTCTAGAAAGTGGATTAAATGAAAAGTAGCACCAACTTGTTTGCTGCATGCCATTTCATATAAACTGATGTGAGAAAAATAGCATACACTGCACTCACAGTCTTTATTTGCAGCACTAATCTTTTGCCCAGTTTTAATGTAACAGAAATGCTAAAACTTCACACACCTGGCACATTTCGGTGACAGCGGCAACCTGCTGCGACTCGTCTTTTGACTGTAAGCCTTGCAACAGCTGCTGAGCTTTAGTGACTGTAGGGCAAAACAGCAGTCAACACCGAACAGTCTGACACTAGCCACTAAAGAGTGACAAGGGGATGAAGTAACATCCCCATCCCCATGAAATTGTTCCAACCCCACACCATCCCCAAGCATGCTGTCCCCATCCCCATCCGCATCACTGAACCCAATACTGCAAGTATACCGCAAATTCTATCCCCATTCCTGCAGTATTACCGTGGCTTTTATCCCCATTCCCGCAAGAATACTGCCGTCATTGTCTCCATTACCGCGGTAACTGCTGCGGTACTACTGCCGTCTCCATCCTTATGTCACTCTTTGCTAGCTACACATGATAGTTCACTACCTTTTCTGAGTGAGTCCCACCCGACACAGTATAAGTCATTTCAGGGATGGTTTTTAAAGGCAAAATTGCACATACACATAATAACGAAACAAAAAGTTTAACCTTTACGAAAAGTTTAACCTTTATGAAACACAAAACACAAAAAACGACGGAAACCTAAAATTGTAAGAACTGCCGATTATAATTGTGCATATGTATCGAAAATGGCAGTTCTAATAATCTTCCCTGTTATCCTCCAGTCAGCCATCAATCTCATAATGCTGACTACCTTTTCTGCTAATACATTACTGGTCAATGGCCAACAACACCACTAGCATTCTACTGCTTGATCATAGCAAGCTTACGCTAATAAACAACTGCTATCAGTGTCCACCACTTCATCAGTCTAAAGCAACAATGAAAGCCCGTTATCAAATCAGCCATATGCTAAATATTTAACATGTGGTCTTTAAAATTCTGCACACTTTAGCAGAAAGTCGAAAACTGAATTTATCTGCACACACAGTAGCTTAGCAATCTGTTTAAGGTTGCGTGAAAATAAACAAAGTAATGTCAAACTGCAACTTTTCAGCTACAGGCCCTATATTACTACAAGACCACTTGGAGTACTATCAGCACTACCAAGTGCATTATCTTGAGGTTAATTCAACAACATGCGCTATATAAATTTACATTTTACTTACTTACTTACTTTACTTACTTACGTCGACATTAACAGCAGTGGTCAATTTAGCAGTGCCTATACCTGAGCCGCTCATTGACGATCGTAGCAGCAGCTGATGCATTCGTGGTCCAAGAGCACCAAACAAATGAGAAGGCAAACCACGAGCTTCCAACAGAGCTGCAAACCATTCACATCGCACATTCACACAACCAGTTCAATAACAATGACGCTCTGCTATTTGTCACTTTCTACACTATTTCATTTTAATCACACTGAATTCAAAGCTCCACAATATCATAATATCCATATTGAATTTCCAACCAGCCTGTATTATCACCTCTAGTTTTCACCCTGAACTAAACTACTCCAAGTCACTATACTACAATGCTACACAACCAAAATAGCAAACAAACCAAATCTGCAAACATATCATCTCCAATGAATTCACTGAAATTCTCTCAACCACATTTTGCGGTGTCTCAAAGCCAGTTCAGCTCTCCTGATAAAAATTAAGACTCAAGAACCAACTACAAATCAAGTTAGTGATTTAGAACAAGACACATAGCGAGTCTATAATAAGCTTTTAACAGTAATGGCTACCAAATGTAGACTAACCCTGAAGTCGGCCCACATCATTAGAGTCTTGATCAAGAGTTGGTATGAGAGAAGCGAATGAAGAAGGAACTGCTGAAGCTACAACCAACACATAACACTTGTCACTTTCGATCTTGACTCTTGTGAAGTGTGAACAACATACTTACTAGTACTTAATATGAGTGAGTGAGTAGTTTCTAAATGCTGCAACAAAGCATATAAAAGATTAAACAATGCTAATAGTGACTGACTGATTATATTAATAAAAATATTGCGTAAGTCAAACATTGTGTAAATCTAGCAAATTAACAATGGCAAAACATATCTTGCATTCAGATGCTGATGTGGATCATCATCAAAATGCCAGGTTTAACCTTATGTGAAAATTTCTACAAAATCTCTATGTAACTATGAGTAATCTTGCTAACAACAACACAGATATATGCCAGGTATCACATAACCTCTTTGGCAAAGATAAAAAAGTTAAGTCAACAGAAATAGTGCTGTGACTGTCAAAGCTTTGCAATTACAAAATGCTAAACCAAGTCGATTCTGAATGTGCTACACAGTTATTAATCGACATGCAAATGTGATGCTGACCGGCAGCTCCTGGATCAACCGAGGCAACATCAGTGTTGAGAGCAGCAGCAGCGTCATCAGCTCCAGCGGCTGCAGTTGATGCTGCTGCTGATGCTGATGCACCAGTAGATGGCGGTGCTGCATCGGGTGTGGATTCATCGTGCCCTGACAATGACATTGCCACCGACAGCTTCAGTCCTGACGCTGTCGAGTCGGTCGCTGAGACGCCACTGCCAGCAGCCGCTGAGCTCTGCTGCTTGCCGACTGCCGACCGCCTCCTGCTAATAAGTCATCATCCAAGTCTTTCAATAACTAAAGAGGCAAAACCGCTAAACAGTGCTGCTCCTGATGAATCATTAGTAGGCAAATGCAATTTTGAGCTGCAGAATTCAACTCCAAATTTAGCCTTAGCTTTAAGGTCAGGGCCCTCAGGGGCCACCGTCTAACACAATGTGTCATTAAGTGTGCCTGCCGCATGACATGTAATTCACTCATCAAAACACTTTAAGCGAGGTGCCCAAGTGTGACAGAAAATGGAGAGAGGACAGACCACAGTACGGAACAAGAAAAGCCCTGCTAATGCAAAGGGAAACGTCCAACAGCGGTGCATATTTGAAAGCCCAGTAAAACAAAATCAGTCACCAGACGACCGGTGGCTATATATCTATAGTGTTTTACTTGTACTCACCAGAGGGCGTTACCTGTCTCGCTCTGCCAATGCCGTATCGGCTGAAAATCACAAATTTTCCCTACCCCTCTCTCATTTAGTGCCTTCGTTCAGGGTAACCCCCTTAAAATTTATGGAAAAGCTTTATGGTTCCTGAAACTAAAGTCTTCCAGGCAGCTGATGGTGAAGATTCAGTGATTCTAACTTGCACCATTTTTGACTGATCCACCAGTGTGACGAACGGACGGACAGACAGAACTGCGATGGCTAAGACGCGCTACAGCAGTAGCTGCTGTTGCACATAAAAATGGGTTGTAGTTCGCCTAACAATGTCAGCCCTTTCATTCTACCAGTTTACTTATGTAAACCCAAACTACAAACAAATTAGCTTAACAATATCTAACTTTAAACTTACTGCTGAAAGCTTATACCAGCAATCCCGAAATTCACTTACGTTCAAGTTATCATTGGCTGAACAAGGCTGCTAATCATACCCATCCATTCCATGTTCAAATACCTCAACAAAAACTTTACAAGGCATGACTGTTGCTGAAACTGATTCGAGAACAACACAAAGTCATAGTAAAATAAGTCAAATGTAGATATGAGAGTTTTATCTCTAAAATGCCAGCAAAGAGCCGATATCCGAGAGGCCAATACAGTCATAAGCTACGACTTACTTGCTACTGGCACAGGAACCCGTGGTGTCCGTCAGATGTCTACTGGATGTCAACAATGCTCCTCTGCGCTTCGTAGCCGCACGTCTTCTGACTGCACGACCAGCCTCAGATGAACTACCAGCCGCAGTATCTCCAACCGCTGTGTCTAACACCGACGTGCCACTTGCAGTTGCTGTGGCAGCAGCCGGTCGCTGCTGACGTCTCTTTGTCTGAACACTTCCAGCAGCAGAAGCAGCGACAGACGGTTGCCCGACAGTTGTCTTTGTGGACGCTTTGTCGCTTTTAGCTGCCTTCTCTTTCCCACGCTCCAGATTACTGGTCTTGTGACTCGTCTGTCTGTGTGTCACAGCCCGGTTCCTACCAGCAGCGCTTTTAGATGAATGCTGGTGAGTACTCTGTTTCTTCGATACACTCTCCTGTTTCGGCTTATGAGAGAAGTTTGTATTTGATGATGATGTCGACTTTGACGATTCCTTTTTTGCTTTTTTAGTGACTGGTTCAGTTGTTGCAGATGCAGCCCCGTGACGTTTTCTGCCACTCTGAGTTTGCGTGACTGTAGACTTGCTCGATGATGATGAAGCGGTAGGTGACTTAACAGTGTTGCTGCTGTTAAGCCGATTAACAAGTTCTACAAGTGATGCACTGCGACGAGCGTATCTCAATGCACGAGGTGTCAGTCTGTCCGTAACTGTGTTCGAATTATCAGCTGCTTCTGTCGATGACGAGTTCAAGCCACTGTGACACGTTTCAGTTTGTTCCACACTGGCTCTGCTAGTCTGTTTCTTTGTACGATCACTACACAACACAGTACCGGTACCGCAAAATTTGTTTAACCAAATTACTGAGAGATCTTCAGCTACTTTGAGTAAAATGAGTTCACAACAGAAAACACTAAACAAATGTGCCAACAGCATAATTATGATGTACATCATATAAAAATACATCACTAATGTAGTTAGATAAATTTCACCATACACATTACACAACCAGCAAATCAGGATTCCTAGAGGTTTTCTGTAGCAAAATTCCCCAACTTTTCCAGTCAAGGAATGACAATTTCCCTGACATCATTGAATCAATAACCCTATCGCACAAATGTCATAAATGGTATCAAGTAACGAAACGGTATTAATAAAGCAATATGCAAATGACAGGGGCCCTGGTCGGGGGGTCAGGGAGAGCAAAGCCCCCCTGAAGCTGAAACACGTCTAGCTTATGGACGTTCAGTGGTGCCTGCTTCTTAATATTTGGAGATACAAAAAATCACAGTTATCTGCAGTCTGCATGACCAATCTCATTTTCCCTGACTTTTCAAAAATAATATTTTCCCCGACATTACCCTGACAACATAAATTCCCTGACATTTTCCAGTTTTCTCTGACCTGTAAGAATCCTGGCAAATGCTGTTTAATTCAAATTATTATGCAAACTATGTCTTCTTCTTTGATTTGCAGAATTATAACATTTAAACATTTTTAATAAATTAAAAGATAAAAACTGGTTTTATCTTTCATACTTGACCCTTCAACTGGTAAAATATCCAGCAATATGCACAATAACATTATCACTTGCTCAATGGTGTGTATAACGATTAACCATCATAAAACACGTAATACCAGAGTAACATTTAACTAATTCTGACCCCTTTGCAGTATGTCAAAGCAGCCAACACAAAATGAAAACATTACAGCAATAAGACACAACAAGTAGAGATATCAATATAAATAGTACTTGTAATTTTGGTACAGTATTATTTTGCACTCGTAGAACAGTTCAACTTTGTTTATCAAACAATCAGACTCATGAGTGATTGAGTAGGTTCTAACGTCCCACCCGACACAGTATAGGTCATTTCGGGGATGGCCTTTGCAGGCAAAATTGCAAATGCACATAATAACGGAACAAAAAGTTTAACCTTTACCAAAAGCTTAACGTTTTATAAAACACAAAAAATAAAAGAAAATGACAGAAACCTAAAATTGTAAGAACTGTTGATTATATTTTTTGCAATATGTATCGAAAACGGTAGTTCTAATAATCTTCCCTGTTATCCCCCAGACAGTCATCAATCTCATAATGGAGGACAGGGAGCTATCAAACAATCAGACTAATAGGTAAGTTGTAAACGTGTACTGATACTCTAGTCAAGGCAAGTGAAAGCACCTTGGCAGTGCTGAAGGCTGTTTGCTGAGTGTTTGATTTCTTGGGTGCGTTCTGCTACTGGTTGAAGTCGATGGATGAAGGTGCGTTCCACGCAGCTTCCTATCGTTGTCGGCCATCGATAGCAAACACTCGCTGGAACATACTAGGCATCAATTCAGCGACAGGTGGCACCTGCGTTTACACACACATTCACAATCATGTATATCATTCATCATATAACAAGTTGAGATACGAATCAATGTCTGGTGCATGCCAGTTCACATCAACTGATACGTCTTCAGCGTCAACTCAACAGTCTTCACAAGACCACAGATAACTGAATCATCTAGCCAGCAGCTATAACAAGCACTTAGAACACTAACTAATGCAACTATTGCTTGTGACATTTTGGTGCTTGTGACCAAAAAATAACAGTTAGATTAAAAACCAAAACTAGTCTTATTAGAGTGGCATATTTTACATGAAAGGTAAAAAAGTACAAGGTTCTATATTTGCTACAGTAGCCGGACAAATACTGACTGTTCACACCTAACTTGTTGCTAGTGGTAGCATAAATAGCTAGCAGCAGATGACAACCTTCGACCTTAGTCTGATCTATCCACTGAAAACTTTGAAACTGGGTCCAAGCTCCAAAGTGACTTGAGGGGAATCAGGGGTGTCACCACTGTCCAGTTAAACTTCCCACGCACACTGGCAGTACTTGGGTGTGCAGGAAAATTCGCTCACTCAGCAATAAATAAGCTTTGTGGGCGTTTCAAATGTAGATAACCACAACCTTGGCGTACATTTTGATCTTCTTTTGAGGATACATATAAGTAGAGGTCACAGGATGCGCTGACACTCTTGTAAGAGTAAGCCTAGTTCTCGGCGACATCAGTGACTGAAAGAAACCCAGCATTGACAACGAAAGTGGCGATCTAGCAGGTGATAGGGTGTAGGCATAATAGATGAACCAATAAACCAAAACAAATACACAAATCTTATAAAAGGCGACAAAACGCTACCCTCAACATTACACGCACTTAGATTTGCCAAAGTATTTAACTTCAATACTAACAGAATAAGGCTAAATTTCATTTGTTAAGCGTTTCCACGAACACCAAAATCAATCGATACTGCGATAATCACTCCCAAGTTCACAACCTTTTCGCTAGATGTCGCTTTGCGGAATTTAAACCACGAGTTTTTTGTGCACGTCCGCAGTCCTTAAGCAAAGTGCTATATACGTAGACGTTTTAAAGCATTATATTTTCATACGCATGTGTGTATAGCTTGTGTTATGTATGTTTGTGGAGACATAACGACTCTTGCTTAATTGTAGGTGCGTAATTGCATAAACAGAAATTCTGTAGGTCTATTTCAGCGACTTTCAACCGGGGTTCGGCGGAACTGAAGGGTTCCACGAGCATCTGCCAAGGGTTCCGCGGCTGGTCAGTAAAAAAGTAAAATAATTTAGCGTGCGAAATTACGTCAGACCAGGCCACAGAACTACTAAGCACCAAATAGACCTACTTAGCTCTAAATTAGCGCTTCTGGACGTCTTTTTTACGCGCGACAGCAGAATGCTTCGCGCGTCTTAGCCATCGTCTGGGCGTCTGTCCGTCCGTCTGTCTGTCTGTCCGTTTGCCACACTCGTGATCTGTATCAAAACGGTGCAAGCTAGGATCACGAAATCTTTACTGTGAGCTGCCCCAAGGTGTCTAGTTTATCGTGACAAAATTTCGTGCCACTGGGTGCAGGGGTTGCCCTCGAACGAGGGCGTTAAAGAAAGGTACCCCTTAAAAAGACGTCATTTTGCCGTTATTGGCTCGAATAATGTGAAAACGGTTGCAGATAGGTACATACATGCTGCATATAACAAGCACTGGTAACAAGCTTTTTGGATTTATCAACATAGATGACCTTGAACGACCTTGAACCCCTCAAAAAAGTTTTTAGTGAATTTATCGCAATTTTTGGATTCAGCGCACATTTCAACACTGAATTGCGACGAAATGGCTGGAGATTGACCAAGACAACCTGCGTATGAAATTTTCAGCATTCAACATTCAGTAGATTTTAGCAGTCCAAGTCCCTTTTCTTTTTCTCACGTTTCGCCCCTTTCCTTTTCATTGTTTACTTTTTCACCCCTTTTCGTCCTTCTCTTCAAAATCCAGAGGTCTGGGGAACGCTGTAATTAAGCTCTCCAGGCTGGGTCCGGGGCGGAGCGGCGGCCGCCAAAGCAATTTTGTGCTCTTTAAACTCTGAAGTTGCGACTAATAAAAACAATTTTTCGTCGCTGGCAGACACAATTGTGTAGGCTACAATAGACAGACAAATGAATTGCGAGAGATAAAACTTAAGCGGGCGGAGAAGCGTGAGTTAACTGAAAATGCGCGAGACTCACGCGAGATGCGTGAGACTTGGCTGCGTAGGCGTCACTAGCGCTATGACACTGTTATGCGTAGGCTACCGACTTTGCACAAGGCCTATACGTCCGACGTAAATCGATTTTTGTTTGGAAGTAAAAACGGCGTTGTTATGCATATCACCTTTGAGCCTAAATAATTTGAGGCTGTGCGAAATTAAACGATAGCGGAAATTGGTGGACTCCGTAAATTGTTGCTATACCTAGGCCTTTAGCTGGCACATAGGGCTACATCATCAATAGTCAACGAAAATTATCAGGACTATAGGCCTAAATCGTTTCGCAAATTCTCTGATTTAGCCTAGTACAAACATTTGGCATGCAATGCAGACAAGTACGCCTACCAGAACACTAAGGCCACCGTTTGAAATGGAAACGAGTTTAACGTGTGCAAAATAATAACGCAAGAAACTTGAGCTAATCAGTGAACTTTGAGGCTGAAATTAGTGGGTGGGCAGTTGGAATTAATGCTCATGAAACGCTCGACAGCCTACGGCAGTTCATGTCCGCAGGTTGTCTTGATCTATGTCTATCCATTTCATCGCAATTCACTCATAAAATGTGCGCTGTAGCCAAAAATCGCAAAAAAATCAGTGAAATCCCCTATTTTGTCATCGACGTTGATGCCGCTAGAAAGCCCATCACCAGTGCTTAATATGATAAGCAGCCTATCTCAAAGAAGCCCGACTGTCGCTATGGTTGGCCAACCGTACCGCCTATATCCGATGGCCGGCGTCCGACTTCCGTCGCGTAAAAAATAGGCCTACGATTTCCCTCAGTGACTGCAGTCCCATAAGCGCTATAGTGATGCTGCTATATCTAACGCTACAATCAACGATAAGATACAATACGGTAATTCGGCGCACATAGGTGATGGTTGCATGCAACAACTTTACAATCAAAACTGCGGCCAAACGGCTGTAGACGGAGACGTGGTTACTATTGGCATCCTACAGAAATTTGTCATCGCCCTATCCAACGGAGACGTGGTTACTATTGGCATCCTACAGAAATTTGTCATCGCCCTATCCAACGGCACCATCATCGACCCCTCCCCTATACGACGTACCGTTTAGCCACAACACAGCAGGATTAGCATAGCACAGTGCGTAATGACCCTTGAAAATCATCCGAAGTCGATGGTTTTCATGTCATCTGAAAGGGCTTATGCGACTTCCTATTAGTGATCAATGAGATACAGGTCTTATCAGAAAAAACGCACACTTTTTCCACCCTAGCTCTATTCAACCCCAAATTTTAAAATGTTCCCCTTGCACTAGATTGCTCACATATTGCAGGCGAAGAGCCGTGACATCGGGCTTAAGTAACTGCAGTACGTTTCCCGGTAGGGTCTACTGTTTAGCCACAATACATGCGTTAAAGACAGATGACGGCAGATGACACATCGTACCACAGAACATAGCCTGTATGGGACTGCAGTCACTCTGGGAAATTGCTTTCTTTCCACGATCGGAAGCCAGACGCTGGACATCGGATATAGAAGATACCATAGATGTAAAAAAAGTTCCAGAAAAATTTTTTAAAAACGTTTAAAAACGATGAATAAAAAACGTTAGTCATAATTTGTTTAACCTCTTGCCTAATGCCTAAGGCTAATGCTGTAAGTGCAGTATACCTGGAACTATAGTCTGGATAAAGAGAACTTCACTTAATTTCAACTTAACCGTGTGGTCAGAAGACCATAGCACTAGACTAACCAAATATACTACATAAACAGCTTTTTTATTTGGTATATTTAGACGAACTAAGTAAACTACCATCACTATGATCAATTAATTCGTTTCTGTGGTTCCAAAAGTGCTTCTCAAAGTTCTTGACAGGCATTTCAATGCACATTTTTATAAATAAAAAAACGTCGTGAAAAATAAAAAAAACGTTGTGAAAAATAAAAAAACGTTAAAAACATTTAAAAAACTGGCAAAAAAACGTTAAAACGTTTTTTAATCTGTGGAAGGTACGGTCAGCCCACCATAGCGACAGCTGGACTTATAGGCTAGACATTAAAGATAACGACCAATAACTCAACACTCGGGAATTCAACAGTTCAGCGTTCACGCTATACAGTCTAATAGACTGCAAACTAACACAACATCGTCTACGAATAACGAATGTTGGAACAAGACATAAACGTCACAACAGTCACTGCAGGTCCTACCACACTGTACGTCAGGCCCAAAAAAATTTCCGCGCTTCCGGTTGCCGTCCGTCCGTCCCTAAAAAAACCTTGCGTCTGTAAATTTTTTATTGGATCCTGAAAAGTATTTTTCGCAGTTTTTATAGTTAGTTTTCACAGTTTTACTGGAAAAAAAACCATCTAATCTGCTATGCTGCAGTGTCTTTACTGTAGTTTTCGTGAGTACTGGGGCGTAAAGACACACCAAAATTATATCGATCGTAACTTAAAGATGGATGGTCAGATTTTAATAATTTTTGGTATGAATATTCCAGAAACAACTGGCCATCAAATGATCATTTATGTTTCCGTCGCACCGTACGTCTGTTTCTGCACTACCTGGGGAAAACAAAACAAGTAAAATATTAATCTTTATTCAATGCAATATCATAATTTGATTAAAATAACGCACATTTGTCACATTTTGTCCACACTTCTAGCACCTTCGTTTACACTATCCAATTGTTTAGTTGTGCAACTGCTGACAGTAAATATTCGAATATCGGCCATTTGTGTAAGCACAAGCAGAAAGATGCATTCTGGACGCGTTGATAGCAGTTTTGATAATGTTCTGCTTCATAGGGTGTTTACACGATTCAGCATACGTCCAGCAAACGTCCAGCATTAGCACGTGTATTTTGCATACATTTGCTGGAAGTTTGCTGTTAGTTTGCTGGATCGTGTAAACACCCCATGGGTCAGACTTGCACTAATCGCTTTTTGAATTCATTAATATTCCTAAACAAAGTCCCATAAACTCGCTGCTGCATAGCACTGCAAATGCTGTCGAATGAACTGTGATCAAAGCTGTTAAGAGCTACATATCTGGAATGATTAAATTTACTGCTGTTTTTTTTTCTTTTTTATCTCATGTTGCATTTGTTCTGTTTTCCCAGGTAATGCAGCAACAGACGTTAGGTGAGCTGGAAATTTGTACGACTGTTTGATGGCCAGTTATGTCAAAAATGTTGTACCAAAAACTATTAAAATCTCGTTATCTTTCACGTTACTATCAGCAAGTGCAACATCACGGATGTTTTTTTGCGTTTTCTGTTTATTTTAACGCCGATTTCATGTGTTTTGATTTCTCCAGGTAGTGCAGAATCACATGTTGGGTGACGTGAAAACTTAAATAACCGTTTGATGGCAAGTTGTGTCAAAAATAGTTGTACCAAAAATTATTAAAATCTCATAATCCACTTTTAAGTTACGATCAATAAATTTCTGTGTGTTTTTAGTAGTGTATTTGGTGAGTCAACTTGTTTTACGGATGAATTGTCGTGTTAATATTACATGACATGTCACGATGTAAAAGTAATTTTTTTTTAAATTACCGCCCCCCGTCCCTAATTTTTTGTCCCCTGCTGCAACCGAGAGTAGGGCCTACAGAACTTTTAAGACCCTATACTGTGCGACAAAGTTCAGGTGTACAGCCAGTCTAGTAACTGAAGATAGGACAAGCAAAGGCCTTGGCCAGTAGGGTGACAACGGGTATGAGAATCGCCATCAGTGGTGACGCCTGACGATGCAGCACTGTAGCCCGGTTACACAGGTCTGTGTTGCAGTGGCACGTAGCGGAATGTACACCTAGAGCTTCCGCCTCCTCGCAGTACATTTTGTCCTTCGCGAAGTACGTTTCCTTGCACCCTCGTGTCACTAAGCACAACAGTCAACAACCACATAATAAATGGCGATGGTTAGTGTAGTATGGCCGGCGGATCTGTAGGAGGCTCGGGCCAAATGGCTTGGTCCAATTAAGTTGAATTTAAGTCGGTGAAGGTGGTCTCCTGGTGCTCCTAGTGTTGCACTCGCCAAATGAACCAGGTGAACTCGCGAGTGACAGTTCACTGGTACGATGACAGCACCACAAACCAGTGAGCTAAAATTTTACTCAGTCATAGATGTAAAAACGTTTTTTACGTTTTTCTATTTTTGTCACGTTTTTATGTTTTCAACTTTTTTTTATTTTTCTCAACGTTTTTTTTATTTTTAAAAATGTTCATTGAGATGTCAAAATTTCACCAAGAACGTCGAGAAGCACTTTTAAAGCCACTGAAACGAATTAATAGGCTATCATGGTGGTAGTTTACTTACTTAGTCTAGTGATACTTGGTCTTATGATCACAAAGTTGAATAAAAATTAAATAAAATTCTCTTTCTTTCTGTAGTTGCAGTTATGCATGCTGCCCTTTCATCATTAAGGCAATGAGTTGAACATATTTGGGATAACCTTTTTTTATGAACGTTTTTCAACGTTATTTTAATTTCTGTCACGGTTTTACGTTTTTGAACGTTTAAAAAACTGTTTTCTGAGACATTTTTTTCTATCTGTGAGGTCAGCGACCATAAACATTGTCGTGCAAAATATTCCTATTACCAATACTATATGGACTTATGGAGTCAAGTGTCACTCTCCTCAGATTCAGCTTGTAGAAGGCTTCCCTCTGTCCGTTTACACCGTGTACCCCAGTGCAGTCCAGGATCATATTTTGGAGTAGACCTACATCTCACTCCAATCAAAGAACTTAAGGTACGTTCTCACTGCGCGCGTTAACGCGCCGGCGTTAACGCGCGCAGTGAGAACGCATCTTTACACGGCACAATATGGTGCACACGATAGACTTACATGGTGACGCGATTCAGCAGAATGTGATCAAGAAGAAGTGACCAGACGTAACCGTGGACTGGCCTGATGCGACCCATATGCAGGCCCGTCGAGAGGCTGCATGGGGTAGGGGTGTTAGCTACCCCGGGCCCCGCGACGTTTGGCCGGGGGCCCCGCCATCGGCCATAAATATATAGTACGCCAGAATGTACCATTTTGAAAAGAAAAATTCAAAAGTTTTCTCCCCAGATGGGCCCCGTGAGGCGTGAACATGTTTGGGGGCCCCGCAAGAATGTTTCCCCGGGCCCCGCTGTGGCTCTCGACGGGCCTGCCCATGTGGGGATGTCATGAATGCACAGTCCACACGTGCTACATATGTTATGAGCCTGCCGGTTATACTCTGCGGTAAAAACGACAAGATGGTACTGCGTTTATATATGAGATCATACCATACCTTTCTGGGACATGAAGGGTGCTTTCTCAGATTCCTTGGAGCATACGATGTCACCAATGGCTTCACTGCCTTTCGAGGCAATCTATCGCTCATTCCCCATAAAGTCATCAGATTCATCGTCAAGTTGTTTCTTGTCATGCATGTCAGCCACGGATTCGGAGAAAGCTGCAGAGGAGACGATTCCAGATAAAGAGATGATAACTTAAGAAATGGATTACACCAGAGACACTAAGTCTAGTTCAAGAAAAGAGGATCTTGAAGAAGAAAAGAGACAGTAGCGAACTGGCAGACAGGGAGTATCGACAGAAATCCAATGAGGTACGAAAAGCGGCCAGAGCAGACAAAGCGAAATGGCTGGAGAGACAGTGCCAGGACATAGAGAAATACTATGGAGAATATAAGACCAGGGAAGTGTACAAGATGAT
>Ga0209671_1003454_pt1 | contig 15205 bp, 11 predicted proteins | sample WorMetHERISLAND2_2_FD_187401 | JGI IMG/M metagenome (GOLD analysis project Ga0209671, IMG submission 187401) | Marine gutless worms symbiont microbial communities from Max Planck institute for Marine Microbiology, Germany - Olavius geniculatus... | ecosystem: Host-associated > Annelida >... | reverse complement strand
AAATTAGAGCAACTAAAAAAATAACCATAACTAAAAATAGAAAACCTGAACGAAAAAATAATAAAAACCGTTAAGCAAGTCCAAATAGCTGTGAGATCAGACCAAAAGGGGTTGCCCAGATGTCTCTGCAATATTGCAATAATAACAACCGCGCAGAGCGGGCACGGTGCGTGATCGCGGATGAGCCTGTGCAGAAGGACCGTGTCGGGCGGTGCCGGGTGGTCGACCTCGTCAGACGGCACAACGACGAACTTCCGTGTCATCGTCAAAGTGCGAGGAATCGGATACAACTGTCGCTCCAACGACTTGCTGTACACTCGAACCACGCTGAACTTCTTCATTCGCTTCACTTTCTTCAGACGATCTGTTCCACCACATACATCGTCAGTAAAACAAGAAGCCCAGCTATCGCTAGGAGAGCCGACGATACTGGTTTTCAGTGACCTTCAAGATCATTCAAGATCAGTGATTTTTATGTCATTTGAAAGCCAATATGCGACTTCTTATTAGTAATCATTAGCAACCTAGGCACTACCTAGCACCGTTCAGCCACAATACATCCGTGACAGACGACGACGGACAACAACAGTATCATAAGCTCGACCGTTATTTAAGTACGATCGGCTGAAAACATGCCACCAAACTTTTGTAGATCCATATCTGCGCTAAATATTGATTGATTTTCTTCATTATTTTGCTGAAAAAACTCGGAAGACAATTTGGAAATAGAACGGTCATTAAAGGTACCATTGCAACTTGAATTGCAACTTGAACGCGCTCGATGCTAATCGTTATCAACAGACATAAGCTATTACAGCGTGCAAAAACAAGCAAATTACTGCCTAGGCCTACAGCAAAAAAAACCGGCAAAATAGTACGTAAATGTTTTGATGTTAAAAGACAGCAGCTCTACATAAATGACATCCCATCTACTTCAGATCCGTCTCTAGGGCATGCACCGCAGAACCGGCAGAAGCGCGTGCAAACTGCAAATCAAGTCTTAACAAAAATAATTAGAACACTTTAAAAAGCAGCCTGCAGAACGTGCGAAGCAAAAGCTGCAAAAAAATCTTGCGGAGGATCGACAGGTCAGTCGCCAAACGCAAACGTGCATCTCTTGATGTTTAAACAATAATCTGAAAACCTAGAAATTTGTCACAGTTCCGACTATATAGTGAATTGAATGATTAGCTTGCTACCTGCGACGACGTCGACCGACTTGTTGGAAGGTCCGCAGATCATCACCTGTCGTTTGACGCTGTTGTTTCTGCCGTACTTTGAGTCAAGTTCTTCATTCAGATGCACAAACAGAGCTGCCAGCCGCACCGTGGTCACCGTCTTTCCTGTCCCCGGTGGTCCCTGGATCAACGTGAATGTTCGGAATATGGCAGCTTCCACGGCTGCTTTCTGTGTGTCATTCGTTAACTGCAGCCCACTGAAGTTAAGAAACCTTTCGTAAATTTTCTTAGCGCACTTCAGATAAGCATCATCTGCACAGATAACGGCGACTACACGCACGCCAGCAGTTCTATGGCATACGTTTATGTACAAACGTGTACAAACACGCAGCTCTGATATGTGCCAAACATTAGTTACAAACTAGTAGATAGTATGTATTGTATTGCTCAAAACTGCCCTTTTGTAGCCATTTAAGACAAATAATTAGAAAAAAAGCTCACGTGACGCGCAACAGCGTCGATGCTGCCACCTAGGGAATCGGTGTACAACTGCAATAAAATACTTATAAAAATGCGTTTTGCAAGAGTACCCAAATTGAAGGCCTCAATACGAAGAACTCCTTCAATCTAAACATTCAATAATTAATCGGTTAAAATCTAAGTTCTATGCTAATTTTATGTGCAAGTTGTTCTGGGCTATGTCTAGTAATTTCGGTGCAATTTACTGTTAAAATATGCGTGCGAAAAAATCACTAAAACTTCGTATTTTAAAAGTTCAAGGTCGTTCCAGGTCATCGATGTTATTACCCCGGAAAGCTCGCCATTAGTGCTTGTTATGCTGAGCAGCAAATCTGTGCTTACCTGCAACCGTATTTACGCTAAACAAGCCAATAACAAAAAATAACGGTGTTAGGGGATGCCTTTCTTTGACGCTCTAGCTGGAAAAAAAATCCCATCATTCAGCGGCAAAAAATTTTGTCTCAAAAAAACTAAAGTCTTTGGGACAGCCAACAGTGAAGATTTCGTGATCCTAGCTTGCACCGTTTTGATAGAGCTGCAGAGTGTGACGAACACACAGACAGACGGACAGACAGACAATAGCTAAGACGCAGACGCGCGAAGCATTACATGCTGTTGTGCGTAAAAAAATTAAAAGTTACCCAGCGGATATAAATCAATTCCTAAAGCAATTCTTTCAGCCACAGTGCCACATTTCAACGTTCTGACTGCTATCTCCATTCGTCTGCAGACATTCACAATTCATCACAAACAACGACTGCCAGTAAACGAACACAATATTGACAGTAATTTGAACAATTAAGTGAAAGCACTGTAACTTGCTGAGATATGTAGTAATTAATGACAGTCCATAAACATCCAAAATGCAATATAACCGTATTCCTAATCCTATCACTAATCCTAACCCTAATCCTATCCATTAGGTCTAAAGTTCCAAATGGAGATGAGCTGTCTATGCGAAATCTTCTTTTGTGTTTATATTCTATCAAACGGTAAGGCTGCAATGTTCCACAGGGATCAATATATCCATTGCTGTTATCTACATTTGGGTACACCCATCGACAACTAAAACTTGGCTCGGTGATTAAAGTAATAAGATGATATAAGGGGTGACAGTTTCAGCACTAATGACTTATAATATGGTTATATCCAGTGCATAAGAATAAGTTTAACAAAAATTACCTGTCTGGAGTTAGTTTTGGAATCCACTCGATGGTTGCTTTCGACCTCAGTTGCTCCGGGAACGTGCAGGAGCTCTGTTTTAGCCTCAGATGAACAACGTAATAGCTGTTATCAAGACTGCTGACGACATGAGCGACCACGCAGTGGCCGACCCACGTGAACGGCTTGTCGATCCCCAGCACGCCCTCAAATGTGTCGACAGCTGACCGCTTTTTGACGACCTGCTTCAGACAGTCGGAGTAACGAACACACAAGTAACCTTTGACGTCAGAGTCGTCCATCGCTGGCTCTTCATCGACAGGAAATGTTATACATCTTTCGTCGCAAAACTGTGCGCTGATGTCGAAAGTTCCAGTAGTCTTAGATGTGCCGTGTTTCCAACGAATGTCCACGTTGCATATAATAACAGAGTCTCCGTTGGTGACAGCGCTATAGGCTGCCTCCGCAGACAGTACTGGCAGCCACAGCTTCTGGTAGTGACCGATGTTCTCGTATTTACTGACGGTCGCTTTCACCGACGCTGGCTTCGAGAAACTGTCCACTACGCTGGTGTTATGCTCCACGCATATGCACGTTTTCCGACTCAAGTGAAACAGCTGGATGTGCGGACGACTGTAAATGGTTTTCGCTGCAAGCTGTACCTTCACAAGGAATGCCGTTGAAAAAGTAGCCGCATATTCACAAAAGTGTTTTCCAGATCGCAGAATCTCGCCTTCAGACGTCAAGTCCTCAGCGCTATCGGTCAAACAGTCGTTTTGCCGCAGAAGCTCAGAAATAGCTTTACTAACTGTCTCCCTGTCGTCGATCGTTACGGCATGGAAAAGTTTCTTCCAGTCGGACGACTTCATTTGCACTGAGTACTGCTGTTGGATGAGTTCTACTTCTCTACAATCTGTTAACAGCTGTTTAGTGATCTGCTGCGATAAGTCGTAGATTCGCTGCTTCCACTGTACTCTTACTGCGTTCAGTTTTGTATCTGGCAGCGTAGAAGGCTTCAGGGAAGAAATCTTCAGAGCATTGTCGTTGAAGAGCATGGGTTGCAGGTTAGGAAATAGAAGAACGATGCCCGACTCTGCTACTGCGTGGACTACAGCATAGGCGACAACGGATCTTTCGGTCAGTAACGAATTCAGACGAATCCTGCAACTGTCATACTTCACGCGATGCGCTCTCTCGCTAGCGTCATTGCATTCCTTGGCAAATCTCGTCAATCTCTTCTTTGGTGTACCTACTCGCACTCGTTTCTCTCTGGTCCGTTTCGGTATTAATCAACGACAGCAGAATGCGGTGAACCACGATGTCAATGTAACGTCGTATAGGCGATGTGAAGTGTACATATTGCGGAAGTCTCAAGCTACAGTGTTGCCATTGAAGCTCACAGCAGGAGCATATGTATTCAGCGCGTGTACATTGTTGCTCTAGATTTAGCGACTCTACAGCAAGCTGAGGCTGGTGCTCCGTATTAGTGACCAGACACTTCATGAGCTCGGTGCTATTTGACTGCGCGGCGTCCTGTAAAGCTATACACATGGAGCGACTTAACTGCACGTATTCAGACGCCACCATTTCTGAGCATTCATCCTCAATAGTGAAATCAACGTAACCGTCATCAACAAGTCTTTGTGGTAACTTGTGGGCACTTTGTCGACTAGCTTATTTGCCACCTGATAGTTTGCCATGATCATCATTTCTTCGACCAGCGTTCGTGCCGTTATGGAGTCCATGGACATTATTTTCGGTCGTCTGTAACAATTGCCACTCCCGAGTCTTTTAGTTCTCCATCTGATCGCTGCTTCTTTAAGCCTGTGAATGTTCCACACGAGCTCACGCTGATCGTCTGTGACGGCCTCTGAATCAGTTTCGTGTTGCGAGATTAACTGTTCTACTTCTGCGTACGTCAGTTGACGTCTGGAACGCACCTGGCATCGTTTGATCATCACATCCTCTTGACGTACTTTGTAATTGGAATCAGTCGTCACGAAGACCGAGACGGTTGGTCGATCTTTTCCCTGTAGTAGACTGCAAGTTCCGGCACTCAGTTCTTCGGGCAGCATTGGATAACGATGCTCGCGACCAGCCGGACGAAACATCAGACCGTGTCTCCTGGCATCTTGGTCAATGGCGCCGTCGCGTGGAACTCGAGCGGATACGTCGGCAATGTGTATCCCGAACTTATATCCGTCGTCGAACTTTTCAACGCTGAGCGCGTCATCGAGTGCCCTGGCGTCAGGTTCATCTATGGTGAACACCATCGTTCCTCGATAATCTTCAACTTTGTGCTGCAGTTTGTCGCTCGTCTGCAGAGCCTGTTCCACCGCATCTTTCGAAAATGACTTCTGAACTCCGTATTGTTCTTCCAGAAGATCAATTTGTCTTTCGACTGCATTTCTCACGAGACCAACAACATGACCGAGAGGATTGAACTTCTGTTTTTCCCACTTATCCAACTTCACTCTGAAAAGCTGTGATCTGGAACTGATCTTGAAGTGTTTCCACCGTGCGTTCTCGCCTAACACGCAGACCGTATCAGTTTCCTCCGAAGTCTTGTGTTTCTCGCAGCAAAACCTAATTTTGGTGATAGGCAGGCGGAAGTCCAGCGGAATCATATTTCGACGATTGTTGCAATCTCGGCGGCAAATAAACGTATGGTTGATGGGATTAAACGTTCGCTTTGATATTCCGACAACTTTACCAAAGACAACGTCAGCTGTATCTTCGTTGGCGCTTTCAGCAATACTCTCAATGTCTTCCTGTTCACAAGCATCCATGTCGTCGGCAAACGCGTGTCTGTTTTGTTCTGTAGTATCAATCTTCACCACAACTTCGTCTCCGTGTAATGCGTGACCAAACCCGTCTCTTCCGCGTATGATAATGATCTGACTGTTGTCGTTGCACACAATTGCGTGAGCGAGATTGGACAGCTTGATGTTTAGTGTGCAACGTTTGTAGGTCTCCGGATCAGCAACGAGAAGTCGTTCCAACGCTGCGACTTCTTCAGTTTTTGATCTGCTATGTTCAGCAGCGGCAGCAGGGACATCATCATCGGGTGCCTCCTCATCGTTTGCGTCACTGTCATCCGTAAAATCCGTCTCATAGTCGGTTTCGTCGTCCGCGTGTCTGTAGGACACGACAGGCTTGTCGCTTTTCGTTGAATTTCGTCCATCCTCCACACCGAGTCGCCGAATGACGTCATCGGGCGCCAGGCTAAAGTCCGTGCTCCACTTGCTGAAACTTGTCTCGTTCGCACGAGTCAGTTCCAGGCACTGCGCGTAGATACCTCTCAGGCTGAGTTCGCACGGTCGAAAACTCTGCAGCTCGAAGCAGCGTTTGAGATAGGTTCTCCAGATTTCGCTGCAGCGGCCAACCGAACACAGAACGACCGGGTCTGCGACGACCGCTACCCACGACTTGGCTCTCGTCACAGCTGTGTTCAGCAACTTCTGCTCGTCAAGGAAACCAAAGTTAATTCCAACATAGTCACAGTCGCCGGCTGCCAACTCGAAGTGGTGACGAGTGTGTACGACACTGATGAACACGGCTGGAAATTCTCTTCCTGTTATAATTCAGACATGCAACATCAATAAAATTAGAAATTAGACCTACTCACAATGTTCAACCTTCTGCTAGAAACGGTTCTTCTACCTGGCAAATACCAAAAAACCTTTAGACAACATTTTTTCCAGTTGTGTTCGGCCGGTTGCACCATCAAAATCTTTGCTGTGTCAGGCAATGGAAAAAAATCTTTTGATCATATCCAAAATGCTGATCCAAATCATTACAAATATCTAACCACATCCAGGTTGGACCACCTCCTACCGTGCATGAATATTTTAGCCAATCCGCCGGTAACTTTTTGTGCAATCCTGACAAAAACACAGATAAATAAATAAATAAATAAACAAATGCCAGGTAGGCCTATCACATAACCCCCTTGGCGGACGTAATAAAACAGTAATATTACCGTAGGTTTCGAATGTTATAAAATTCGCAGACATTGTGTTGAAATGTTCTGATCAAAAGTATGACATTTTTTACCTGGCAATTCGTGAACTCTCAAGACCGTGACGGAATTCATGTTTTCTTTTTTCAACGCTGCACGAATCATTCTCACCTGCACATCAACGATCGAATTACGTCTTCAATATCGCATCGTAATAGGATGTTTACACAATCGAGCAAACGTCGAGCAAACATCGAGCTGGCTCAAACAGGCCTATTGGAACCAGGCCCCTAGCTCAAATGTAGGCCTAGGCTCAGGCTCTTAGGATCACGTGCTATATAGGCATTCCAATTACAACCCGCCCGTCCTCCTAATTAGCATGCTAATTACCACAGAACGTCGATCGTGTAAACACCCTATAACCCATGCACAATGCAAAGCTGATACCTTAGTGTGTTGGACGGCGTATTCTATGCTTATAACAAAAAAAGCCCACCTAACGCAAAGGGAACGCGCGACAGCGGTCATGTATAAAGGCCAATTGAAAACCAATCTAAGCTCACCGATCCTAGCAATCGACATTCGACACGATGATTATAATAAAGGCTCGTATCTATAGCATTGCATCAACATTCGCTAGAAAGCGTAACCGGACCCGGTACTGCACATCAGCTACCGTATGAGAGGCTGAAAGCGCGCATTTTAAAAGAGGTACTCCTCTTTGATGCCCTCGTGCGCGGGCCTCTTTCACGATAGGGGGTCGCGACTTGAACCGGTGAAATCTGCGTTTGGCTAAAAATTTCATACGCAGGTTGTCTCGGTTTATCTGTAGTAATTTCGGCGCAAATCGCTCTTGAAATGTTTGTCGTAGCGCAGAATCAGCAAAAAGCCCATAAAAGTTCTAGTTTACTGTTCAAGGTCATGCATTGCTTTTGGCGCCAATCGAAAGCGCGTGTACGACTGTTTAGTAGTCATTAACAGTAACCTAGACCGTATCTCGCACCGTTTCTGAAATACAGCGACGTATTGGCTAAAAATCGCAAATTTTCCCTCGGCCCCACCCCCTGTAATTTAGCGCCCTCGCTTTGGGTGTTTCTTTTTAAATTTATAAAAAGCTTTAAGAATCCTGAAACTTAGAGTCCTCCAGGCTGCTGACGGTAAAAAATTTGGTGATCACAGCTTGCACAGTTTTTGACTGATCCACCCATGAGACAGACGAACAGACAGAATTGCGATAGCTAATACGTGCTATGAGCAGTACCTGCTGTCGCGCGTAAAAATTCTTCAAGTTTTTTCCCTGCCAGTTAATAATAATTGTTAAATAACATAGTTTCTGCTTCTTTCGTGAACCACGCTGTAGTCTGAAAATATCGTGGCTGGCTGCTGCTGACCTGTTCGGAGTAGGCCGCTGTGACGAGTATGTCCCTGTCGTCTCTGTGGCCCCACTGACTAGTCGGCCAACAGTCGCGCAACTCTCCGACTCTTCGCACCACTTCCTGCACCTCCGACATGTTGTAGAACGAAGTACTGTTCCCATCCTGCACCTCGCGGCCGAACACCGAGTAGAAGTTCATCGGCGGAAGGGCGGCGGGCTCTACGGACCCCTGCTGGCCGCCGCCGCCGCTCGATATCAGCTTATTGCCGTAAAGCGTCGATGACAGGAACTCGGTGATTCTGCTGTCGTTGCGATAGTTAACACGCAGACGGACGACGGGCGGACTACAGTTGCCAGTGTCGTCCTCGGTGGCATGGTACAGGTTATCAAGACGTTCTGTCAGCGATTGGTCAAAGCCCAGAGCACGCGCTACATCGCTGTAAACTCTTTGCACCATCTGCAGGTGATCACCGGCCAATATGACGCTCGTGCTCTCGCCGGCCAAGCACAGAGGTATTATGGCCTCGCACTCCTGAGCCTGAAATAGCATAATAATAAATAATATAGTCATTTGTAAAGTGCGCAATGTCAGAAAGCTAAGTCTGAGGCGCCGGCAGTTGCTAGATGGATAGAGATTAGTTATGGGCAGTACGATAGGGCTTGAACTAAGTAGGTAGGTTTTGAGGTTAGGCTTATGTTTAAAAGTTGGATGTGAAGTTAAATGTTTAAGCCTATCATAGGCCCTAACCGTAATCAATTCACTGTGTTTACCGCGTTATTAATAATCCATTAGCAACAATGTTGCCTCAAGAGCAGCCGACACGGATTAAAATCAACCAACCACATCAATAAAAAATTAAGCAAATTAAAAAAATAATAAATGGGCTACAAAACGTGAGTGCGACGTATTAAGGTATTGCACACCGAATCTAGCCATTTTGATGGCAGCAATAACAATAAACGTGTGTATCTGTAACTAGCTGTAAAAATAAAATAGTTTACAGGCTATACACACAAAGAAACAGAAAATTACAAAAATCTATACGACAGCATTTAGCAAAGAAATGAAAAAAAATGATGACAATAACTGCAATGCTCCCGAGTTACAGTTTTAGTTAGCTTATATAATCAATTTCTCATAAGACTAGTCTTGTGTTTTGTTACAAATTTGTGGGACAAACTTGTGCAGCTTCGTCGATCAGTATATGTGTGAAACAGCGTTGCAAATCCAGCGAAGTTAGACGCAGCGACGTCACCATCGTCGTCAGAACGATTCTGCTCTGTAAAACATCCTGACGACAAGGGTCGACAAAGCGTCCGTCTTTCATGGGACAGAATTTCCGCACGTCTGGCGAAACGGTCTCAGCGCGCCTGTCTCTGTTGTAGATACGAAGAACCTTGCAGCTGCAGATGGCCGCCTTGGAAAAATATCGAACGATGTATTCGTCCGCGGCTCTAAAATCACACACACACTCACTAGCATAAAACTAATAACCCATTTACACGATCAAGCAAACATCGAGCAAACATCAAGCAGGCCTGATAGAACCCCGCTCTCTGGCTCAAATGACAAATATCGTCGAGCTAGTTGAGATGAATGCTAGCAAACGTCGAGCAAAGTCGAGCAATCATCGAGCAAACATCGAGCAGACGTCAAGCAATTAGCACGTGTATTTTGAATACATTTGCTCGACGTTTGCTCGATGTTCGCTCGATCGTGTAAACGGGGTATGAGAGGCGACCGTATTACTCGCCTTCAGTGCTCAGCGTTGTCGCGCTGTTGTTTCCAAGTCAGCAATGGCGCGGAGGGATGGAAGGCTGAGTTGACCTTGGCGGTTGATTGTTGATATAGGCCTATAGGGAGACGGTTTACTTGTCCGCAGACAGTCACCCATCCAAGTAGTACTGGTAACTGGATGACAGCGACCCGAAAACGAGTCGAATTTTCTTGATCCTTGACGTACTAAATAAACTTCACAATGAACTGACGCCTGCTGTTGCACATTTGTTGTGCTGTTCATAGCGACTGCGATTACAGGGGAGAGGGGAGGGGGCTAAGTGGTCATGGCGTTTGTGTCCAGGCATTTAGGTAAGCGTGGTTTCCATCGATTCAACGCTGCGAATGCAAGACACCATAGATGTAAAAACGTTTTTACGTTTTTTTTTGTCATTTTTTACGTTTTAACGTTTTTTTTTATTTTCTTAACGTTTTTTAGAGTTTAAAAAAAACTTTCACTGAAATTTTACCAATAGCTTTGAAAAGCACTTTTGAAGCCAATGAAACGAAAAGTGGTTATAGTTTACTTAGTTAGTGTGGTGATACTTGGTCTTACGAGAACAGGGTTGAACTGAGGTTGAATTAAGTTCTCTCTTCTTTCACTTCCAGCTATACTACACTATAGCATTAGGCATTAGACAAAATTAGAGCTAACGTTTTTTGTTCAACGGTTTAAACGTTTTTTTATTCTTGCCACGTTTTTACGTTTTTACGCATGATAGCAGAAGGCTTCGCGCGTCTTAGCCTTGGCCTGGGCGTGAGGCGTCTGTCTGTCTCTCTGTCTGTCTGTCACACTCGTGAGCTGTATCAAAAATGGTGCAAGCTATGATCACGACATGACAAAATTTCGTGCCCCTCGGTGCGGGGGTTCCGCTCGAACGACAGCCTCAAAAAAAATTCCCCCCTAAAAAGTTATTTTGCCGTTATTGGCTCGTAACACACATCACACGATAGTGTGAGTGTTGTAAGGACGACCTTCAAAGTCTAGAGGAAAGGCGAACCTTGACCCTCAGCCAACCAGAAACCCCTGAGCCGATCGTCACCAAATTTGAATGGCGTGATTAAGTCGTGGACGCCTACCACAAGAAATTTGGGTTCAATCCGCCCCGGGGTTTTTCTCTCCATATAGGTAAAATATACACCCCTCCTGTTCGAAATTTACTACACTTTATGGTTCTTCAACTAACCTACAGGCGAGTCCGTCAGACCGATTTTTACGCTCAATACGTCAACTGACGCGGTTTTGCGCAAGGAAGTGCCTTTTTTATGTTACAAAATAAAAATTTAATTTTTGACTTATTTATTCGAAAAACTCGAAAAAATTACAATGGCGCCTATGGGAAAAATTTTAAAATTCTTTAAACTGTCATAACTTCCGTTGTGTGCAAGATAGTCGTAATTTTTGGTTATAGGATGGGGTTTTCAGGGTTGGCCTATTTAATAATGACATTTATATTTACCCCCTGTTGACCCATTGAACCCCGTTGCCATGGCAACGAAATTTAGAACAAAATTGGCTATAACTCGGCTTGTGTAAGAGATATCTGCGAGATTTTTGCGCTTATAGGAAGTTTACGGGGATGGGCCATCGAATGCCGCCAATCGCATTTCCCCCCTACCGACCCCCGTTGCCATGGCAACGAAATTTGGAACAAAATTGGCTATAACTCGGCTTGCGTAAGAGATTTCAGCGAGATTTTTGTGTCTATAGAGGATTTTTTGGGGGATGGGCAATCGAATGCCGCATAACCATAACTCGGCTTGTGTAAAAGATATCTGTGATAGGCCTACTTTTTGCATCTGTGAGGGAGTTTTCGGAAATGGGCCATCAAATGCTGCTAACTGAATTTTACTCCGACCGACTCTTGTTGCCACGAAAACAAAATTAAGGACAAAATGCACTATACCTCGGCTTGTACAACAAATATCACCAAAATCCTTGCATCTGACGGAGGTGCGGGTTGAGGGTTTGGCAATTAGATGACATCAGTCGAAGTCTACCACGGCCAACTTTGATTTCCAGGTATAACGAGCAGCAGCGTAGTAGGAGCAGCAGCAGTAGTAGACACATCCAACGTTCTGTACCCGACCGGAGGTATACTGCTCTGCCTTAAAAAGGTAAAAGGTAAAGATACGGATCCTGATAGCGCTTTTTACATGCATCAGGCTTCTCCGACTTTTGGCAATAAAACAGCAAATACGTATGTAAAAAAAATTTACCAGTTTAAACTGTGTAAAGACGATGTCATGATATCAGTCCTCTAAAACAGCAAAAATCGTTTGAGTAACCGTTTTTTACATCTATGCAAGACATGCAACGGACGCTAACGACCGCTTCTATCACTGCGTTTTCACGCCGTTGCGTCAGTTGCGTAGGATGGAACATTTGGCGTCGACGTACGCGCTGGTATGAGTGCAGACGAGCACTCTGGTTCTGTTGCCGGGTACAGAGGCAAGCTTCAGCGCAGTGCGAGCCAGTGCTTCGGTCTTTCCCGTGCCGAAGGCGCCGCAGACGACGAGCGGCGCCAACTGGCGACTGTCCGCAGCCAGCGCGTAGTTGACGATCTTCAGCTGGTCCTCGTTCAGTCGCCAAGATCCACATCTGCCAAAAATCAGCACAGTCTTGCTTTTTAGCCGACCGTACTTACGTCACGGTGGAGCTTATGGTACAGTTGTCTGTCGTCTGTCGTCCGTCGTTGTCTGTCGCGGATGCATTGTGGCTAAATGGTGCGAGATAGTCGAGCCCAGGTTGCTATTGATCACTTACAGGAAGTCGCATATTGGCTGTCGAATGACACGAAAATCATTGACCTTGGATGACCTTGAAAAATCATAACGCATTACGGTATGCCAATCGTGCGGTATTGTGGCTAAACGGGAAATCGTAAGGGGTCGGCGAGGGTACCATCTGTTAATGCGATGGCGAGTTCCTATAGACTGTCAAACGTCTCAATAGTAACCTTGTCTCCATCTGCAGCGGTTTGGCTGAAATTTCAGTGGAAAGTTTTAAGCTATAACTAGCCGTAGATCGGAAACGGTGAGAGATAGGAACAAGTTTACCATTAATCACTTTTAGGAAGTGGCATACGCCCTTTCAGATGAGATTAAAATCATTGACGATAAATGACCTTAAAAGCATGTACGCGCTATTGTGGCTAAACGGTGCGAAATAAAGCCAAAGTTGCTAGTGATTACTAATAAAAAATCGCATATGCCTTTTCAGATGAGATAAAAAATGATCGACCTTGGATGACCTTAAAGATCAATGACAACCAGTAAAACCAGTACGTCGGCTATCCTAGCGACAGCTGGGCTTCTTATTGTATACGTTTCATTACGGCCTACAGGCTGCTGCAAAGTAAAACATCCCTTAATGTCTCCTATTTTGTCTGCAGCCACTTGGAATTCTAATGCGAAATTTCAAACATTTATTACCTGTTATTACCTGCATAAAAAGCTACACAGACTGTACGTCATAAAACAAGTTTTTTTACAAAAAAAATTATCCTCCGCGTGCACTTTTGTATTTATTGTTAGCTGTAAATCTTCCATAAATTATAGAAAATTAACGAAATTTACCAAATAGGCCTACAACAGACAGCTAAACAAACTTTAAAAACTTTAAAGTTTCGATTACACTATTTTTTAAAGTTTAGCTGTTTGCTGTAAGACTGTATGACATCTTGGTGGTATTACGTCGCCCTGGGGAAGGACACCTTGGGTGGTTCCTTTGAAGTGGCGCCACTGACCATGACGGCGGCGACGCTAGATGTTGGCTTAAACAACTGAGCACGCCGACGCGTGAAGGCGGGTCCTAAGTAGTGAAGGTACCATCACCTGCCACATGGGATCACCCGACACAGGTGAACGCGCCCCGACTTAACCCCAGCCAGATAGGCTAGTACTTACTCGAAAGTGTTCTTTTGTTGTTTTCACTGCTTTCACTGCATCATAAAAAGGCTTGCTTGCTCATAATATTCGACTCCGATACTGATTCAACAATCGGCTCATTAAAACGCAACTAGCTGACGGATGCCGTGATTGGTCAGCTAATCTCCGCCCCCTGACACAATCGGTGCCCTCTCCCAACACTCTACCACCCAAGATGTTCGTCTCCAAGGAACAATAGAAACCACCCAAAGTGTCCGACTACCCTGCTACGTCAGTTAGGAGGGGGACTTGCTCCAAGAACTCTAAAGGGGGATAGACGTCCCCCTAACATATCTTTACGCACCCAGGCGGAGCGATTGATGCCTGTTGGACGCAGCGCAACTCGTTCAGATCTGGAAACACAAAGTGCGACTGATACAAGCAGTCGACGGCGTGGTGCATTTGACAGAACAGAAGCCTGTTCATCTGAAACTGAACCCTCAGTCGCTTCTTGTCACCAGGCTTCAACTTTAACTCCTCACAACACCTGATCGCATCATAGACAAACCCTATGATACGCGATTGTAGGCTGTCGCAATTTCTGCTCAACAAAACGAAATTAATTAAAGTCATTTTATCTGACCAATAAACCGTAACAATCTGCCACCAAAAGTTTGTAACGATGAAGTTTACATGAACAAGACCTATCAGGATCGTCAGAGCACGTAATGAAAGTCACGCGACTTTCATTTTTTTCATATGTCTGTTCGGTTCTGTTGATTTGTACGCTTCTCAAAAGAAATCCTCATTCATTTCTTTAAAAGGTGTCTCGTGAAGCAGTTCAAGCTAAGATCTTCGTAATTTTTTTTTTAAATCCTGGCTTAGTTTACTACAATAATGCTAAATCTGTAGTTGGTCTTACTGCCTTAGTAGGCTACCAGCTCATCTACAATGACCACATTTTAGCCGACCGTAATTATGCAACGGTCGAGCTTATGGCACCGTTGTCGTCTTTCGTCCGTCGTCTGTCACGGATGTATTGCAGCTAAGCGGTGCGAGACAGGGCCTAGTTGATATTGATCACTAATAGAAAATCGCATATTGGCTTTCAACCAACATAAAAATTATTGAACTTGGATGACCTTGAAGGTCACTTGTTAGAGATCTTCCGGGGTCCCCTTGCCCTGTTGCGGAGATTTACACGTAATTTACAGGTTACACGCCTAACGCCACGGCGGTCGGCTGTAGCCGTTTTGTGTTACTAAAAAACGTCAATATCACACAACATTGCTTTTATCATGTGCGGCGGTGAAAAACTCAAAAAAGTTATAACCAATAAAACCGGCACAATCTCCATAATAATC
>Ga0209671_1003452_pt1 | contig 15206 bp, 6 predicted proteins | sample WorMetHERISLAND2_2_FD_187401 | JGI IMG/M metagenome (GOLD analysis project Ga0209671, IMG submission 187401) | Marine gutless worms symbiont microbial communities from Max Planck institute for Marine Microbiology, Germany - Olavius geniculatus... | ecosystem: Host-associated > Annelida >... | reverse complement strand
GTATGTAACCAACCGCCTAGGCTGAGTTGACCTAGGCGGTTGGTTACATACAGAGATGGTTTACCTGCCCGCAGGCAGTCACCCATCGCAGTACTAACCCGGCCTGGCGTGGAGTAACTTCGTTGATCGAATCAAACGCGTTACCACTAAGCCACGCCACCAACCCAAATAGTAATAGTAATTAATTAAAATTAATAATAAAGTAGAAAATTGAAGCACAGCGATTGCGGCTAAACCGTACGTCGTATATACGGGGTCGGCGATGGTAGTACCGATGGATAAGGCGATGACGAGTTTCTACAGGCTGTCAATAGTGAATATATCTTTTATCTGCAGCGGTTTGGCCGCAATTTTGAATGCAAAGTTGCTGCATGCAGCCATCACCAACGTGCGCTGAATTACCGTGTCATATCCTAGCATCAATTGTAACGTTCGATGTAGCAGCGTCACCATAGCGTGTACAAGACTGTAGTCACTAAAAATCACTTTTTTCCGCGACCGGAAGTCGGACGCTGGCCTTCAAATATGGACGGTACGGTCGGTCTTTCCTAGCGACAGCTGGGCTGTTCGTTTTTTTATTAAAATATCGGTGATTGTTTGAGTGTAGGCATTGTTGTACTGCCATATAAGTGCACCTACAATGTACGATTGCTATAACAGCCGCTGTACCTTCTAAAGATTATCAATCTATGAACTGACCGCGTGGATTGAGCGCCTGTCGTGAGACGGCTGATGCGGTGACGGCAAGTCTGGCGGCGCTAGTAATGACGTTGGATACACTGTTCTGTGCAATGCACTGGTAGACGCCAGAGTGTCGTTGACTAACATGACGAAATCTCATCGTACCCTCTATACGTGCACACACCGACAACCACCGTAACAGACCGTGTTGCCTCTGTTCTCTGACTCGAGCTAAGACACTGTCGGCTCGGTGCCGACATATCAGGCGGCCGTCCACCTAGCTACACCTAATTACTTATTTCGAAAGTCAAACAAAAGTCTACTTACACGCTGCCTAGCTAAGCTCTGCGCCAGGTGTGCCTGGGCTGGCTCGTAAACATTGAGGCGAGATGTGCGTTACTTTCGGGAGCTTTTTGACGTCTGATCACTGATCTTTGACTTTTTACGCTGAAACTTGGCACAACGGTCATTCTTTCCCGGGCGAAAGTTCACAGTAATTTTTTGCGCCGTTTAGTTTTTGAGTTAGCATCCTTTATGGGACAAATAAACTGACAGTCGGACAGACAAAATATGCAGTGCGGCCTATAATAATTATGATATGCTATTAACAACGTTGGATAAGTTGTTCGCTAATGGAAATATAATTTATCAATAGCCTCTGCATCGAAAGTATCGTTGTATAAACAGGTTTGGCCGGTAATGGCTTGGTAGTTTGGTAGCGTAACGGTAAGGTCGGGTCGCTATCAAGCGGTTAATACTCAGATGGGTGACTGTCTGCGGACAGGTAAACCATCTTGGCGGGTGACGCTCCGTATCTCTGCGATGTATTTCCCATAAAGAGCTATCTATACACGACCTTTAACCTTTATTTTTAATGAAAACATGGCGTACTGTAAATGAAGAAGCACAGCACCTTCAACAGTAACGGTTGATGAAGCTGACAGTGGAGCGCCGTTGTGAATCCAGTAGATGGTGGGTCGCGGAGAGCCGTCAGCCTGACAGTTCAACGTCACCGTGTTGCCTTCAGTCACGTTCACGTCTCGCGGTGCAATTACAATCGTCGGCGGCTCTGTACGTCACAAGCAAAATATCGTCTGCCACTCGTTTCATAGTTCACCAACGTGGCTTATATACCCCGTTTACTCGATCAAGCTGGCTCGACGAGCTGTTATATGTTAGCTGGACGAGCCAGCTCGATGTTTGCTCGATCGTGTAAACGGGGTATTAATGGCGTAATGGTACCGCGTCGTACTTGCGATGAAGCGGTCGTGGGTTCGACTGCCGTTTGGATCAAGTGGTTACTACTTGGGGGGAGGGAGTAATTTCCTGCGAATAGGTAAACTACCTCGGTACATTAATAACCACTGAGGTCCATTCTGTCTTTGACCCTTAAGGTTGTTAAATCAAGTATACCAGCCTGCCTGGCTAGGATTAAGGCAGAGTGTTGGGTGTCTGTGTTGGGTGGCAGGTAACACTGTGTGATTCCATATGGCAGGTGACGCTCCGTAGCGCTGAGACTGGTTTGCACGAAGACCTGTAGACACCTTTAATCGAGTTCTGAAACACAGTTGCTCGTTTTCTGACGAAGACGGCAAAAATATGCACTACGTTTCAGCAAAGTTTCAGTTAACAGTCTGACCTTGAACTTCAACGGAAATGACCTTGGTCTGCTGAGGACCGACACCGTTGCTCGCTGTACATAAGTACGTTCCGGCGTCGTGCTTTTTCACGTTTTCAATCAACAGCTGACCTACAGCATTGTGACCATGCGTCTATCTTGCACCGTTATGAAGATATGACCTACAAAAATACTATATCTGCAATCAGTCAGTATGATGGTTGAAACGACGACACTGTAAACTGTAAAAAAACAATGCTTTAAAACATCTCTTAGTGTATGCCAGTGTTATTGTACGGACTAGAAGCTTGCCCATTAAACAAAGCTGCTCTCAACTCACTGGATTTTGTTATTAATAGGTTGTTTATGAAACTCTTCAAAAATAATAATATCGATATTGTCAGTAAATGTCAGGAAGAATTTGGGTTTTCATTGCCAAGTGCTTTACTTGCACATCGGAGTCAGCTTTTCTTAGTTAAGTACAAGCATTGTGATAATGCTTTTTGTAAATCGCTATTAATTTAGTCTGAAACATCATAGATAAAATGCTGTTGTGACACTGTTGTGGACTATTGTATATGTTATGGTATATGTTTTTTTCGCTGTTGCTATTGTATTATTTTTGTGTGTTTTTTTCTACCATGATTGGTGAATTAAAGATTATCGATATTATTCTAATAAAAGCTCACGTACAAATTACGTAAAAACAGCAACATAAAATTTAGTCATACAGGGTGAATTCAAAAATGCGCAAACACGAAAATCGCGATACCTTAAAAATGTGCAGATATTTTTGTACTAAATTTTGCTGTCTAAGCCTACATTGTGATCTACTATATTTACCTAATGTAACGGAGTGTCTGCCAGTTGGTAGCTCGCCGCCATATTTCTCCCATACAATCTGCGGCACTGGAACTCCCCACGCGACGCACTCCAGACTCAAGTTCTGTCCCAGTCTGACGTTCACAGTGTCACCAGAGAACCACGCAAACGACGCCGGAAAACTTTCGTCTGTCTCTGCAAACAAAGTCATGCAATTACTACGCGACTAACTGTCCAAACAGGACACATTAAAAATCTTGCCAGTCCGTCCGTTTGCCCCCGTACAGAAAATAATAAATCATAGAAAACCAGAAATGGTATGAATGTTCCCCTGGGCAGGAGTGACTAGTGTGCCATTTTTTTAAAACCAAACGTTCAAAGATCATGGTTAGGGTTGCGATATGCAGTTTACAGCGGCAGACAGCCGCACAATATGTCGATACTGGGCCGACCTATTTTTTCTGGTTGTTGTGCGTGATACATATTCTTGTAGTTCAAGAAACTGTCTGTACTAACGGATACAGTGCGAGTGATAATTGTGCGGTATTCACTTGCAAGCGCTCATCTTCTCCGTAAACAAAACGTATCGAATTGGGCATGTATAAGAAAGCATAATCTTGAAAATTTGCAAACATAAGGCATATGTACAACTAAAACTGTTATTGATTTATAAGCCTAAACAAATGCACTGCCAGAAATAGCTACAGCAACGACTGAGAAAAAGAAAGACGCGAGCTATCAGGTGACATGATAAGTCGTGAACGATTTTAAATGGCAAATTAACTATGTTGACGCTACCAAATAATTACTAAACTGCTACCGGCGTTTAGGGAAATTTAAAGAATTGATGACTGCAAAATATCACAACCGTCTGTCACTTTTTTGATTTTTACTAGCCAACATAGTTAAGTCACCCAGTGAAAATGGACTGCCATGTCCACCTTGACGGTCAGCGACTTCACTTGACGTTAGGCTAAGCGGCCGTTTCCACTAAATGGGCATTACTTAATTTCCACAAAAACCAGAAAAAAAACAAATTTGTGTGAACAATTCAGCGCGAAAACGCAAAATCGCAATCAATATCCACAGCAATTAATGGTTTATGTAAGTTTTACAGTTGTATATATTAAGCCTATGATAGCGTTCAATATTGAAAACGACAAAGTAACGCTGAGGGTGGGCAGCGTAGAGAACAGTCGAATGCGGGTGGCGACATCGTTTGTAATTAATGGTGAGGGCACGCCCGGTCATTTATTTTGCTTCTAGGCGTCAATCAACACCTGCAACATCTGGCGACACAACGCCCTCTGTTGACAGTCTTAATAATTGCAGCAGCGCGGCAAATTACAATGATTAAACATTGACCACTGAGTTCACAGGCGCGGAGGGTCGCGACAGTAAACACAGGAGGACATGTCACGGTCAACGTAATAACAGTATGCTACGTAGCGGTAGTAAACACACAGTACATTAATAGGCAACGAATTATTACTGTACAGTGGTAGTCCTACACCGTTGCACAGTGCATACATCTGTCACACCTGCTGACCAAACACTACAGCACTAAAGCATATTTTAGGTGTTCTTTGTAACCCAAACGTTTTCTTAGTTTTGTTGAGCTGCTGTACAAGTTTTAGTTTAAAAAGTAAAACGCGAGGTAATTAGATGTAGAATGACAATGTAACTAAAATTAATTGCAATAATGAGATGTAGATTGGACTTTAAAGTTCTTAAACATAGACGTCTAATACCCCGATTACACGAGGAAGCATACACGAAGCTCACCGTCAAGGACGCGGAGTCGATAGCTGACAGGCGACCAAACACGCGCGTCTATGACGTCATTGTAACCAGAGCACCTGTAGCGACCTGCGTCACGTGACCTCACTGAGCCAATCAGCAGCCGACCCGACGCCAACACCATGTAACCTTCTACAGTTACATAAGCGACATTCCAATGAAATATGACATTTTAGCTTAAGCAACAAAAAGAAATATATTATTAACACAAGATTTACCACTAATGTCGAAGAACAATTTCGTCTGCTAAACTGGACTTGTTCTCACGTGCTGAGCTTGATAGCCTTGTCAATTTCCTTTGTACAGATTCATTTGATTTGATCATTTTTCTTTGGTGTGTGTGTACGTTTTTCCGTCTTTCTTTTTCTTTCTTTCCGTTTTCTAAAAATTCAATTAGTTTTTGTGTACTACTTTTTATGTGTATTTTCATGTTGTTCTGTATGTATAGTGCGCGTACGATTTCATAATAAACTAGAAATAAGGGGCATAGCCCAAAGTGGGGCCGCCCGGCGCCGTAAGTCCGATTTGGGACAGTTAAGGGGCTGAAATTTTGTTCGCAGCAGTCACGTGGCCAAAACGCAACTGTAATAATGTATAGCAAGCGCAATGTTAAACTTGGGTGGTTCGAAATGAGACAACAGAAGTTTGTTGTTTGTGAACACAAGTTCACCAATTTTTTTGCCTTCGACCTGGAATTGATCGTAGTTGTAAATGCCGTTTTCCTTTTATCGATATCTCTATCCGTTCTCGAGATATATGCGATCAAAGTCTAGAGTCATCCGAAAACACGCGAACAGGGTTCAAGGACGAAACACCTCATACACACACAACACCTTAGCTTAACAGCTGTAATAGCTTGAAGTACCATGAAGCATTGCTTATGTTATTAAACAACCACATCAAATTTTCCAGCTGACAAAATACCTTTCCTGTGCACAGCTTGACCTTGAAATGTTATTAAACTCCTAAACTCCGCGAAAGTAAGCTACAAGTGGGTTTAATGGACGTAATCAGCGAAAAGGCTTGTTTACACTTGATACTGCTCAGTGCAACCATGTTGAGACGCATCGTTATCTTGCTGCTGGACTAGAACGCCTCGCTTGTGACACAACACACCCGGCAGCCGTCACGCTGCTTACAGCATACTGCTTACTGTCGAGAACTGCATGCAATGAAAACTCGTGGTTTTACGAGAATTCGTAAAAAGGCCAGGATTAGGGTTATGGTCAGGTCTTTGGGTCAGACCCATCAATGTTGCGTCATCGTTATTGCGCGGCTGTCCTATTGGGCACAATACGTGTCTTGCTTGTCCGTCTGTCCGTCTGTTTCTCGTCACTGGACCGAGATATTTTTTTAATTCTAGTTTTCATAAAAAGTACGAATTTTGAAGACAAAATAGTTAATAAAAGTTGAATTTTCTGCCTGCGGTATCACTGCATCACTGTGTGGGAGCCAACTACACATCAATACAGCTGTTTCAGCGACAGACTAGCGAGAATAGAACTCCTTCACTTGTGCGACTTGTGTATAGCTGAATGTTTGAATCGTCCTGTTTACTACTGCCTCGTCGGGTCGTAAACAAATTGTCCGACCAAATAACTAACAACCTTTGCACCGCCACACCATGCACTTCTTCTTTGGTGAACATAGAAGCAAAGGTAAAAGTAAAGGTAAGATAGGTTCTTGATATGGCGTTGCAACAGGTGTGCAGAAAGGCCAAATAAAAAGCATGTCATAACTGTATATCAAATGTTAACATATTTTTAAAATCATTTTACCGATATACTCTGCAGTTGATCAGCGATTAAGTAATCATTAAAAATTCTATCACATCCAAAACAGGTCGCTACACTAGCTTGTGAAATATAGTCAGCTGTAAAATCAGTAAGTTAGGCCTACATGACAACTAGCTTTTTATTGCACGACGCGCTTAGGATTATCAGCAATTATGTCTTCCAAAGGTACTACTATTGTGGTTAGTAAAAAATTGAAAATTGTATGCAAATCGTAATGAACCAGAAAAAATGATCAGATAAACACACTAAGTAGTTTCGATGTCGACTTACTACAAGTCATCAAGACTATAATCATAACAGTCATAAGACGAAACAGACAACAGTGACAGGCCAAGGCGTCGAAGCCAAGGCAAAAGTCAAGGCCAGTGGTCTTTGCGGCCAAGGCCACGACCAAGGCCACGACTTTTGTTCTTGAGCTGTCCCCGAGGTCGAAGACAGCTGTCAATGACCCCAATCTCTGGTGTGAACACAGTGCAGTGTAAAGAGTCGACGTATATATAGGGTGCGGTAAAAAGTTTTCCCTAAAGTTGTTTTGCCATTTTTTCAGCAACTGCTCTGAATTTTGACGCCAAATTCTACACAATTATTACCAGTTCTCATTTACATAAAACGACCAAACGGCATTTGATAATTTTTACTGTTGTAAAGTTACGAATTTTATTGTAAGACAACATCGTTATTTTGCACATTCAAAAACTTGGTGCTGCATTGAATAACACGTACTGAAAACATGTTGTTGCTAGTAACGTCGAAGTAAAGTAAATTTTATGAACAGAGTTTGCGCAGTTTTTTCTATAAATTTTTTATCGTATTTATGGATATTTTTTCGCCAAGACTGAAAACTATTGCTAAATTTAAACAGGCACTGCAGATGACTGGGCAACTTGCTATAGACAAGACTGCTAAAAACCTCACTAAAAGATTAAATGCCTGTGAGAGCCGGCGGTGGACAGTACGAGTTCTTACTGTCACTGTCAAGTTGCTTATTCTGCCGTTCCAATGAAAATGTGTTTTTGCAGCGTAAACATGCAGCGCCATTTCATTCTGCACACATCCGACTGCACGTGAACGTGAGAAATTAATGACAATGCGGCTGCAGAAAAAACAATCTAATAACCCTGTCCTAGTCAAAGATAATTAAATGCCATTTGTTACTGTTGGGTAGGCATGAATAGGTAATACATGTGTGAAATTTCACTTCAAAATTTTCAGTGATTGCTAAGCAAATGACACAAAAATTAGGGGATACTTTTTGCCGCACCCTGTAGAGCCCTACCAGCAGCGTTGGTGATGAGAGGACGCGACTCTCGTTGAAAGTGCACAGTGGCCGGCGGACGACTAAACCATGACATGACACACGGCACGACCGCCATGTTGCCTCGCACCGCCATTATCATTACGTCATCGTCATTCCGCACCGATGACGTCATGTTGTCCCACGACTTCAACACTGCACGGCAACACGATTCACTCGGTCACTCTATTAATAGCCGTCAGTCAGTGCAGCGACAGAATCGCAACTACAACACCACAGATTAGAGAAGCAATGGCGCAGTTTTGAATAATCGTCGGTGATTTGGGGGTTAGACACCCCTAACTGTTCTCCTCACTGCAACACACCTCTCGTATTATCTGCTGGGAAGTCAGTTGCATACAGCACACCACACAATACGTCCTATAGACTTTCGAGAGGACTCTAACTGACCACCAAAACAATTCAACCCGCCCAACCCTCCAGCTATTTTCCCACAATTCAAACCATGCAATGACCTCAAAAGCTGTTTCAATAATTTTCAGCAGAATGTTTAACACGGCGATTAAGCCTACTACGTGGAAATTAAGAAGAAAAGATGGAACAATCGCGAGGATAGGTTACGGCTACTGCGAGTAGGCCTAGGCCCAGAAGGCCTCTCTATTCTAGTTATACAGCAGGTGTTCTTGCCTAGGCTTACAAGTACCTGCTGCATGTAAAGTGGCGACGTCGCTGACAGCGCGTCCGACACCCGCCAGCGTAGCACTGCACTGGTAAACCCCGCCGTGGGTGGTCTCATCGAACTCATCAATGATCAGCGTCACGTGACTTGTGTTTAGCTCACGACCGTCGTGTGTCCACTGGACGACCGACAATGTCCAGTCGTGCTCCGTGGAGTGCTGGTGGTCCACGGAGTCGTGATGGTCTATGGACTGCTGGTGGTCTGTGACGTGCGAGTGGTCTGGCTGGACAGAGCAGGTGAGAGTGACGCTGGTCGCCGGTAGAACGACTAGCGAGCGCGGACTGACGAACAGTTGCGGTAGCCACGCCGCTGCACACAGCAATCAACACACAATAATCAATTCATCTATTTATCAATCAGTCAGTCAATAAATCCAAAAAAATAAACTTGGCACTTACACAAAGTGTTTTGCAGACTTAGAAATAAAACCTGCTAAAATTGCAAACACGTTAAATGAGAAAAAAACAGAAGCGCAAATCAGTCGCAGAACGTTCGCTGAAAAACCAAACCTAACGTTTACTTCATCGTCCAATTATGCAATATATAACGCAATTTATTACTCATTACTGTCATTCTAGGGATCTGGAACAAGAAAACATTTTTCCTGCATCCAGAAGTCTTAAAGCTAATGATGATGATTATAATCGTGGCCACAATACTCTAAGCTTCGGCCTTGTTGCGCAAGGCAAAGCCTACAGCTATAAAGGCCGACTTCATATAATAATAAAACGTCTTAATAGGCAGTTTTTTGCAAATATTTCGCACGTATTTCAACAGTCATAATCGAACCTTGTCTGTGACACGTGGTCATCATCATCGTTACAAATACAAACTACGCATTTCACACATATGGCCAATAAAAGCCAGCGATGGAGACAAACGAAACAAATTCAGCAGAAATGCTATAGTGAGTAATAAGCAGTAACTAAGAACATGACATCTAAGAAAAGATTATTAAAAAGTCAACGGAGGCAACAGCGCAGCATCATTCAGAGGTGGATTCAAGCTGAAGCAAATGACTAGATTCAGATGTGCACCATGTTCGCATCGAGTCCACGTGTCATAACCAATATCATCAGTTCCTAAACGTCCGTCTCAGCTGCTGCAGCTGCTGCAGCTGCTTCTGTGACGTGGTTGCTGTATAATGCAAACCGGCTTCGTTGCCGCAGATGCGTTTGCTTGCATAAAGACGCCTGCTCCGTAACGTTTTTCAGTGCCGAGCGCCGACAGTGGCAGATCCACAAATTGATCGTAGGCTAAAAAAATATATCGGCCTACGTTAGCTATGCACATACAACAATGCCACAGCACAAGCCGTGTTTACGCGACACGTGACATTTTTTGGAAGTTTCTGGCGTCGGTTGACCTTGACCTTTGATCTTTTAAACTGGCAACTGGCACACCGGTTATTCATGCCAAGAGGAACGCTCTGCTCTCAAACAAATTGAAATTTCTCTACGCAATACTGTTCACAAGTTTAAGGCCAGTAAAGGACGTACGGAGCAGACAGACAGACTGATGGGTTGACAGACGGACAGGCAAAACCTGTATTGCTGCCTATTAGGACAGCCGCGTAATTGGTATTAGGACCATAGATATTAAAAAACATTCATTTGCAAATAAAAAAACATTAAAACATGTTTTTTATATTTTTGTAAAAAAAACATTATAAAAACATTAAACTGCAAATGTTTCCAATCGCTACTTTTTACTTTGGGCATTTTTTATTTTATGTAACCGTGATTATGGTACACACTCAATTATGAACTAAACAATCAATATTGTCAGAACAAATACGAAGTAGATTGGTATACTAGTCACGTTAACAGTTTTTACCACATCTGTAGAAATTTATTCTAACGATTTAACAACAACAAAAAACATGACATTGAAAAGCACAAAAAACATTAAAAAATAAAAAAATAACAAAAAATAAATAAAACATTAAAAAATTAAAAAACATAAAAACATGTTTTTTATACTTTTATTAAAAAACATAAAAAATGATTTTTTTACATCTATGATTAGGACAAACATTTAAAGTTGCGACTAAACAAAGACCAGAAACATTAAAAAATAGTTAAAAGTGTATGCATAATCCAAAAAAAGCATAAGTAGATTTCGGGGACTATAGCTAAGATCAGAGATAAGATCAGAGAATTTCTCTAACTGCAGCGATTTCAGTACAGACTACTAACACACATGGTACCCATTCTAGCAGCATTTCAACCCTGCCTTGGATCGGCCGTGTATCCTGCATTTGGACAAACGTGGAAATTGATGCCCAGAGACATACGGACGCTAAATTAAATTTGTCAAGAATCAGCCGAGCGGGTCATCTGGCGCTATTCATGAAACACGGCGGACCACGTACGGCGGTGGGCTGGCGGCTAAGTATAATGGTTTACGTTCGAGACGTGCGCGGCTAACCAGCCGCTGACAGGTGAGAGCGCGGCGAGTCGTTTGATGTCGGCTGCAGCAGCAAAGCAGCGATTGTCAGTCGAACGCTAATCAGACAGGATCAGCTCAAGATGTGGCGTAAAGGTCGCCGTGCTGCCGCGTAGAGCTTGGCGCCCCGTGGCACAGAGCACGGCGCGTGGTGCGCTATGGCGCGTCTGCACCGAGCATCTTTACACTGTACACTGTACAGCATATAGACTACCGGACTTCATAATTCACTGTACACCGAGAAAGCTTACGCTTCTTGGCGCTGAACTTAGTTACTATTCTATACGTAAATAAATGCAGATATGCCCGAGCTTCTTGGCACTTCTAGGCATATTTAAAAACTTCTTCGGCATTGCCTACAGAAAACGAGAACACGTGGGGTAGGCCTTACTTCGCGACGACAATCAGCTCACAAAATATGGAGCAACACTGCACGTTTCTCAAAAAGATCTCCGACATTATCAATTGTAACTTGAAGAAAAATTGTCAGATGCTAACAATTTTGGTACAAATATTCTTGACACAACTGGCTATTAAATGACCGCCCAATAATTCCTCACCTCACCTAATGTCTGTTTCTGCAGTACCTGGGAGAACAAAATAGACGTGCCTTTGTGAACAAAATCAGCAACGCAAGTACTCATGCATGCACGAGTCACGATGCACAAAGTACTCGCTGCAAGCAACCCTTTCGAGATGTGCTTAATTGCTTCGCCAAAGCCACGCGAATCAACCAGCGGAAAAGTTCCTTTTGTACGGTCTAGACGTTGGATCAGAAACTCGAGTGGGTTAAGAACTATAGAAATGCTTCACATAATAGCAAATCAGCGCCCTAGTAGCTTTTGCATCGTGCGGTGAGATCATGAAGCGTGAACGATCAGCCGCGGGACAATGTATAGACGCGTATTAACACGCTGGATGGTCGGTCGTGATACAATCACAATAATTTGTATTCAGCATATACACGTACAGTACCGTTAGTACGTTCATCGACCGCTGGAGGCGCCTCTGTGAGCGTGTCCGGCGGTGGTGGCCCGGATGTGGCACTAGCCGCCTGTAGACCAGTCGGCGGTTCGATATGGCCGCGTGTGTGAGTTCTACGCTCTTATCTCTCTCTCTCTCTACTGTGCTAAGTCAGCGACAATGACATAAAATTGCAACGACCGGTGATCCGTGACGAATGACACTAAGAGACTCGCTAAATTCACTAACTGCCGGCGACGACCGAGACAATTTTCATGGCTGGTGGTGGCGCTGACGGCAATCATACATGGGGTGTCGGAATGTTATGACACCACAAGACTTATTGGACGGGGTATTAATCAATAAAGTTTGACTGCACCCAAGATGTCGTTGACAAATTGTAAATTATTCGAATGTCAGGTTTCGCCTGGGCGTGTTAGAAAAACTTACAAGGATCGAAAAAAGAGACATAGGAAAGGGGAAGCACAGATTGTTTTAACAATGCGTTATACGAACTGCATCACCGAGCTTATATCAGAACGCGTTGTTCTGTGCTTTACAATGCCGAAATTGCGATGACATTCTCACTCTTCAAAACAGATCGCAGCCGGTGGTCATCATCCTGGTCCGTGACAGTTCGCCCATCGTGTGAATTTCGTCCTCAAAGACGAGTAGCCACCACATCAGCATGCTGACCTCGCGCGCTGAACAAAGATGAAAATGTTTAACAGACTCGCTAGTCAGCTCCGCCAAGAGTGTCACGCTGGTGAGGGAGTCAGACGAGACACGATTTCGAAGAAAGCGGCAAATCTGTCCACTTTTCTTAAAATTGAAAATGAAGAAAACCACAGATCTTTGCTAAAATTAACGTCGGGGACGCGTAATAACGTTCAACACATGCATCTTTCACGTACAGACGATGGTCAATCAGACATTCAGCGCAATTCATTAAAACCCCGACTGATTGCTTTGTCATTAATCAAGTCTCAGGACTCCTGGCTGACACTGCTGAGCAAGTCCTATAAATACAATTTTTATGTGCTACAGAAAATTCTTCACGTTCAAAAGCTTGATTGTTTTCCGGCCTTGAATACAATATGCGTTTTAGTATTTAATGCAAAGCGGTTTCTGTTCTTAGCAGCAGTAGACGCGTGGAAACCCTTTCAGATACTACACAACGCTGCCCTTGCTGACAGTAGCTTATAAGTAATGTTGATTTTTATAGTAATCAGAAAATGCTTTTTCAAAACCCTAAAATTAGTATCCTGATAAATATTAAATCAATATTCATAAATACTGAGTTTAATGCCATGAGGCACACTTCAGTAAGGCCTAACCTATGGGCTACAGTATTATGTCTGTAGCTAGATCGATTCAGATGTGACGGGCGCGCGGCTAACACATCATTATTACTGGAAGTGATTCGATGTTTGACGGACGCTGAGACTCGGGCAACGATAACTCATGCGACTTGCATACCAGTATACCGGGTGGCACATAAAAATGGAACGTAAACGCTTCACGAAAATCCAGTGATGTAGTCCTCGAGACTAAAATCTCCGAGACAGAAAAACAAAATCTTGGTCTTGGTCTTGATTTTTAAAAAATAAAAGTCTTGTTTACGCAACTGCATAGCTTAAATCGAGCATTCGTAGACAGTGTCCAAAACGATTATCCCCAATCACTGCAGTGAAGTGTGGTTGCGCTGAACACTGTGTTTCAGTGTTCAACGTGACCAACTTCCACTGCAATGATTGACGCTAATCGTTTCCGAAGCTGCTCGAATCTACGCAACGTATCATGCAGACGCTTTTTATACCACTTTTTATGTGTCACTCTGTATATGTGAGTCTATCCATGGATAACTCGCCGTTTCAGTCTGGCGCATGGATCTGATGTGGACGCCGAGATGACACGACACAGAACTGGTCGTGATGTCAGATATCATACGGCATGCTTCGGTCCCGGAATCAATGAACTGAATCAATAACGAAGAAGTGTGATGCTTCTATTGACTTCGCCAAAATTACACGCCTGTCAAATCTCAGGAGGAACAATATATCGACGGCATACGAGACACGATGGCGAGGGGTGACAAAGGCAGGCTTCAAGCTTGTGCAGGCATTGCATGCGCAAATCAAACTTGCAACATGCGCAAAACGCGACAGCTCGTCAACCACGAACGACCCTGTCTTGACTGTTTTTTTCTCATTGCGTGGTTGCATCATAGCGATACAACATGCACGGTATGCCTTATATTTTTTCTCACTCTGACTTAGGAGAAAGTAAATGAAAGTCATCGGGCCATCGGCATTGATAGATAATATTGTACATACTTTCAATGCTCGCTAATGCTAATTACATCAGTGTTCGCCAAGTGAGATATTGGAATAGTCGAATATCATGCACGGTTTTCTATGCAATTCCCGATAGAATTTTACTGTTTATTTTCCGGTTATACTGTATAGTGTATACAACAACGTACGTGGTACTAGAAAACTAGAATGGTACATGAGGCAGCAATAGGTCAAAGAAATTCCATCAAAAACCGTCGGTAAAATATTGCTGGCGTGCACCAGAGCGAACGTGAACGGAGTCCGCTATGCAATTCGCGGTCAAACGTAGGCCTACAGTTCTAAAGGCTAGCTACACAGACCCAGCGGTTCGTAAGATTAAACGCGGCATGGGCGCCGCGTTTGACTGATAACGCGAAGTTGACGCCGTGACACGCGGCAGTCAGAGGACTAAATGCCTTCTAAATCTAAACCTCCTATGTTTGTAGTCTACAAAATACGAGTGGGCATACCATGCTTTGACTTTCTGTATCATATCGGACATTATTTTCACTATGCCTGGGTTTTAAAATTATAAAAAATATATAAGCCTATAAAAACTGTTTACGCCAACATTTGTGAGCTAACAATTCTCTTTTTTTATTTTGCGCGCAATGTCAAATTATTCTGCTTTTCAGGAACCGTTATTTGCAGTTAATGCGCCATATAACTGAGTTACTTAGGACTTATTTTTACTTGCTTAAGTAGTTACGAAATTACTAGAGACAATAGCTTTTACATTCTCACATTT
>Ga0209671_1003451_pt1 | contig 15208 bp, 9 predicted proteins | sample WorMetHERISLAND2_2_FD_187401 | JGI IMG/M metagenome (GOLD analysis project Ga0209671, IMG submission 187401) | Marine gutless worms symbiont microbial communities from Max Planck institute for Marine Microbiology, Germany - Olavius geniculatus... | ecosystem: Host-associated > Annelida >... | reverse complement strand
TATTTGGTCAGCTCTTAGTACGCTCCTATCCTCCAGATTGTAGAAATCTTTCGGGTCATCGGAGCAAAGCCCCACCACCACGTCAAGGTGGCTGACCTCGATGGGAAATATGGTTGGGGTATTGTGAAAATTTTAAGAACCAAAATTTCATCAATTTTCCAAAAATCTTTCAGTCATAGTTTCACACCAAACTCAAATAAACCGAGAACTAGCATGCAGCCAGAGATACACTTAGGAAACACTGTCTTAATCTTGCACAGACAGAGCAAGTTTACAACAGTAAAACCACTTAAGACAAACTCATTATTGATTACCTAAAAATAAAACTACACTAAAAACTTAACTATCTGTCATACAGATTGTGGTAAAATTGCCGTAACTCGCTAACATAACAGGGATGCTGATGCTGACTTGACTAAACAGTTCAAGATTGCATTGGTTTATTGTGACATCTCCATCCATTCAACAGTTCAATGTGGAGCTGTATCAACGATGATTTTCACTATTTAGCTAAACACAAAAATACAAATATTCAGCAAATATTCTCTGTGGCTTTCATTACTGCATAAAATAACTTTCAAGTTATTGTTCTCAGGGTAAAAAAACAAGCACATACAGTGGCACCTTAGCATGCATAATCAATCATGTAATTTTTGCATTCAAACTACCCAAATCTTCATAACGTACCAATTACATTTGTTCGCCATAACAAATAATATGGCTGATTGACTGACTGAGTCAATAATACATCACTCTGGTCGACTGACTTTGTCATACGACACAGTGCTGAAACTGATAAAGCCATGATTGGAATGAGTGTATAACATCTTTGGAGGTATTACGTCACCTTGGGTGGTTCCTTGGATGGCAGGCCTTTCATACTACAGGTAGATATTAATCAAAACCGAATATCAGCAGATGAGAATACGGTACTTACAATTAAGAGACCAGTATTCAAATCTCTAAAGCCAATTAACCGTTTTCACATCATACATTTCTAAAATCTGAGTTAACTGCTAGTAAATAACTAAGGGCAGGTTTCTGGATCTTAACTGGCTGGTCAAGTTAGTGTTAACTAGCAGATTTGTATAACGCACGTTTCCTGTTGCACTAACCAACGGTCAAAATGGTGAAAAATTTAACTGGCCGAAATCGGCCAGTTAGCTAACCATCGATCGTAGTTATTGTATTTAACGCAACTTTTGTACCATTTTGCAAGCAGTTAATTGAAGAATGTGATACTATATAATGATTTTACCGTATAGCAATGACTTCAAAGCACTCAAGGAGACGTTTGCTACAAAATCCATTCATGAATGGACAAAATGGCAGTCCGCAATAGCCTGGCTGGCTCATGCAATTGGCTGAAGAGCACTTGCGTTCATTAATATTCATGACATTCATGACGCCCGCCTGCGCTAGGCAGAAGTGTGCTGTGCGCATCGTTGCTAAGCAACTATAGTTTACCATTCAGTTAGCTAACGGCCAGTCAAGGTTTTGTTCAGAAACGCGCACAAACTTAACTAGCGAGTTACAATTAACAGACTGTTTACTAACTATCAGTTAACTAAAAGATCCAGAAACCAACCCTAACAGCAGCAACATGGGTATGAAAGCATCCATGCTACTCTCCATCTAATCACAGCTGTCCTACTATCCAGCACCCACCCAAGGTGTCCGCACCCAGGGAACAACAGAAACCATAGAAACTGTCCAACGACCCCTGGAATCAACAGTAGAGTAGCTTGTGGTAGAGATGGTGGTGCCATCTACCGAGCTGCGCTGCAGAGTCTACTTGCGGTACTGAAGCTCCATCTGTTGAAGGAAAGCAGTCAGCTGATCATGCTTCAATGTCTCTTCCTTTGATGCACTCTCTTCATCCTCATCCTCCTCCTCATCCTCATACTCCACTTCCATCTCACCTGCTGTCAACCACACAAAAACGTCACAACTTAACTTAGTTGTAGTTCTTGAGCATGTTCTCTAAAGGCCACGAGCTCGACTCCTGGTCGGGTCATTATCAAGCAGTTATTACTTGGATGGGTGACTGTCTCCAGATGATTGAACCATTCTTGGTACACAACCAACCTCTAATGACAACTCAAGGTCAACTCAGCCTTCCATCCCTCTGGGCCAGCTGGCTGGGCGTGTTCTGTTCATCACCTCCCTCCAGTGCTGGGTAACACTGTATGACTGACACATGGTCAGAAACACTGTGACAGCGACTGCATGGCTTACCAAGCCCTCCAGCGATAAGTCAGCATCCCCTCTGCATCATGCTACTACTATATGTCATGGTAAGCCAGCAACACTGCTGTGGCAGTACTTTATACAGGTTTTATGTCCTTCCCATCATTTAAGCAAAGGTGCTAAAGCAGCAAAGACTAAGAAACTGAAAGTAAGTATGGCAAGTGAACTGCCAATTTTCCTAGGCCTACTCCGAAAAAAATCTTTTAATGTGTTCAGTGTAACTAGTCTTCACATAAGATGTTCAACCTCTGCATAATGTATGACGTTGTGTGATGGCATAAATGATCAACAGTATCATTCTGATCTCATGATCTTAACCTTTGACCTAAGGTAAAGAAATTGAAAGACAGACGCATGAACGAGAGCGAATTAAGTTTACCAGAATGCCGTGGATTTGTCACGTTGAGATCCAACTGTCGATGACCGTTCACTGCTTGTGTTGCAGGCTGCAACACACCAAAGACGTCAATTAACACTAATCATGATAAGCAAAAACACAGCACTACGATTTGCTGTATTTATCTGCTGACCCTTTGCATCAGGACACTGTCGACGTTGTTTCACATCTGTATATGTGTTAGCTTTTATTTCACTTTCATATTACTCTTTCTATATCTTTATTCTTTACTTTGTAAACTTTTCTGTCCATCTTGTACTTTGTGAAAAAAAATTGTACAATAAATAAATAAATTACATCCAAGCCACAAACAAATGCTGTTGCAGGCAGGAGTGCGGTCCTGTAGAAGCCAGAAGCATCTAAAACTCAGCACTGGCAAAATCTTGCTTAAATATCTGCAAATGTTGCTGCTTTTCTCAGCTCCAAAAACTACAGTAAAATAAACGGAAGAAAAAAGTTACAAACAATTACAGAGACAGAGAACACATTTATAGACCAGCACTAGAAACATTAACAACACAATGAGACAATCATAGTTAAACAGCAAACACTATACCAAGCAGCCACATCAAGCAACAATATTACTACTGATATCAATAACAGACAAAAATGAGTAACAGTTAAAATAAAATGATACCTCAGACTCTTTATGTGCAGCTGGTGTTTTGTTCGAGTCCTTGGACTTTTTGTCCGCTTGTAGCCGCACATCCGAATTACTCTTACGAATCATGCTCTTCAGTTCCAACTCTTCAACCTGAAACAAACCGAGCAAGATTAGCTAGCAATCAACAACAACAACAACAATGTAGTCAATAACTGCAATGATGCAATCACCAATAAAATTGTGTCACTTCAAATGCAATCACCATCATCAAGACTTCAAGTGAATGCAATATCACTTATAATACACAGAAGTCATCTGGCTTACATTTCAGAAACCCCCAAAACTGCAAAATACTGTAAGTCAGTCATCCCACTTGCTCTTATTAGCTGTCTGGTATATATTCCCGTCTTAACTATAGACAATGACTATAGGTAAAAAGTGGACTGCAGACGTGTAGATCTGTGGATGTCACAATCGATAGCAATGTACTTAAGCTGTAATTTATTAGTTTAACCATCTCCTAATCCTGTTCCTAACATTAATCTATCCCTAAATCTAATCCTAACCCCAATCTTAACTCTATCCCTAATCCTAGCCCTAACTCTGTTGCAACATCCGCAAATCCAAAATTCCACACATCAGCTGATCCCCTTTTTACAACTTTCTAATACACTACTCTAATTTCAACTTCGACTGTGCTTTTATGAAATCCAACTGAGTACCAGTACCATCAAACAATGCCAAAAACACAAGTCCACATCACGTACTTTCAGTCTATTCAGCTGATCATTCAACTTGGAAGCAAGTTTCACCAAAACTCGCTCTTCTTCGACTAAAATCATCAGTTCAGTATGAGATGCCATCTGTCCACATAACAACATTATACAATGCTAAAATAGTTTTGTAAACCACAAAACTTCTAATAAACTTCTAACAAAAATCCTTGGCTTCGAAAACAAGCAGGGCTGAAAAAACCTAGGTTTTTAAAGAACATCTTTAGATTTGTTAGGTTTTTGTCCAATGAAGGCTGTGCACAACATAAGCCTAAAACTCAGGAAAAACGTGTTATACATCCTCTTATGAGTGAACGACGTAATGACGTTATTAAAGTCATAACTCAAAAATCACGATTAAAATATGAATTAAAATATGATATATAATCAATTTCACAACAAATTATAAAACCTAAAACTGGACTTTTAAGGTTTTGAGGTTTTTCAAACCTAAAAACCTACGTACTTTCTGACCAATTTTCCAGCCCTGATAACAAGTGACTCAGAACCCGCTGGCTTGTAATACAGACCAAGCCTAACAGCCCCGGGCCTGATGACAGCAGTTGCGCAGAGAACAGTACTGTTGCCCACTGTTGCGATAACGTAAACTTCACACTGGCCAAATATTCGATGCTTACGTTCGGTCGAACGTCAGTTAATATTAATGTTCGTGATATCCAGTCATAGAGGTGAGCGAGCACGTCACATATCTGCAGAAATGATGCCCATCTAACTATAACGTACAAAGTAAACAAAAATAAATAAAATATTAATCATACCCTAGACATACACGGCGCTGTTTTTTACTAAGTAAGTAACGAAGCTCAGTGAGCCATTTTTGACGATGTAACTTGCGGTACACAAATCCCTGCTGAAAAGGAACAATCTTGCCGTTCTGGTCTACCAGTGTGTTCATGGGACTTCGCTGGCCTACCTGGCTGATGCTTTGCATCCTGTCGCTAGTAAATCGAGCACCAGTCGCTGTGGCGTACTTTCAGGCACAGTACGTTCACCTGTCAGGTGGCAGACAACACTGACTTTTATCCCATTTGGTGACGCTCTGTAAGTCTGGAATTGGTTTCCATTAACCTTCTTTATATAGCCTATGTCTATCCACTACCAACGGTGACTGCGCGCTCATAACTTGCAAAACACGTACTGCACCGACGTGAAATGTATAATGAGAAAAATCGTGAAACTAGAAAGCAGTCAGAGCCCGCACACCTCCGCTAAGGTTCGCTAGACGGCAACACCATCTTCGATTTGTCAGCGGTTTCCCTTATGCCCCATTGAAAGCAATGGTAACGAAAATTTCAAAGTGATCCATAATCCAGGATTCCTTCCGGATCACCCCCACAACTGAATCACTGGTAGTTTGTGCCATTCCCGACATTCCCAGAAAATTTCAGAAAGATCCGTCCATAACTTTTTGAGATATCTTGCTAACGAACAGACAGACAGACAAAGTCCGGCAAAAACATTACCTCCTTGGCGGAGGTAATTACTGAAAAATACATGATATACACTGGGGTAATAACACAGTCTATGCTGTCAACAGCCGCTGTTCAAAATACGTTCAGAAGTTGCTACTAAATTACACAGGCCTACAGAACTCTGAACTATCGTGTAAGGTCTAAATTAGCAATCAATGTATGTGGATGACAGAGATGCAACTGTTCCAACTGATCCCATTACTAGCGTACGCATAGGGGGCACTGGGGGCACGTGCCCAGCCCCCCTAGGAGCCTATTCAGTTACTCATAATAGTGCCAAAATGCACCAAAACACGTCATTCTCACACCAAAAATTTTCTGGAAGGGGGCACAGCCCCCTCCCTAGGCCCCTTCCCATGAAGAGAGGACACCCCTGTCCATATCCCACCCCTCGTGAACATACTACAACTAGATCCTGGCTACGCCACTGGATCCCATATACAGCATGGCCAACATGCACAGATGCACACATTTCAAGGGTGTCTGGCTTTTTCATCCCTTTGCCGTTTTTCGCCCCCTGGCTGATTCACCCCTCAGACTGGCCCTCAGTTTGGACGATTCGCCTCTCCCGTTGAATCATAGGCGGATCCAGAAGTTGAAGTTAGGGGGGCCAAGGTCGAGCGCCGAAGGCGCGAGCCGAGTCGAGTCGCCGAAGACGCCAAGGGGGGTGGGGTGACTGCTCCCTCCACAGAATATTTTTTTAGATCTTAAGGTTAAAATGGCGTTTTTTCGTGGACTCTGCTAAATTTCGTTTCTTTTCTATGACCATAACAGTATAGAAATACAGTAGTAATACAAAGACTGCCATGGAGATTGGTTTGCATGCGACAAAAAGCGTTTTATTCAAGGGCGTCTCTCCTCCTAAGTCCTTGGAGCAATCCCCCAAACTCAATGTAAGGCGCCGCAGGCGTCGATAGGGAGGAGAATGGGGAAAGAGTATCCCTCTCCCCAGCCGACTAGGGACTCTGGGGGAGCGTCATGAGCTCCCCCAGCAGGGTTCGAGGCGGAGCCCCAGCAAAAAAACGAATTTGGTGTATTCTAAGCGTCACAGAACCCTTCTGGTTGCAAGATATCGTGAATAATATGAAAAATGCAAAATAATAATAATATTCAACTCCCCCCTAATTTTTCCAAACAAAACTTTTCCTGGCTTTTCTTGTAGCGTTTGCTCCAATTAGGTTTATATGGTTTAAACTCCCCTGTCGTTATTTATTGTTTATTGTTACTTACTCTTACGTAGACATAGCCAGAAATTGGAGTCACGAAAGGCGAACTAGCCCCCAAAAGCCAAAAATTGAGGCCGAAAGCCGAAAACAAAGGTGGACTTCTTGGGGAGAAGCCTGTCGCCGAGGCGCAGCCCCGGAAGCAAACGCTTTTTGGGCATGAAAACCCCCTCAAAATGCATACAATGAGTATAAATTTTATTAGTTTTACTGCAGAAATGCACTGCATATGCTAGGCAAAAAGGCGGCCTATTACGCCAATCATTTTTGTCACGTATAACGTTAACTGAAATAATTAGGCCTACTAATCAGTTAAGTGACGATACATTGTAATTGTTGTCGTTTTGTAAACAGAAACGAAACAGAAAATATTAGTCTACATCAGACTAATTGGACCTACTCAACGGGGGGCGAATCGTCCAAGCTGAGGGGGCGAATCAGGCAGGAGGCGAAACGGCAATGTCAGCAAAGGGGTGAAAATTCATTTCAAGCACCAACATTAGAATACTGCAGGGAGTGTAGTTGGTCCTTCCCCCAAAATTAGAGAAAAACCGACCACTTTCATTAAAGTTCACGCGTTTAAATCACCTTCATTTGAACTGTTCGATGTACGCGCACATCTGCTTTGTAGCATCAGGCAGGGATTTAACTTTATCAAACGGAAATGGAAGAACGTAATCCGCCCGGGAGGCATCGGTCAAGTCTTCAATATCTGTGCTGTGACGAAGATAGCTGACAGTGTGCTGCGTGCACTCAAACATTAGCGGCACAAGAACGTCATAGTCTGGACTGCGGTCTGGCGACAGCACAGCACGCAGCTCGGCAAGTCGTGGAATCAGTTTGGAAGGCACGTACATGGCAAAGTCCGATACCCAGAGCGCATTCTTCTGCGACACCCAGGTAGGGTCATGTTCCAGCTTTGCTACGCATGACCTCAAGTTGGCTTTCTGCTGTCCAGAGAGTTTGAGAGAGTCTTCGATGACGCCGGTGAAGTGTGCCAGAATGCCTCGACTCATGTGCCGGCAGGAGATGGTCTTCCGGTAGCACTGCGACAGCGTTGCTGAACTGTACGCGTGAAACTCACCCGTCATCCAGACCAGCGTGTCGACGAAGCTTGCGATCTGACTTCGCTCTGAGTTTACAAACATGTTTGCCGCGACGTGAAACACGCCATGCACATTGTAGTGGATTTCCCCGGCGGCAAGGACGCAAGGTAGTAACGCCGGATCCGCGTCAACCCAGACTACTGATACTCTCCACCGGTCGATAAATTCATCGTTGATCTTGTGTCGAGTGCAGTAGAGGATATTGGCAAAGTGCGGCCGATAGATAGCCTCAAGACCTGGTAGACTGCTGTGGATGTTGCCCGGAACACTTATTACCAGAAGGATGTTGGGATACTTTCTAGCATTCTGCACTGCCAAATTCCAGTAATTTGAATGCATCGGACCACAAGCTGAGCTGATATGTTTTGCCACCAGTTCCTGGTTCGTACTGCCCTCTGGTGTATGTAGAACGGAACTATGTGGCAAAGTAGTGTTCTGCTCCACTGGGTAAAACACAATCCGGTGATGACGCTTCGACGTGTCCGAGAGACAAGTGTTGGTTCCAGATCCAATGGCAGAGGACAGTGGAGGGGGAACGTATCCGATACTGGATAGATCCGACAACCAGGCATCCACCATGTCAGCGTCACGTGAATTCCAGTAGCCTTCAGACACCAAGTGTCGAGAGAGTTTTGCGACACAGTCAAACATGAGTTGTGTTTCCTTGTCGCATTCCCATTGACTGAGTACTGAGATGTAGCGCTCGACATCACGGTAGAGAACTGATTCGTCATTTGCATCGGCAAGATCCGAGTGTGGATTGCGGACCTGAAATGCCATCGGAGGGGCAAACATGACCTCACCACCAACCAACCACAGCAATCGCTGAGCCCAGTACGACCGGTAGATGTCCACCACCCTGTCGGACACCGAATTACTGGGGAAAACCAAGCCCCAGAATGCACTGGCTGTGAAAAACGTGTTCTGTGAATTGAACGGGGCAAACGTCCGGCGAGGCAGAACGTACGGTGGAGCAGCACGATCAAACGACAGACGAAGAGGACCAGACTTCTGACGACGAGTTAAACGAAAGATAGCATCAACATCCGGGTCTCCGTCGACCACACCCTGCTGAACTGCTGGTGAGCTCACATCACAGATGCTGTAGCGTCGTTCTGCACCCAGGCCCACCCGATCCAACGGGTAACCACGCGGCCACAGCGTCGACTGGCCAAAGTGAATGTAAGGATTGTTGGTCAGATTGCTAGTGACTAGAACAAGATGACTGGACCACTGGCGCGAAGCATCGAAACCAGACAGATCACTCTGCAGAAAGTTGTCATCATCCGTGTCATAGATATACTTTGCACCATGCTGAAACACACACACGTAATATCAAATGTACATATTAGGAAACAACGCAACTTCTATAGTAAAATTCAATTTCATATATTCTAAACAGCCTCTGTTCTGTGTTCCTGCTGCGATGCAGATAATGGCCAAATACAGAATTACCACACGTATACGTTAACTAACACAATCAGCTTACTTAACGGCCTCTGTGCAAAAGATCTTGCATAGCTGTCACTGCATGAGTCATCCTGTTGTAAACAATGCAAACCTGACTAATGGGGTGTTTACACGATCCAGCAAACTTCCAGCAAATGTATTCAAAATACACATGCTAATGCTGGAAGTTTGCTGGATCGTGTAAACACCCTATAACTTGCACATTGGGCGTATCAGGCCTAACCACCCCTTCAAATGACTAGGTCAGATAATGGCATCCCTCGTACCCAGAATTTGCCTTTATAATTTTAGTGCAAATTTTTACCTCTGCCAAAGAGGTAATGTTTTTGCCAGACTTTGTTTGTCTGTTTGTTTGTCTGTTACCAAGATAACTCAAAAAGTTATGGACGAATCTTTCTGAAATTTTGAGGTATGTCGGGCATGGCACAAACTACCAGTGATTCAATTTTGGGCATGATCCGGCAGGAATCCTGGATTCCGGATCACTTTGAAATTTTCATTACCATTGCACTAAAGGGGGCATACGGGAACCGCTGGCAAAGCGAAAATGGTGACGCCACCTGGCGAATAGCTTTGCCTTGGCGGAGGTACCTGCGGGCTACGACTGCTTTCTAGTTTTTGTTGTAATGCAACCAGGGCTTGCCAGTTAAAGTGATCGATCACTGATTGCCGGCGTCGATCACCTAAATGCCCGCCAGTGGCTGTCAAGGCCATCAGAAATACTGATTGTATCAAGCTAGGCTAAGTTAGCCTATGCTGGTTGAATTACAAGGTGACACACACACCAACAGCCAATCTTAATCAATATAGGCTAAATTTAATAAGCACAAAAAAATTTATGTTTTTACATAGACTTTTGCATAGACTTGATAACGGAGTTCTTAAACAGTGTTTTGTCTCGTACAGTCAGTCAGTAGAATTTGTATCAATGTGTTATGACTTCGATGTTATGATTGACATTTGTACTGAACATGACATCCGTCACAAAATATTTGAACATTTTAGCTGTTCAGTAAAAATAACTAGTTTTTAAGTAAACCTAGTAGTTAGTTTTTTTACTGTCGTGTATCTGGACTCATTGATTTGTTTATTGTTATATTGTCTTGCATGGCTTTTTTTGTTTGTTTTTACTGCCTGTCATGGCGAATAAACTTTATCATTATTAGTAGTAAACCCAACTTCCGATATTGTAAAAACCAAATTAAAATAAAAAATTAACTGCAGGAGCATCAAAAACTCATGCAAACCTCGATGGCATACAAATATCCAGCCGTTTTTCTGGCATAAGTGTTGTATGACAGATAGTGCAGCACTCGATAGCCAAGTGACATCTGTGCTTTCAGGTCCAAGTAAACTACGTTTGGCAAACTGCAATGCAACAGCAAACAGTTGCAAAGCATAATCACAACATACTACATATGCACAGCTCACACTACAGAGTTGGACCAATGGCTATGTGCAGGTTTTATGACCACTAAATACAGGCTACTTACTACTGCGGATAATACAACAAATGAGAATTTCCTGGATTTTCAAGCTGATCAGCTTTTTTGTTATTTCTTGCAATCATAACTAATTTTCTTCTGTAAAGCTGAGTAAAATGCAGGCCTTTTGTCAGTTTTATATGCTCAATAACATGTTCAAATCGTATGATATCACATTATAATCGTCTGCTGTCATCAAAACTGGCCGAGACCAAACTGATGTTGAATAAAATAAATTTTTCACATGTAGAACTACCAGCTGTCTTTATGACACCAAAATAACTAAATCAAAGCAGTGGAAACAGAACACAGGACAAGATTGCTTAGGTCAAGTGGTTTTAAGCACAAGTTCTTAAAACATTTACTTCCATTATATGTTTGCATTTTAGTTGTATGTAGCTGTTCCCAACGTACTGAGAAAGTCTTGCCTTGCCTTCAATCGTTCTCTCTCTCTGAGGCTTGGTCACACCATGAACGATGTTTTTGGTCTACCAGTACCTCTTTTTTTTGAGATCCAGGTGCTGTGACTTGCATTATCTGCTTCTCTAAACTTTCTGAATTACTTCTCACAACATGTCCAAAATACGTTAACTTTCTTGCTTTCACAGACTCCAAAGAATTCCTTAACACTTTAGCTTTATTCAATACCCAGCCAATCGCGTGCTTTGCGGTCCACGACACATGTAGAGAACATGTAAATGTCAGAGATCATACATAACCATCATTAACCACTAGGTGGATGACATCATCGGAATTCTAAACTAAATTGCAAGACAAAATACACGACAAAAGTCTTTATACTCTTTATGCTGCTACCAATTTTCTTGATGAAACTAAAGATAAGTAGATAAGCAGGTTGAAATGTGAGATCCAAAACTCACCTCCATGTTCTTGGAGTCTTCTTATCTCCCACGACGACGACCTTCCATCCGGGCTGCTCGGCCAATGCACGCACAGAATCTGTGGGTGAGCGAATTGTTGTAACAACGATCCATTTATCAGCTTGTACAGTTGGATCACGAAGTGATCTTCCCAGCTCATAATCACCAACAAGTTCCTTGACATAGACATAACATAAAACTTAGAGAGGTCGTGTTACAGTCTGCTGCTGCAGCTAGTAGGCCTACTACTACCACTGCCAGTCTTAATTTTACATCAATTCAATACCTTGTCTCTTACCTCTCAACTAGGCTTAAAACGAAACCAACCCAATACCAGGCTTGCCATGTCACATGCACTGAGCGGGTGACACCTGCAAAACCACTCGCCCACAAAAAGTCAATTATCACCTACCAATGAATATGAATATCTCCCATTTTGGTCCCGATTTGCCTTTACTGTTTAAGCTGCACTAAACTTTGTCATTTGATTCTCCGGAAAATAACAAAATTAACTTTTGCCACTAAATGTTGTACATGTATCTTAATGCCAAAATGCATCATATTTGCTTTCGGCCGCAGCTCCACTCTACATCCTACTGGCAGAGCTCACAGTGCTCCCCAGACTGAATAGCAGAATTTAAGGAGTCCTACTTCTAAAGCAAAGCAAGACTATCACATGAATTGGCAGTACGATAACCTGGCAGCCCTGCAATACCCAATATTATTGGGTACTAATATCAATGCCCATTATCCAATATTGCTGTGCAGTGATTTGACTAGTGAAGCAATGTAGTGATTTTTCAACAAACTATATTGAAGAATATCACTAGTCCACATCATACTGCTAAAAACTATAAACAAGGTTTAATATGACTACATTATGAAGGATAATGACTACATAACACAAAAACCCACTATAGATATGCAAGCCACAAGCACAATAACAATAGCATGCAATATTTAGCTTAAACGTCACCGTGCCTGGCTGTGTCAATCAACTGCGGTTTTAAAAATAAAGCCTTAATTTAATATAAACTCAAACAACCATAAAATAAGTAATTATAATACTGGATAAACCCATTCTGAATATACACATCACTACTCAAAACTAATGAGTAAAAAAAGTTTACACAACATATTCTTCAGTAGCGCTTTATCTGTACTTTGAAGCTGCAGTTAAGTGTCTAACTCAGAGCTTTCCCCATGTTATAGCTGTACTGCAGCATATTCTAACTAATTTTAATTGAAATGATTTAATCACAGTGCAGTGTCAAAATTTGACACAGTGTCAAAATTTGACACTGTTGCAAGGGCGATGAGTGTTAAGTATAGGAAATGGCGTTGGGGGGTCCTGTAACTTCAAAACCCCTTAACCGATTTTAAAAAAACTTGGCACCAGTGATCACATCGACCACCCGACCCCACATGCAAAATTTGGTTACAATCGGTTCAAAGGGGGCGTAACTGGGCATGCGCGAAATTCGCCGTTAGGTGTCTATTTTTTTCCTTGCACACGGCTACAGACCAGCCCGTTGGACCGACCGACACTGCTAATGGCTCAAACGAAGCGTCCAGACGCTGGACACATTCCTTATATGTTTTCAATTAAAATTTTAAAAAATTACCTGTTTTATGCCCCAATTTTGCATTACAGCCAATGGAGATTCCAATTTCCAAAGCAGTATAACTCAGTCCCTGTAAAAGATAACTGTGCGCTGTTTGCACCTACCTACCCCCTATTTTTGGGCTCGAGCTATTCAATGGTGTCACTTAAATTTCTCCCCTGCCAACCTCTGTTGTCAAGGTAACCAACCGTTCTTATTCGAAGACAAAATTGGCTGCAGCACAGCATGTATTAAAACGTCTCAGACATTCTTACATCACACATAATTTTTTCCTTGCACCAACTTCCTTTACCCGCTCGAAGGTATTCTGAAAACAGCAAATAAATTTATTGTCATAAAATCAAATACTAAAAATTTTGACTGAAGTCGACTAAAAAACAGCAAAAAACTTTCACAGTTTACAAAGCTGTGTAAGGGTGATATGAGTCAAAACTCGAAAACAGCAAAAATGGTTTTGGAGCGATATTATCGCGTGTTGAATTCCAGACTGGCCCTTACAAGACTAGCCATTCTAATTACTTAAAATAAAAATACAAAGACAGAAGTCGCAAGCTGAAACAATGTAGTACACCAGTCCATGCTGACACCACGTATAGTGCAGTAAATGCCAATGCCCATGGTAGAAAGACACGTCCAGGCATGTCTGAATTTTAGTCTCTCGTTCTGTCTGCAGGAGCGCGCAGTGGCATGACGTCATAGTGACTATGACATCAGTAGGCCAGCAGCAGGTGCCTGTGACGTCACCAGCTGCAACGCTGGCAGCGTGCCAGTAACAGCAAATTACAGCCATACATATACAATACACTGTGTCCCAAAAAAACATCCCCGACATTTTCGACTGTAACGTGAAAAAGGATTAATGGATTTTAATAATTTTTTGTACGAATATTCCTGAGACAACTTGTCATCAAGTGACAATTTAATTTCCCATCTCACTCAACATCTGTTTCTACACTACCTGGGGAAAATAGAACAAACAAAATATCACTTTTTTATTCAATGCAACATGATTGCTTAATTAACACTAGAAATTAGGGGCAAAGCCCAACGTGAGTGCGCCCGGCGCCCTAAGTGCGACTGGGGGAAATTATGGGGGGGCAAAATTTCCCCGGCATCAAAGTCACGTGGCCCGAACTCAAATGCATTGGCATACGCCGAACGCGCATTGTCGACTTAGGGTAGATCAACATTAGCGCTTATAACTTGGTTCGTGGTGGACGAAATTTGACAAGTTTTTTTTGTTCAACGCCGAAAGGATCGCTCTCATCAACGCCGTTTAGATTTTGTCACTATCTTCATCGGTTCCAGAAATATTTGCGCTCAAACTCGAAAGTTGTCGTAAATTGCACCAATTTTTGCACGTTTTTTGTCCTCCCAAATTTTAAGGGGGGCGATGCCCCCAAAAGTTGTACATGCGTTAACACCATCACCTAGAGCCGCGTCAAGTGCCAAAGTTTCGTCGGGCTACACCCCCTAACTCCGAAGTTATAAGCGCTCCTTTATCGCATTTTAAGCCAATTTTTCACTCCCCTTTGAAAAAAGTTGTAAGGGGGGCCCCCACCCTCGGTGGGGGGTGCGCTAGTAAGACTTGGTGATTCTCTAGCGCGTGTAAAAATTTGGGGGCGCAGCACCCCATAGGGGCCGAAACATGGTCTTACGAAAAATGCGACTTAGGGTAAGTCAACATGAGCGCCTATAACTTTGTTCGTAGTGGACGCAATTTCACAAATTTTTTTTTGTTCAACGCAGAAAGGATCCTTCTCGTCAACGCCGTTTAGATTTTGTTGCTATCTTCATCGATTCCAGAGATATTTGCGCTCAAAGTCGAAAGTTGTCGTAAAACGTACTAAATTTTGGACGTTTTTTGCCCTCCCAAATTTTAAGGGGGGCGTTGCCCCTAAA
>Ga0209671_1003447_pt1 | contig 15218 bp, 5 predicted proteins | sample WorMetHERISLAND2_2_FD_187401 | JGI IMG/M metagenome (GOLD analysis project Ga0209671, IMG submission 187401) | Marine gutless worms symbiont microbial communities from Max Planck institute for Marine Microbiology, Germany - Olavius geniculatus... | ecosystem: Host-associated > Annelida >... | reverse complement strand
GTATAAATCTATGTTAGTAAAGTCTTATTATTCCAGAGGACATAGATATAAACTGGTGCCCCAGTTGTGTAAATATGATCTGCGTAAACACTTTTTTGTAAGTAGACTAGTTAAGCTATGGAACTCACTACCTGATCATTTTCCATCGGCATGTAGTGTTACAGAGCATTTCCACTAAGGCGTTGTGATGCATTTAAAATAGTAATGCCAATAGTGTTTCTATTTTTTTTGTTTACTATCTGAGCGATAGTAGTTGCATTGACCAATGAGGACGCTCAACTAGCCCGAGTAGGTCATCAAACTGATGACAGACAGCGGAAAGTATCGCCGGAACAGAGCTAAGTCAAAGCGTACCTACTTTATCAGATGCTGATAGTCGCTTTGGTCATCCCGGTGGTGATGACGAGACGAATCCAAAATCTAGACCTACGTTTACTTTTTTCTTACGCAACACGTATGTGCAACAAGCTGCTGCTCCCAACAGCAACAATCTTCGTATTCATTGGCCATATTAACTCATTAATATACTTCCCAAAAAAATGTCTCCGCCCTTTTCAACGCACTGCAACATGCTGCAACGCGCATTGCAGTGCATTGCGGCGCATTTAAACGCGTTCAAACGCAACGCAACACGCAGCCGTAGTGAAAATAGACCTTTAGTAGTTTTAAGAGATGTTTAGATTTGCTCTGGCATGGTTTTAGTTTGTATTATGATTAGTACCGGAAGTCAGTGTAAAAACAGTATCGGTTTAGTTTTTTTGTTGATATTTGTGTTAAAGTTATTTACTTCGGACGGAAACAGAGGCCTTTGGCCTGCTTCCAGCTATTCACTGATGATGATGCTGATGATGATGAGTTGGAGTCAGCACTGACAATAATCTCTCAGATTTAAATTTGCTAGTGTGACGGGCATTTACGACTACAGATTGTATTTAAGACTGCCCACTAAACTGTGAATTTTAAAAAACGGCCACTCTATCCGTCCTAGTCTTGATGGCTTTTCTGAGGGGCACAACTAAAACCTTAGCACGTCGCAAAAACTTCAGAGCAGTGTAAAACCGTATGTTTTAAAGTTAGAGACAGGGGTTAGGGTTAGATCGTAACTTAGAAATAACCCTATTGGAGATGTGAAACTGTAAAGTGCCTAACACATGAGCACGAGAGTAATCGTCACTTTTATAGCACAGAAGCAGCAGTCTTCACGTCCTTCATTGATGGCTTAAACGGTGATTATAAAGTACATTCACCATTAACTTCTGATCAAAGTATTAGCCGAAGCATTCAGCAAATTTATAAACAAATACCATGTGCCATATTATCGCCCATTAAGCATAGAATAGCGAAATATTAAATAAATTAGTGAAGTACGAAATTCAGATATTCACTATTTGCTGTTAAAGAGGCAGTGAAATGTGCACGTAATTTTAAGAAGTCTAACATATTCCATGGTAAACTTCGGGCGTCTACAGGGGAAAGAAAGTAAAAGCAACTTGTGACACTTGTCCAATTTGCATAGGAGGAAATAATTTCCTCCGCGGCTGGTTGCCATATTCTACCGTAAAACTGCTATTAATAGAAGGTAAGAAGAGAATTAGCCAACTCACGATAGGTCTACTTATCGAGGTATCGAAGGTGTTCACAATAGTAGTGAAAAGTGCTGTTTATTTTTCTATTAAATAATTTATCCAGCAAAAAGACATACAAAACAAATAAAGTAGGCCCCTACAAATCTATTATTTAATTACGAGTATAATTGAATTGAAGGTTTTATAAATCGATACAAAAAAAGTTTCTTTTGTTGGACCTGTTGGAATCAGATAATTTCGACTGTCATAAAACAGCTAAAAAGTGTTGGTAAAATTTTTGTCATAAGACATGTCATAAATGTTTTGTGAATTAGGACATTGGCGTAAGATTACGGTACGTGTGCAAAATGTCATAAAATTTTCTTAAAGTTATCGTAAGATGTTTTGTGAATCGAACCCATGACGGCATATAGAAAGTCGTCATCGTTGTATCCAACGGTACCAATACCGTCGCATATACCTATCAATCTTTATTCACCGAAACACGGTAGAAACGACGTACCGTTGAGCCACAATACCGCGCGATTGGCATGGCAAAGTGCGTAATGACTTTTCAAGGTCATCTAATATCGATGGTTTTCGTGTCGTCTGCAAGGGTTTACGCAACTTACTTACTATTAATGATCAATTGACCCTGTCTCTCATTGTTTTTGAGATACGGCGACTTATCGGTTAAAAATGCACATTTTTCTACCCCACCTTTAATTGTTTAATTCCAAATTTGAAAATGATTCCCTCGCACTGGGTCCCTGAAATTTTGCACGTGAAGAGAAGTGACACCGGGATAATTAATCGTGTAATAAGTTTGTCGGTAAAACCTACCGTTTAGCCACAATACACACGTTACACACAAACAGACAAAGACAAATGAGACATCGTACCAACTGCCAAGAACCCAACCTTAACCGTCGGCCAAAAAACGCAATCACATTCGTTATAATTATGGATTATATGTGCCCGTAGTTCAGAGGTTTAAATTGCAATATAAATCTAACGTCAAGGGCGTTGTGTTAAAACTGCAATATGAATAAACATAACCAAATGAAAATTAATAATAAAATAGTGGGCAACGCGTTCCTTACCTTAAAAGTGACACACGCCCCTAAACAGATACCGCGTAGGCTACCACATCTCGTTATATGTTCGTGCTGTACCCTGTAAATATATTAAGAAAGATTTTTACGGCATATACCCGTAGGCTACAGCACAGTATCAATATGAAGTATCCACATAACAGTCCGATTGTCACATCATGCGACAATTAAGTAGTCTAACGCTAGCAGCAAACGTTCCGAGAGTCGCCCATCGTCGAATGGTGTAATACGCAATAGGCCTAATGCAAAATGCAAATATTCACGAAGTTGGCTGGACGAGCGCTCCCACCTAACCCCTTAGCTACGGATCTGCGACACAAGTGATTTTCCCACGATTGAAACTCAGCAGCGCGTGCGGTATATATAGCTTAGTTTACAACTTTACAGTAGTGGCAGATTCAGGAGAAAAAGTGTGGGCAGCCCTCCCCTTTATTGGCTGAATGCATGTACTAAAAATTTTGCACAAAATGTGTCATTTCTGCATGAAATTTAAATCCCACCCCATTCCCTGTCCTTCCGTCCCCCATTTCAAAATACTGGATCCGCCACTGGTTTAAAACCAGGCCCGACGAAAACCACAGCGGGGCCCTATATGGGGTGGTGTCTGGGAAGCGGGCTGGAATACTGAATACATTCGTTCACTCAAGAAATAGTCAGATTTGTTTTTTAATCGTCGCAAAATAACCGCCGACGGACGTATGCTCAATTCCGATGATCGGTTCTGTTGTCAAACATAAAGCAAATAAACCTATATTTTTGATCGACGGCGCTCCCACTCCCCCCCGCGAAACGTTACGGGGCCCGGGGAAACTTTCTCTCCCCCGGCCTCTCGATCGAGGGGCCTGTTTAGAGCGTCCACAGATTGTCGCAGTCGAACGCTGAGCGCGACTTCCGGCCGATGATTCGCGTGAAGAAGTTCTTAGCGGCGTCGAAGCAGCCGTCGGTGCCGGCGAGGTGCGGATGTAGTTCCGACTGTCGGTCGGGGTTGAGGCGGATCTGGTGCACCAACCCGGCCAGCAGATCGTCGACGTGATGATTGAGAGCTGCGGACACTGCCACATACTTGCACCGCATCGTCCGGCTCAGCCAACGCGCTTCTGTACACGTCACAATATAACAACAACCAAAGTGATACGGTGAAAGGCGGAATCGCTTTTCGTTCTTGTTCACCAGGTTCTAGCAGCAATTTGCATTACTGTATGCTTTGTCCTGCTGGGAGTTCGATCTCTTAATCTCCCCTTCTATTGGAGGGTCAGTGACCCATTCTAGCAAAACGTGTCATTGGACTCGGCAAGTATACTTGCCAAATGGCATTTACAGTTGAACAGTTTAAGCAAGGTAAGCGAACGTGACAGACGACAAACAAACAGACCTCACTACAGAGAAATGGGCAGCTATAGGCGCGTACCGTAGGCTATTCGCTTGCGCTGCAAAAAGCGATTCCGCATTATTAGCAAGACAGTAGGCATACATCAGAACGTTTCAGTTTAACTCGACACACAACACAAGCCGTCAAGACAATATGACTCTGCATCAAAGAATTCGATATTTAGTTAGACGATAATGCCGAGCGTATCCCTATAATGCTTACGACGTACGTGCTGACCTCAGAATCTAATGGTTTTCAGAAGTCAGTAGTCACCCACAGAAAGACGGACGACATTCACCAAATGTCCTGATATGATAGGCTTATCGATACGATATCGTAACTAATTAAAAGTATGTTATATAATAATATGAGATAAGGCGCAGTGGGATGTCTTTATAGACTGCCGGATGGTCGCAACTCGTGGGTGGTCCTTCCTGATGAGCGTGGGAAAGTTCACTAGCGGTGACGTCATCATCCGTACGTCAGTACTCAGGGGTACGTGAGCGTTGAGCGAACTTTGCGCAGACAGCAGCGCTGCTTAATCACTGCAGACTGAGCACTGAACTTATCCACGCAGAGCTCTTTCCATCCATGCATCCATGGATGTTGATCGGCGTCCGTCGTGCAAAGAGAAAAAACGTGAAGACATTTTTGTCGGAAGGTAAACGTGCAGCATAGGGACTATACATCTGTGCGTGAAAATGATCCCGTGACGAGCCTGTTAGTGCTACGCAGTACGCAGCAAACTGATAACAAGAAATTTGAGCTAATGCTCACGAGACGCGCGAAAGCCTATAGCAGTTCCGGTTTAGTAGTTTGGCTGAAAATTGGGGTGTTCACGCTAAGTTAATATACAAATACCAAATTCTCTATCTGGATAGCATAACGATAGTTCCGTAGCGCCACATTGTGAATGATATAGACTTGTGTCGCAGTCCGAAATCGCCAAAAAATCCATAAAACCCCTTATTTTAACGTTCAAGGTCATTCAAGGTCATTGAATTCGGCGCCAATCGAGAGCCAGTGTACGACTTTCTATTAGTGATTAATAGTAACCTAAGCCCTATCTCGCACCGTTACTGAGATACAGTGACTTATTGGCCAAAAATCGCAAATTTTGCCCACCCCCTCTCATTTAGCGCCCTCGTTTGGTGTGACCCTCTTGGAATTTATGAAAAAGCTTGACCGTTCCTGAAACTAGAGTCTTCCAGGCAGCCGACAATGAAGATTTGGTGATTCTAGCTTGCACCGCTTTTGACTGATCCACCCGTGTGACGGACAGACGGACGGACAGACAGACAGAATTGCGATGGCTAAGACGCGCTGAAAGCAGTAGCTGCTTTCGCGCGTAAAAAACACATAACACGAATACAACCTGTTATTTTCAATAAACTTAAACGGTTTACGCAATGTTCGTGTAGTTCAGAGTTCTCAAGAGTTACAGCACCATAGTGATTTTTCATGTGAAACTTCTGGCAACGCCACAACGTAGTTCTGCAACTATTTTCATTCTTTCGCGATAAAGTGCAGGCTATTCAAAATAATGATAAATAACAGTTTGTTTAAGCCTACCCTCAGTACTAGTACCGAATACGACATCCTTGATACGACATCCATGAATGCTTAGATAACGTTAAATTGTAAATTGAACAGGGGCTTTATATAGTGCTTTAATGATAATTAGTCTAGAGTCCGCTGCTAGTCGACCAAGTATAAGGTTAATTACGTTTAATAATACGGTGCTGGACGCGTGAACGACTGCTCGCCTGATGAAGTGTCGCGCGATGAAGTGTCATGGAACCCGTATAGGGTACCTAGCTAACCGGTCAAAACGAAAAATCGCAGTCGCCCCCTAGCGCCCTCACAGAGACGGATGTTTGACCGGTCATGACCTGGCGCGTTTGACCGGTGACAAACTTTGACCGGTCATATAGCCTATAGAATATTTGACCGGATGGCGGTCAAAGTGCCGGTACGTCGTACATTGGCCTAGCGGCAGACTATAAGAAGCCTACCGTCGTCGTTGACACGTCGTCGTCTGACTAGATCGGACTTGTTGCCGACTAGAATGACGGTCGCGTCAGTACGACTGTGATGTCGGAGTAGTCGCAAGATGTCACCAGCGTAGCGGAATGACTGCCGGTCAGTCAGCGAGAAGACGACCAGATATGCCTCGATCTCACGGTACTGCATACAGTCCTGCATCCGGTTTAACCACATCACGTGCAGACTTTACATTAAAGCGCGTACAGCACGACTAAACTGAACTGACATATGGTTTACTTTTTGACGAACTGACCGATGGCGTTGGTGGCAATATGTGACTACGCTCACGTACGCTTGCCCATTGGTCAGTTCGTCAAAAACTAAACCATATGTCAGTTCGGTTCAGTTCAGTTCAGTTACGTCGCTCTGAACGCGCCTTTACTCAACGACATTGCAAAAACGCAAACATTTTTGTGCTTCCGGTTGTCGTCCGTCCCTACATAAACCTAAAAAAATATTGGTACAGTTTTTTGTTTGCTTTCAAAGTTGTTTTGCTGAAACAAACTGTTGCGGTGCAATATTGTTTTAACTTCAGTTCTCGTGGATGAATACTATGCGGTGCACAGAATTTGAAGCCTAATGTTCAACTACGGGGCTTATGCGCCTCTTTATTACGTGAGCTCTATTAAACTATTGCTAAAAACAGTTCGTTCAAATAAAAACAAGCAAAATAATAATTACTAAAACCGTGCCACGGTGCCATCGAAAGGAAACCGTGCGATGCTGCAATCATTTTAATGTGATAGTCTGAGAATGCATGCAGCACTGAAACTGTCCTGTCGCTGACAAAAAATGTGGGTTTATCTTCATTCAAATTTTCTTGACTGCAGACTCGAAAAATGCACGTTTTATGGACTAATGCATTAAGCATCCGCCTACTCGTAGAACGGTGGCGTCGTAGCCTAGAGACAACATCATTGATCGCATCGACGAGTTTACTTCACGTTAAGCTTGGTAGGCAAAACCGGGGCAAAGCCCTAAATTTTCGGCTAGTCTATCTGAAAATTGTCGAGAAATCTTCTTCCTTAACATTTTCGTCAAAAATGCTAAATTTAGGACTAAACCTCCATTTTAAAAAATTATGGACAGAATTAAAATTGCGAGCACCGATAATTTTCTGTGTCGGAAATTTGCAGATGCCTGTCGAAAAATTGCGACTTCCTGCTTCTTCTACTTTTTAATCCATGACGCCGCCGAAGTATACAGGAGTAGGCAAAATAAGTACTAGCGGTGGTTACGGCCACCGCTATTAAGAAGAAAAAAACCGGCGAGTTCTGCGTAACAACAGGCTCTGTTACCATGACTGCTGCCATATACTGACCCAGTCGGTTAAACGCGCTAGCCGACTCATGGTGTATGCAAGCTTAATTGGGTTTATTCCTCGCCAAAAATGGGGATGAGCTCCCAGACAACGGATCTACTGTATCTGTCTCTGCGAGATCTTCTTCTTCTGCACGGAGAAGCAAAGAAAAGCGACTGAAGTGGAACGAACCTTCTGAACGGTGAGCGGCAGCTCGACGAAACTGAGTGTTGTCTCGTGACCGTCGAGTAAAACCGACACCGTCTTGTCGCATTCGCAGTCTGCACACAGCATACAACATATACAACATACGGTCACGTAAATACAGTAATATTACATTGTACAACTTACTTATCATTTATACAGACATGCTTGGCTTTTCCAACTTTTGCAACTTTTACGATTAAGCTTATGTGACTTTTTTTTAAAATCCCATTTGATTGGTTATACGACGTGTTTTATTAAAACGTGTCACTATTATTTTTTGAATAACTCCGTAAAACACTGGTTGATTTTGATAATTTTTGGCACACAGCATCACAAAGAAAAGTGACGCAAATAATTATAGTTTAGCTCCCCTCACCTACTGTTGCTACACTGCCTTGTGAAAATTAAAACTAATTTAGAAGTCGTAGTGCGGCCGTTTAATGTTAAATATGTAGCAAATTTTCAATGATTTTGTGGTTTCAATGATTTTCTGAGCCGACCCATGCGCTCCTCAGACAACAATCGACGGAGCGCATAGGTAGGCCTATGCCGAGAATTTAAGATTTATTATCTTTTTATTGTTGGCTGATGTAAAATACAACTAGAAATTTGGGGCAAAGCCCAACGTTAGTCCGGCCGGTGCCATAAGACCGATTGGGGGAAATTTCAGGGGTAAAATTCTCCCGGTGGCAGTCACGTGGCCCGAACTCAAATGCATTAGCATACGCAGAACGCCCAATATCGATTTAGGGTAGGTCAACATGCGCGCCTATAACTTTTTTGTTAGTGGACCAAAGTTCACCATTTTTTGGTTCAACAGGAGACGAATCGCCGTTGATAACGCCGTTTACCACTTGTCGATATCTTTATGCGTTTTAGAAATATTCGCGGTTAAGTCGAAAGTTTTCCTACATCGCACCGAATTTTGGACGTTTTTTGCCCTCCAAAATTATAAGAGGGCGGTAACTCCCAAAAGTTGTACCTGCGTTATTACTCCAACCTAGAGGCACGTCACGTGGCAAAGTAGCGTGGGGCTACTCCTACTACCCCCTAAGTTATAGGCGCGCACTTGCTGAAATTTAAGCCAATTTTGGACCCCCCTTTTAAAAAAATTGTAAGGGAAACCCCGTCCCCGGCGGAGAGTGTCTAGCAAGACTTGGACATTATCTAGCTCGTGTAAAAATTTGGGGGCGCAGCACCCTTTAGAGGCCCAAATATGGTCTTCCGAAAAAGGCGATTTGGGTAGGTACGATTTGACCTTCAGATCTCCGTGGTTACTGGACCAAAGTTCACCGGACTTGTTTCGCCTAACGCGGGATAAATCGCGGTAAGTCAAGTACTTGTCCGATTTTGAATATATTCATTCTTTTTGGAGATATTCGGCGCCGAACGTTTAAGTTGTACAAAATCGCGCCAAATTTTGCATGTTTTTGCCCCAAAATTTTTTTGGGGAAAGGCTTCTGAAATTTTAAACCTGAATTATTTAATCAAACACACTTTCCATCATCGTGCAAAATTTCGCGGCGATAGACCAACGGAACTCGAAGATTTCGCAACGGAAAAAAATAAATGCCAGCAAAATATAAGTCCGCTCAGAAACCTATCGTTTTGGGCGGCAGTGTTTGAAATGCTGGGGGGTTGTGGAACTGAACCCCCCAACTGTTTTCTCAATCCCCTAACACACTGTCAAATTGTTTTTTGGGGGGTCAGCTATATACTTTATACATAGGATTTACATTTCCATTTTGGTAGGACTCCGACAGTCGAAAAGTTCAACCCCCCAACTAATTTTTCACAACATTCAAACACTGCCGGGCGGACTAATGAGTTTATGCTTATCCGGACCGCAATCACAGTGCAAATAGTTTTTTTAATACCTCTCTCTACACTTCCAAAGATCGTCATAACCCGTTCGTAAACTTGTAAAGTTCTCTGTGCCATAGGCATAAGTTTCTTACATTGCAAAATATCAATTTAAACGCTTTGACTGCTAAGCTTACAGCCTAACGATAGGCCTAGGTTGAAATTTTTTTTAAACTGATTGGATCTGCATCCACGAAAGAATTGTTCATAAGTATTATGTCTAAGTATAAAGAGATGACAGAAATCGAGTTCGGCAGTTCAGAATTAATTTTTTATACTAGTTGTATGTCGAAAGTTAAAAAGCTTAATTAAATCGACACTTTTGCTCGGCTGTACGTAAAGTGTGCATAAAGCCAGCTTTGAGCCAATTCTGTGACCTGGCTATAATACTGACCGCCGCTGCAATGGATGAAGCTATTAGAAAAAAAAGCCGATACACTTTTCAAGTCTACTATGCGTGGTATTTTGATATCATAACAGCTTGTTGTTTTTGACGTTGTTTTCCGTTATCGTCACACGCTAACTCACAAGGGCTCTCTGCATGAGTGATAAGATAAAATATAACAAAATAGAACAACTGCAGACGGTTGCTCGACTCAGTTTGAAGCGGGATCTCTCTAGTGATATAGCAATTCCGCCTATATCTACGCATTTTCTGTACTGTGGTCTGTCTGTCATCTGTCATGCACATTCGTTCGTGCACCTGCTTAAATTGTTTGACAGATTTATTAGACGCCACTCCCACTAGACAGATAGGTTACACCTGTGGGGTCCAACGACATATTGTGTCAGGTGGAGGTCTCTGACCCCATGAGTAGGGAAAATTTGGGGTCGAACCCCAGCCAAAACTCGCGATTGCAAATTGCTGCCGCCGCTTGACGAACAAAAACTAAGAGCGATTCCGCTTTTCCCAAATTACTTTGGACCTGATACTGTTTATCGCGGAGCAAAACGCGGAGCTACAAACTGGCAGAGAAGTTGTATTTTATTGCAGACGTTCGCACGTAACGTACTACGATAAAAGTACAATAAAACGGCGCAGACTAGCTAAGTCGCTGTTGTACCGTTCACTCGCCAGGTGGCGTGCCGCGCGTTAATTGCCGACAAAAACCAGCAACAGCTGCTGCTGCTGCTGTCGCTGCTCGTGTGCTGCCAGGTAGAGCTAACTTTATTGTGTTCTCAGTATTTCACAAGTAAACCGTCCTTGACTGAGTGGCCGTCAATGCTGTGCCCACGTGCCAGTCAAACTCGATCGACCAATTAATCTTCTGTTTGTTTGACAGGGCGCGTTTGTCATCACTCTTAGCGCCCTTGTCTGTCTGTAAGAACCTGGAGCGTATCGGGGACGGGCGCCGTCTCCCCATTTTTCCACAAAGGGAACGCCCCCGCCGAAATATTTTACTGACTTTCGTGCTTAATAGCCAGTTTGAAAAATGTTTGTGTAAGCCTACGATTTTGTTTTCTGTCTGTCTCCTTGTCTTTCTATCTATAACTGTTTGTAATTTTATTTTATATAGTTTTTGTTACTGAGAAAATTACAAATGTACTATCAATTTGCTATGCATTCGAATAATTTTATCATACGTATGTTTAGACATATTTCAGTTAACCGGGGGGACGGGAAGCCGGGGTCAAATTGACCCCAGACTCTATAAATTGTTTAATAATTAATATGAAAAAATGTCTTAAACTTATATAGACAAGATTTCGTGACTTTTAACATTTATTTATTACCTTCAATCTGGCGCTTTTAGTTTGTTTTTGCCGATATGGGGCGTTCCTACTGAAACTTTCTCGACACCCCCTCCGCGCAATTGTGCGTGTCGACATAATGCCCAAGAAAATAGCTCCCGTCAGATATGCTTAATAAAATTGATTTTTGAGCACATTTGGTTGCATTTAGTAACATTACATCATCGAAAAATGATGAAGTACACATTTACGCCCTTCAGTGACCTTCTGTTGCTATGGTAACAAAAAGCCCTTAGCAACAACCTTATACGTGTGCTATAACACAAGCACTAAGTGTTTGAATGTGCTAGAGATCATGACGGTGGTAACTTATTCGTATGCTACTAACTACATTGTATCTAATGGTGTATGCTTCACATACCAACGGTTGCTATGGGCGACAATTTTGCATAGCAACGGTCTATCCTGCAAATATATTGACGCGGAATCGTTACCAAATTTTACTTACCATATGAAGTAAAACCAATGGTTATAGTTTTGCGTAGCGCTCGTTGCTATGGACGCCGTAGTACTTAAATTATGTGCATGTTGTTTAAATTTCGTTACCATGGCAACGAAATGTGGTCGTAATAAACTTTTTTAAAATGACATTCAATTGTCCAACTGTAAAAAAAAAATTTATGTTTGATGCAAAGATCTTTAAGATATCTCTTATAAAAGTTTCAGTTTTTTGCTCCCGTGGCAATCAAAAGTCTTCAGCAACAAAATTGGTGTGGCTATAACAGAAGTACTGCGTGTCTTAATGTGCTAGATATTATGGCTGCGATAACCTATACGCTATACACTACAGTAAATTTAGCGGTGTATATTTCACATAACAGCGGTTGCTATGGCGACAATTTTGCATAGCAACATCTTTTTCAGCTGAGATAGGCTAAAGACACGAAATCTTTACCAAACCCTAATTATTAGATCATTGGCTATAGTTTTGTGTAGCATCCGTTGCTATGGACGCCACAATGTTTAGATTTTGTGTATGTTGTTTAAATTTCGTTGCCATGCAACGAAGGTTGGTCGCAATAAAATTTATATAACGCCATTTAATTGTCTAAAACTGAAAACTGTCTAACTCATGCGACGATTTTGAAAATATTTCGTATAAAAGCATTGATATAGCAAATTTTCTGTTAAAATTCTTCAAAATTTGTTACCATTGGAACGCAATCGATAATAGATAACAAAAATAATAACAGCATTTTCTCTGAGTGAGAGCTACTGGTTGACACTCAAAACTCCACTTAAAACTGACAAAATGCACGATAACATTCGTGGGGTCAAATTGACCCCGGCTTCCTGTCGGCGTTACAAATTTGGGCTCTCGTTGAAGGGTTAATTGAAAATAATCGCAAAACATGCAAAACATGCAAAGGTATATAAATGATAATTTTGTTATGAGTTTCAGGCGTTTCCAACTACACTATGAATCACAGAAAAATGCAGGGGATTGTTTTCCAGTTTTTTTCTAACCGCCCATCACAGTGTCAGATTAAGGGGTAGTTATATAACGCGATTTTCGTTACAATTATGAACGAAATCCAGCAGCTAAATAATTCACCCCCAGCTATTTTGAGATCACAATCAAACGCTGCCCCCTTTTCTTTTTATAACTACAATACCACATCCCTGGTCAGTACTTGTACCATCTGGACCCAAGCCAAGCCAGGCCAGGCCAGGCCAGGTCGGTTCATCATCTTGTCTGGTCTGTATCAGGAAGTACTGTAGCTAAATATAACCACACACACACACAAGCACACAATCAGCGAGGTCGAAGCGCCGCTGTTTCACCAAGAGAGTTCAGTTCATTCTATTGACGTCAGAGACGAGACGTCCTGCGCACGTTAACGCGCGCGCACGCGGTCCTAGTACAGGTCATCCATGAATCACGATAACCAGCGGAAGCGTCGGTTGATAGGCTAAGTATGGGGGATGCAGACAGTTGGCATATGGGCTTATAGCTTACTTATAACGCGCGAAAATTGCATTATTAATTCCGCTAAAAGAAGAAGGTTATGTTTTAAGCCATACTAAGCCAACCAACTGAACCGAACTACGCACGGTTCGACTCAAAGCGGTTACGTAAATATTGAAAAAAGGCTGAGGGCAAAAAATTAAAATTTTTCGACAGACAGTTGTAATTTTTTGACAGAGAAGATAATGGGTGCTCAGAATTTCAATTTTGCTTTTCAATTTCCCCAAACTGGGAGATTTTCAACCCTAAAATTTTGTTTTTTTTTGCGCAAGAAAGTTTTTTTCAAGTGGGCTAAAATTGTTCCGTGCCCCCTTGCCAGGACGCCGCTGACGGCAGACGACGTGCGGCGCCGTTATGTACGGTGCCGTTCCGTCTTGTCGTCTGCTAAGCTTACAATGTGCATCGACCGATGTATGGATAAAAACGTCGGAATTTTCGATAAATATAAGCAGAAAGACACTGACAGCAGAAAATAATGTCTCGGCTCGGATAAGAACAAACGGAAAAAACCAGACCGATGTTTTGCCGATGAGTAAATAAGTAAAAAATACACATAACTGACGGGCTAATTTGTGCACCTTCCGATGGCTTCTATGTGCGAAAACCAAAAAAAAAATCCTGCACAAAGCGGAGCACCGAGCGACTCCTGTGTGAAGACTAAACTCTCGAACTGTGCTTGCAGCATAGTTACGAGACTACAACTAAAAGCCAGTATTTGCTATACTACATACAGTAAAAACCAATGGCGTCGGCAACCGGCTCCTCAGGCGTCGAACATGGCAACGCTTCGCATTAAATCAACAAATCATTATGTCTGCAGTGGTATACGGCGCAGCGCCACATGTTATTGCGAGTTTGCGATCCATGTTATACCGTTCTAACTTCCTGAGTCCATCGCGTCAGCGGTCATGCTAAGAGCAATCTATGCCTATGCTGAGACGCCCACTGTGGATGAATTGGAGGTACTCTATCCAGGTCGATGTATCTGTAGATAGCCGACTCACTGTGTATATAGGTTCTACTCGTACTATAATATGGGATAGAACACGGTTATCAGCTTTCCGGCCGAGAAATGCTACATACATGATTCATGTAGGCCTATCATGCCAGGTTATGTACACTACACGTCGTACAGGACTGCAGGTAGCAGTTAAAAAACCTACCGTGTTCCGTGCAGCCTTGCAGAAGAGTAACAAAATCTAATTTGCGATTATATAACGTCAGTGAAAAAAGTTGGCGATTGACTTCCTGTAGAGATCTACACTGTATCCGAAAAAATAGTAACCCCCCTAGACATCGTAAAATTAAAAAATGTCAAGTTTGAACAAATCTGAATAATATTTTGTACACTTACTCCCGAATAAATTACTAAAGTGATCATCAAATTAAAAACAATTTTAAAACATTTTTAAACAAAGTTATTAATTGTTGAATATCGATAACAAATTATCTCCGTTACCAATATGGCGTTACATACATGTACTTGTAAGTAAACTCCTCCGGTAATATATATTTGCGTAACTCCAAGAAACAACATCTGATTATGGCAAAATTTTGTGTACGCAATGCATCGTCTATTGCCAATCAAAGTATCAAATGTTAGTTAAATCTGCCAAAGCAAACAATAGTTACAACAGTTTTTGTGAGGTCGCCCCCGAAACGCTTTAGTTTCAGGTCTTTTTGTCTGACGTCATCCACAAAGACCTCAAATTGAAGTGCTTTGGGGTTACTTCACAAAAGCTGCTGTAACTATTGTTACATTTTGCAGATTTAACTGAAATTTGGCATTTTGATTGCCAATAGATGGTGCATTATTGACGCAAAATTTTGCCAAAATCAAATATTGTTTGTTGGAGTTAAGCAAATGTACAATAACAAAGGGGTTGATTTATGTAACGCCATGTTGGTAACTCCGCTAAAAAAAATAATAAATTTTGTAACAAAATTTTGCATTTTTTTCAACAGTTTATTTGGAAGTAAATGTACAAAATTTTATTTAGATTCGTTCTGATTTGACAATTCTATTGTATCG
>Ga0209671_1003443_pt1 | contig 15225 bp, 9 predicted proteins | sample WorMetHERISLAND2_2_FD_187401 | JGI IMG/M metagenome (GOLD analysis project Ga0209671, IMG submission 187401) | Marine gutless worms symbiont microbial communities from Max Planck institute for Marine Microbiology, Germany - Olavius geniculatus... | ecosystem: Host-associated > Annelida >... | reverse complement strand
GTGCAAGCTATGATCACCAAATCTTCACTGTCGGCTGCCTGGAAGACTCTAGTTTCAGGAACCGTACAGCTTTTCTATAAATTTGAAGGGGGTCACCCTGAACGAGGGCGTTAAATGAGAGGGGGGTATGCAAAATTTGTATATCCAGCCGATACGACGTTAGCAGAGCAATAGAGGCGACCTTTGGTGAGTACAAGTAAATAAAACACTATAGATACTATAGCCGCAGGTCGGCTGGCACCTGGCGCCCTCTGGTAAATGAATTAGACTTTGTTTTACTGTGTTTCAAACATGCCCCCCCTCGCTGTTGCGCATTTCTGTTTGCGTTAGCAGATCACTTGTTTGGAGATGTTTTCAGTGCATTGCATATTGTCACATTTGTGTGTACATTTGCAGATGGATCCAGTGGTCTAGTTCTATTGCATACCAGCAGCTTTCTGTCCATTGCTCAGCCTGTGATAAGCAGAGATTCCACAGCTTCATACACCCAGTCATTCTTTCTAGTTCTCTACGGTTTCCTGCCATTCCAAAGCGGCTTTCTGCCGCTTCGTTTACCGACGTTCGATGGCAGTCATTCTACAGTTCACATCCTGCAGTGTCTCACAATGGTGTAAAGTGCATTGATGTAGGTATTCATCTGAAATGCAGGAATTCCGTTCCGCACACTGTGCCGGTGTTGCGGTTGCTCCATACAACATCAGGGGATCAGGGGGAACGGGATTCCAAGGTCGATAAGACCTTAGTAGCACTGAAAGATTCGGCTAAGAAGGTTACGCCGGAGAAAAAGAAGACTTTATGGGCACGGTTCAAGGCAGAAATGGTGCATTATTACCACGGCTTCAGACTCCTCTTCATCGACATACGAGTTGCTGTGCGGCTAGTATGGCAAGTTTTAAGAGGTCGATCGTTAGTGCGACGTGAAAGACAACAGGTTAGTTCCAGACAAACTGAGCTTGAGCTACTAGCTAATGTGTCTGTGTGAATTCAATGGCTGTTAACAGTTTTAGGTTGGCTTCTTGGCTCTTAATAAAGCCAGTCTCTGTGTTTACCTAAGTTTTTTGTTTCCATGGTTACTGTTGAATGAATATGAATGTCTTAGCAGTAAATATAAATGTGATTCTAATTTGCTGCTGCATTGCCATTTGTTTTCTTGGTATAACTTGCCATCTATTCTATTTGCTGGAAATGGTGAAGAAATTTTAGCAGTTGACTATTCAAAAATCAACTACAAAGTAATTGTTAACTTTGATTAATACTAAGAGTGGTTACTGGTTATTGTGCCAGAATAGTTATTCAGCTAACAGTGTCACAAGTGCACTGAGACAAGAATAGGTTTATAATTAATAAGATCTAAGTGTTTATTTTATTCAGTCATGTTCTTTGGAGAAAGTGATTATCACTCATCAAATGCTTTGTCGTTTATTCTGCATTATAATGTTCTTGGTGATGTGGCTTTAATCAACAAATTTAAGGATTAAAATTATATTAATTGCTAAAAATTTCAAAATGATTTATTAGTCACATGATTAATAATTAATGTGAACACTGTTGCAAATCTCTTAATTTGTTGTTTTTTGGGCAGCTTGTGCGGACGACGGCAGATATGTTTCGGCTTGTTCCGTTTTCTGTGTTTATCATCGTGCCCTTCGCAGAGTTTTTGTTGCCAGTTGCTCTTAAGCTCTTTCCTGGCATGTTACCGAGTACATTTGCTGATTCAGATCGAGAGGTATTGTAAAATTTGTAATCACTTTATTATTATTAGATATATATTCATCTATGCCAGTTATACTCAGATTAACCTGGCTTGGCTGGTTGTCCAAATAATTGCCGTTCATTTGTTCTAGGTGCAGTTTGCATCTTGTCAAGATGGTCCAAACTTTTTGTATTGTGTTGCATTTTATTCAATCAAAGGTTTTTTTACCATATGCTATTTATCTTGTTCCATTGTCAGTCATGGGTAGGTTTAGTGAAAAAGTAATTTGTATATGTATTATAAATAAGTATGACTGTAACTGCCTTAGCATTATGCATGCCAAAAGGGCCATTTACATATATTGGTGATAGAAATATATTGTACAAGAATAATCTGATGAAATGTGTACAGTTGTATACATACCGGTACATTACATAGTACCAGAAGTTGAATGAATTTAGTATTTATGTGCAAGTGTTACGAGTAAGTTACAGTTAAATGTTACATGCCAGTAGCAAGTAAGTGATTTGCTGAGTAACTGGCTTTCATATGAGTTTATTTAATAGTTTATTTAATATTGCATTTTTGCTACCGTCATGCATTTGTAGTCCATAACATCATGGCAAAAATTAACTGCTGAGAATTGAAACTTTGATCTCCTATAATCTCCGCTGTCTGAAAGTTGCAACTGTCAGTTGGAAAATATGCCTTGCCATTTGTAATTAGATGTTGCTGTTTGGCACAGCTGGAGAAGCGTCGTAAGCGCTTGAAAGTGAAGCTGGAGATGGCAAAGTTTTTGCAAGACACCATTGAAGAGACGGCTTTACAGCGCCGAGATGGTTCCGGCACCGAGGGTGAGGCGACCGTGCAGGAATTTGTCAAGTTCATGGATGAGGTTCCGATTTTTGATTTAACTGGTCCTCGTAACATAATTGTTGGCATGTTCTACGTGTCTGAGCCAAGGCTTATAATAATAGTGATAATGGTAATAATGATATTAAATGAATTGCATGAATTTGTATCGTGCCATGTTGCCAGTAGATTTGGCTCTGCGTAGTCATTTGCTGCAGCACATTGTTCATGTAACGTTTCTTGATGGTTAAAATTTGAGACAGTTTGTGATGTCATGCCCTGTCACTGTCTTCACGCTGTTTTAATTTGTTGTCAGCATGGTAGTATCATTACTATTATCTAAAGTATTGTGACATGTAATAATGTTATGACTTATTGATGACTTAGAAATGCCACAGTTATATGCACATTATTCTGGTGACTGGTTCTGTCAGAACTGACATCAAGCCTTCAAGTATAACTTTTCTCTTGTGACTGAAACTAAAAACTGTTTTGATGTTCTTGAAACTAGTCTCTGTGCAAGCTCTTAGACATGTGGATGAATATAGGTTGTTAAAAATTCCTTTTCTGTGTGCCTGTCTAGATTCGCATGTCCGGAGTGCGAACATCGAACGAGGAAATTCTGCGGTTTTCCAAGTTGTTTGAGGACGAAATAACTCTGGACAACTTGACCTATGACCAGCTGAGAGCGTTGTGTCGACTCGTTGATCTCCCGACTGTCGGCACAAGTTATTTCCTCCGCTTTCAGCTCCAGATGAAACTCCGACAGTTGGAAGCCGATGATAGAGTCAGTTGACTCTTGATCTTGGACTTTCTTACATTTTATTTCTGTTTTTCGGCTTTCTTATGGCATGACATTACACGTAGCCATAGTAAGCAGTTCAAACTCTGTTTGGTTCTGTCTTTTTATGTTTTTGCTCAAGTCATTCTGTGTTCAACAGTCAATCAATATGAGTTTTGTGCTTGCTCCAGTCACATAGCTGAAGGTTGCATGAGTAACAAGCAGTTTATAAATGGAAATTCGGACTTGTACTTGCACGCATGTCAGTGTGAATGTACTCTTAGCCTTTGAACAATGTTATTTTTTTATAATGAAGTGTGTGCAGCACAGATTTGATATTGCTTGTTTGCAAGCTGAATAAAAATGTTTCATTTGAGAGAAATCAGATTTTGTTTAGTCGATATAGTTTTTTTCATTCTGACTGTACGTAATTTTTTTGGTAAATAGAAATCATTTCTTGAATGATGATTCACCAGAACAGAAATTACCTTGAGAAGTATTGCTGTGAGTAGCATGGAACTAGTACAATAGTTTGTGGTGAAGTGATTTGATTGTTAATGTGTTTGACAGCTTATAGAGAAGGAAGGCATTGACACGCTGGCCGTGTGGGAGCTTCAGGATGCATGTCGGACTCGTGGCATGCGATCTCTGGGTATGTCAGAACAGCGGCTGAAATATCAGCTGAGTGAATGGCTTGATCTCCATCTCAACTACAAGATTCCGACGTCCCTTCTCCTGCTATCTCGAGCCCTCTATCTGCCCGAGCACCTTACTGCTGAGGATCAACTGAAGGCTACCATTTCTGTCTTGCCAGAAGCCACGGTCAGTGACAGCTTTCATTGACTCCAATGCCAGTTTTATCCTGACGTTATGTTAGCATAAAGTTTTCCAGTTCCGTAATACCTATAGGCAGTGCTGATGGCCCTCATTCAGACACCAATTGATGGGGCTAATGCATTGCGTGTTGTGCCTGATTACATCCCAGCTTTTGTCGGTACTCGTTGCACCGTTTAACCTACCCAGTACCTCCGTAGGCATGGCCAGGCTGAGTTGACTTGGGTGGCCCAGTTACATACCAAGCTGGTTCAGTGGCATCGGCCAGTGGTCACCCATCCAAGTACTAACCGGGCCCAGCATCAATTTTGTTCTGATCCAGTGCTCTTGCTTTATTAACGTTAAAATAGTTTTTGTTTTCCTAGTTTACAATAATAATGATGCCAGTGTTTAATTTGCTGTCATCACGGCAATGCCATTGCAAGAGTTCACTCGGTTCATTTGACTGAATGTAGCATAAGTGCCAGATGGCTGTCGACCTTTGGACTAAGCCAATCAGCCTGAGGCAATAGATCAGTGCCTGCCTATAGGGACTAGTTTACTATCATCATTTAGTATTATTACTCAGCTTAACAGCTGATACTCATTTTACTGTCCCACAGAGGGTAGAAGGCTGAGTCAACCTAGCTGGCTGAGATGGTTTACCTGTCCTCAGACAGTCAACCGTCCAACTTGGCCCAATGTAGAGCAAGTTGATCAGACACAACGTGTTACTGCTATGCCATGCCACCAACTAGTTTACGCGGTATATAGAACTGGCACTCTTGACAGTTGTCTGTAGTGTATTTGCTGTGTACGTGAAGGCCGAGGAGGCGAAGGTGAAGATCCTGGAGGTTGCTGGTGATCGAGTGGACAACAAGTCCAAGCTGGAAGTGATCCGCCAGGAGGAAGAGATAATTCGCAGGGAGAAGGAAGAGAGGAGGCAGGAAGAGGAAGCCGAAAAACTGGCAAAGGTCAAAGTACTCACAGAGGCTGCTGCTGACGTCATCCAGGTGATAGGAAGTTAATTATGCTAATTGTAATTAATTAGCTAGTCAGTTAGATTTTGTGCCAATTCTAATTTTAGTTACTTAGCAATTAAGGAACTTTGTGACTACAGTTGTAATTAATTAGAAAAATTTTCCTAATTGCAATTGCATTCTTAATTGCTTAATTGGTTTGATGTTGCCAGCCCACTGTAGCATGGAGATAATAAATGGATGATAATTTGGACACTTTGACTGTTGCAGGCTTATTGCTTTAGACTCTGCCGAGTACCATAAAGATGAGTTATTTCTATAGAAATTCAAAACTGATACTGTCAGTATTTTTGGCTATCCAGCCTAAACTGGAGTAACTTTAGATATGTCAAAATCAAAAATTGATCATAGTAGTGGTAATGTTGATGTTGCTTTGACACAGTCAGTCATGTGACAGATGGCTTACAGGCTGAAAGTCTGAAAGCCTTTTATTTGTACTGATTCAGAATTTCTGCCCCATGTTACCGAATCAGGCATTCGTTGGATTCGCATCAGTGGCGGCATGGGAAATTGCTCCCCCTAAGTTTTGGCCTGTCCAAAAAAATTTTATTGGAATTTTTTTTCACAAAAATTCCAAAGTTGGTGCTGAAGATTCTTTTTTGGTGAATTAATGGGCAAAGTTGAAATTGTGAGCACTCGTAATTTCCACTGTCTTGTTAAAAAAATTGTAATTTCATGCTTCCCTTCCCATCACACAACACCACTGATTATATTGTTGATCCTGGTTGCATTATTATCTTTTTTCTTCGATATTTTGCTCGTTAAACATTTCTACAGTTTATTTTTTCCATATGCATGTTAACTCACTGGTGTGTGTGCTGTATTCAGCCAGAGGCGCAGAAGTTAGCAGCAGAAGAATTAACTGACAAAGCTCCAGAATTAGTAACACCAGGTAGGTTTGGATTTTGTGATAGTTTTCGAATCCATTTGCATCTGTGATTTTGTACGTTATCTAATTATTTTGTGAATAAAATTTCTGTGTGTACTATTTTTGATTGTTTTCATAAGTTTACTTGCTGTATTTAATATTTTAGAGTACCTCATTGTTTCTGTTTGATGTGTGAATTTAGTCATTCGTAGTTTGCTTATTATGTCAGTTTACTGGTGTTTAATCAAGTTTATTTTAACTGTAATGTACATGTTGTGATTTGTCTGTTTTACTATTTTGATTTAATAAACTTTCATTCAGTTGTTTGTTGTGATGTAATCAAGACATTTTTAAGACTAACACTTTTTTAGTACTATGCTTAAGACCTTCTTTATCAAAACTGCTGATATGCGTTTTTCTCAAGACTAAAACCAAGATGTTTTATGCAGCATCAAATGTTTTGACATATTCATGTCAGTCACTGATTAACAGTTGTCGTTAGAGAGTAGATGTGACAAGGTATGCTCCATACCAGCTGTTTAACTACTGTTAAAATATTTAATAGTAATTGATAACAAAAACAACTTTTTATGACAAGAACGAGACTTTATTTTTAGTTCTTGAGACATTGTGAGATCAAGAGCTTGGACAAGGCTTAGTGACAGATCATTTGCAGACGTCGGCCCACAAGTCTGGAATAGTTTGCCGGCTGCACTGTGAGCTGCAGAGAACTAGACCAGTTCAAAGTGCAGCTAAAAACATATCTGTTTGATTGAGGCTGCGGCGCCTAGTGACTTGCTTTCACGCGCTGTGTATAAATCAACTTTATTATTATTGTTATTGCATCACTGGTTGTTTGTCATGTCTAGGTGAGGAGAAGATCACTGAGATTGATGCGGAAGACTTGGAGAAAATTGAAGACGTATTTGAGCACATTGCCGAGTCCCGACGAGAGCTGGGTCTGGAGGTCGAGGATTTGGCAGCGTTAAAAGAAGACATTACCGAATATCAAGAGGTTCTGTTTGTAATCTGATTTAGTCTAAAAATAATTTGGTATAGCACCACTGCTGCAGCAGTTGTCACACTGTCGTTGTTATTCAGAAGCATTATGTTGGTACCAAGCTGTTTGCTTAGGTGGCATAGGTGGGAGTGAACAATTCTGTTTTAAGCCTAGTGTTTGATGTGCACAGTGTACCAGCAGCTCCAGTGTTTGCAGAGAGTTTATTGCAGAGAGCCTGTGCAGCAGCGGGGAAGGAACGATGTGTGCCACCTGACACAGGTAAGTGTGCCCTACCTTAACACCAGCCAAGCAGTTGGTACTCAAATCATCTAGCCCGGAGGTCCTGGAAGGCCGTGTTGAGATTGGTGTTGGTTATATAGCGAGATGGTTTATCTGTTCGTAGACAGTAACACATCCTAGTAGTAGCCACCTGACAAGAAGTCACAAGCCATGACATTCTGATTGTAAGTCAGCATCGTAGGCTAATACCATTATTCCACCAGTCCGCCTTATGAAGTTAGGTGCATCTGAAAACTATGTTTAAGCAGCACAAGACATCATGTTGGACAGTTAGACTGAGCATACATGCCATGTGCATCGTTCCTACGGTCAGGGGAAGTCTGGGAAAGTCAGGGAATTCGACATTTTAAAGTCGGGGAAAAATCAGAGGGTCAGAGAAAGTCGGGGTAAATCATAGTACTAGGATGCAAAAGGTAACAAAAATGCAGAAAAAATTGAACTGTTGTATGCAGACTGCGTACAATGGTTTAAAATTTCTTCTGCTCGCTTCGCTCGCCGATTATTTTTATGTCCACTTTTGAATTTGTTCCTCCACTCTTGTTTCTAGTGTGATTGCAAGTAATTGAAAACCAACATTGGTACACACAGGTATTTTTCGTGAACAGATTAGTCAGGGATAACAATTCATTTTGTCTCGAAAAAGTCAGTGAAAATGAATTCTGCAAAGTAGTAGGAACCATGCATACGGGATTATGCCAAATAGCATCCCATCCACAGATATCATGCTATCCACAAAGAGAAAGGGATATGTAGTCATATCTATTTTCTCCACCAACTCACTGCTGCAGTGTCAGCAACAGACAAAAGCACGCCGCTTTCGCCAGTTGTTTTTGGACTGACTCGTGAACTGCCGCTGACAGGTTGACATTTGTTAGCCTACTGCTCACAACATGCTTAGTGTAATTTATGTACAGTGCTTCTGCAGTGTCTTTGATGTGACAATGTCACTCTAATCTTTCCCTTGTCAGTAATAACAATAATAATAATTCGCAGCTTTTGCCTGTTTCTGCGTAGAACTTGGAGGACGTACGTGATGTAGTGAAGTCGAGTCACGGTGCTCTGTCGGACCTGACTGAATCCAAATCTGCCCAGCGTCTGTCCCGCAAGGTGACTCAGATGATTGGACAGATGGACGAACTGGTGACTGAGCTTAGTGCTCGCAAGGAGGTGCTGATTGGGGACATTGAGGCTAAGAAAGGACGCGTGGAGGTGAGGGCTGACGGCAAGGAACCAATCAGTGACGATCGCAAGAAGGAAATTCTTGATGAGATCTCCAAGAAACAGTGAGTACTGGCTCGATATTAATTAGTTGATCAGTCAGTTAGTTGATCAAAACACATTTACATGGTGCTGTAAAACGGCCATATCTTGAAACAGTCAGAGGCACATGATTCAGGCCCAACGTAATTCACAATTACACGGATGTGACATGGTTTGTGTAATTGGTAGGTTTTTGTGCAATCGGAAATGTTCATAAAATTTCAAGCTATCTTAAGATTTTTGTATTTTTGGCCATCTTCTCGATGTTTGGCATGCATTATTTGATAATTCATGAAAACATGCCATCTTCGCTGGTTGAATTTTTGCATAGTCTGCTGAACTGCTGCTAACACTGGTTTACAATACGCATATATCCTGCTGTCGACATTTCACTTTAGGCATTGGTTGTTGGTAGCAAGAAAGAAATATACCAGTTCTAATGTTTATTAATTGGCATTTTTAGCACACTAATTGTCTTTCTGATCAATTGGAAAAATTTGCAATTAATTCAATTTCTGATAGTTTGTGTGCATCTTTATCTTTGTGTGCATAGGAACAATCTGGTGACAATCACGGAGATGCTGGAGTCGCTACAGAAGCTGCAGAATGTATCAGACAGCAGCAAATATGAGAAGATAGCTCGAGTCTTGGATGAGGACCATGACGGTGTCGTTGACAAGGCTGTCGTCATGGAGGTAATTGTACCATTCTGTGCAGTCTTCTTTTTATTTGCATTACACGTCTTTTCTGTCCTTCTGTTTCATGTGGGCTTACAGCTCCTGTGACAGTTTTATATTTTGAAAAGTTAAAGGTCACAATCTCTGGATATGAAGCATATCTTGAGTAATTAAGTGACTCGGTTTGCTGTCGACATATGGTAAGTCACAGAAACTGCTGTAGCAGACATATATTAATGAGCAGGAAGATTGCAAATTAAGATCTCTAAATGGAGTATGGTATTGAATCATATCCACAATGAGTAACTTTGCTAAGTGGCTATGTATGCTGCAAAACCATTTGACTGTCAGGTACTTTAACGCAAGGAAATCAGTTATGAATTGACAAGTCTGCACTTTGTAGATGCCATCAATTAGCAGGGCATCTGTTGAAACAGCATAATTGTCCCTCTATTTTTGGTGGTTGGCAGTTTGAAATTTGAACTAAAAATTTTATTGGTTTGCACGACTTGCCTTGGACATATTCCAGCTCAAACGAAATCGAGCTTAGCTTAGATGTATTGCGGCTCAGCTTTCTGGCTGACCTTACTACCGGTTGTAACTAAGGCACAAGGTTGTGTCTGTCTGTGATGCAGGTATTGTGGCTAAATGGTACGTCGTACGGGGTCACGATGATACCATTGAATAGGGTGATGATGAGTTTTTATGGGCTGTCAATAGTAGCCATTTTGCTATCTCCAGCAGTTTGGTCACTTTTTTCAGTGCAAACTTGCTGCTTGCATCCATCATTTATGTGTGCCGTACTGTATTTCACCATTGATTATAGTGTTCAGTGGCAGCATTACCGTAGTATATATGGAGCTGTACGTCATCTCTGGGAAGTCACTTTATCCATGCAACCAGGACGCTGGCCTTTGGACTTCATATGGTACGGTTGGCCTTCCCTAGTGACAGCTGGGCTTCTGGTTAGCTGCAACTACAGCTTGGAGGTCTAGCTTAACTTGTGCATGTTGTGCTGTGTAGGTGATAGAGTTGTTGGAAGAAGAGGATGTGAAGCTAAGTCCTGAGCAGTTGACGAGCATCATGTCAATCATTCACAAGGAGAGGCGCATTCTGGAGGAGAATAAACAACAGAAGACCGAGGAACGCAAACAGCAGCAGGAGCAGCAGCCTGTGAGTCAAGATGACATACAGCAGCAGAAACAGAGCTAGGATGATTGTGACAATTACGTAGCATAGGTGGCGAGGTGTATTGCCAGTTCAGCCGCAGGAAATTTTGGTCGCCGATCAACTCTGTCGCATTTCGTAGGAATTTTTAGGCCTATAATTCATTTGACTTTTTGTGAAGAATACTCTTATTAAAAGTGTTGACTTAAGTCACTTAAGTTTTGTTGTCCACACCGAACATTTTTTACAGGAGCCATATTTCAGTCGGTTGAACATTGGCTGGATGTGCTGATATGTCGGCACTGGAAGTGCCATGTGTCTGTGACATAGCAGTCTGGTACTCTCACCTACTCTACGCTTCACACTTGCATGAAATTGTGTCACTGCTTCAGGACCGAAGGATACTTTGGACCCACATAAAGTAATTATGACACGTCACATCTCAGCATTTCGGTGGCCAAATTGAATGGCCGCTGAAGCATCCTGTGGCCGAACTGTCTGTAAACTAGGCGGTGACAACTGTACAACAGGGGCAACAGCTGCTGTCCCAACTATTGAGTTGGGGCAGTGGTCTGTGGTAAGTGATGCCCTAGGTTCATTGTTTGTCAGGTTATAGGCTTACTAATTGGTCTAGCATATCTGAAGCAGAGTGCATTCATTGCAGTATCTTAGGGAATCGCATAAAATTGCTCTAGCAGCTGACTCTATTCCCACAAACCTTGCTGTCACTGGGGGAGTCTTGGTTACATTTCTTCAGACCTGACTCCCTTTGACACCTTTGGAAACTCATAACCTCAAAATTTGTAAAGTTGCTGCCCAAACTGTCAAGTATGAATTGGTGTAGCACATTCTGATAAAACCTCTAATGCCCCAAGGACAGACAGCTGTCACTGTTACTGTTAGGTAGTTTAGCTTCCGTGTACGTCAATGCCTTCACTGTAGGATAGGAAAGTCTAGGCGATTGAAGTATATTATGATGGTATGTAGTCACCAGAAGGTCACAGTCAAATCAACAATGTCAGTTTCGCTTTTGTATAACTGATCTGTGTTAAAGACCCCACCTCTGCTAGTGTTCATGTATAGACGCTTTCCATTCCCGACCTTCGATGTCCATAGAATGTGTGTGTGATTTTAACCAGGGATGTTAAGTTGTTGAGGCCAGCATGGTCTCGAGGCAAAATTCAGTGGTCTCGTTCTTGTCAAATTGTTCTCATTTTCATGCAGTTTGGTCTTGTGACCTCAGCGATTCAAAAAGTACCAAAATTGTTTGCAGTATTTTCCTGAAATGTAACGATTGATTGCAGCAAACTGTCCGGCAATCTTCAAACTGTTGAATGAAACATTGATGCTGATGATAAAAAGAATGTTGACTGATGCCAAATAACAGTGGTAGGCTATAGGCTTTCATAATTGCATGTTTGATTTTAAAATGAAAATTAGTTTGTGCCAACTGCTGCACCATATATTTCGTTAAATGTTAGTTTTACTGTTCTCGTTCTCATAGTTTCGTTCTCGTTGTTTTCTTTCAATTTTTTTTGTTTTCACCATATTTTCGCCTCATTAACATCCCTGAAATTTGTAACACAGGTTTGTTTTTTTAATGTTGTTTTGTTACCTGTGCCGAACGAGTGAGGTTATGTTTACGTAAATTTTCTGACATTGATGTACAAAAACTTACCACAAGTTCCCTGTCTTCCACTGTACAGAGTTTTGCTGCCATTACCTGATTTGAGGTACGGCTTTTTGAATTAGCAAGTGCTATAGGGGGCCACTGAGTTTTGTGCTGTGTCACGTAAACTTTTAAATGTTGCACTTGCAGCATGTGTGTGTTGAAACGCTGGGGTTATGACAAAATTAATGTTTCAGAATAAATGAGCACATTTAAACTGTGAATAATTAATAGCAAACATGAAATATTGTTTACATTCTATAAATGTCTCATGTTTTGCATTTTATTTGGGTGTAGCTGAAGTGGGTGTCACTTTTTTGGCCCACTCAGTAGATTTAGAAGTCTCGGCAAAGGTTTCTTCTCTCCGTGCATTGATTTCCTAGCTGTGGAATGGATTGTTGTTGGTACAGCATAGCTTCAAGTAACCTGCGATATTTGTTCTTAGTTATTTGTTGGTCCTTACTTGGCTTTTTCATGCTTCGTGCCTCCAATAGACAGCATTATGATATTGATGACTGTCTGGAGAATACATGTAGTGAAGATTATTAGAACTGCCATTATCGTTACATATGCACAATTATAATCGGCAGTTCTTACAATTTTAGGTTTAAGTCGTTTTTTTGTTTTTTTGTGTGTTTCGTAAAGGTTAAACTTTGTTTTGTTATTATGTGTACGTGCAATTTTGCCTGCAAAGGCCATCCCCGAAATGACCTATACTGTGTCGGGCAGGGCGTTAAACCCTACTCACTCACTCATTCACTCACTCATGCTACATGCCATTTGGCAAACACCATCTAAACACCAGTAGCTACAGCCAGTGTTGAGTCACTATGTGTACAGTTTATATTTTCAATCTGCAGCATCCGTACAGCTAATACTGTTCGCAGTTGAATTTTCACCAATTTTGTCTTATCGTCCAATTTGTGGTTTGATTTCATCATTAACTTCTGTTTTGTCAATTATTTCCGATTTTGCCTTTTGACATTGTTATAGACCTACCTGTATTATTGTCACAGAACTCTGCACCTCATGAATGATTTGGTAAATTAAAATGTAGTGTTCAAATATTGTTATCTCGAGTGAGATATACTTAGTAATTTTGTGGCAAAAATATAAGGAAATTTGTCAGCACTCATTCATAGGATGAGCTATTTTTGCTGCAACATTTTAAGATTGCTGTAGGACCTGGTAAAAATTGCTGCTGATTTTTTTCAGTTGTTCCATAATTGGCAAATATTTACAGAGTTAGCCTACGGTCTTGCACTGCCAAATGGCCTTGGAAATGCCAGATTTTTCAGTGTATTGTTTATGATGAAATATGTAATTCAGCTAAAGAAACACTCGTGTGCACGATGTTTCATAAAAGGCACCCTCATAATTACGGTGATCAATTTACATGAAATTTTTACCAGTTGTAGCTGAAGAAATACTATTTCAAAATGTTTCAACAAAATGTGGCTGTTGGTTAAATATTCTTTGCTAGTTGTGATGTAATGCTGGCTTCATAATGTGTCGTGAGTACAAGCTTACTTGTCTCAATTGGTGCTGTCAGTTACTACCCTGCCTCGATGGTTGAACTTTATCTTGTTCACTGATTAAAAATATTTATCGTATCAGCACTAAGCAACATAGGGGCATGAAATCGGACATCTCGCGATCCGAAGCGGTGTGTGTTGGTGCACTGTCTCGTTGGAAGGTGTTGAAGTTAAGCAAAAGTGATCGTTTTTGGGTGTTTTTTGTGGTTGCAATGGTAAAACTTCAGTTTGTCATCAATAAAGCAGATGAAGTTTATCATCGAAGCAGTTTAACTGTTCAGCAAGTATGTCAGCACCAGTTGCGACAAGCCATTTTGTTCTCGCGACACATGACGTCAGCATTACATCACGACTAGCAAAGAATATTTAACAAACAGCCATATTTTGTCGAAATATTTTGAATTAGTATTTCTTCAGTTACATCTGGAAAAATTTTGTGTAAACTGATCATCATTTAATTGAATTATGAAAAAAGAAAAGGGTGCTTTTTATGAAACACCATGTAGATTGTAGATGCAATGTTCGTATAATTGTATTTCACAAGTTTGCTGTGCACATGAAATGTGAAGATGGGCAAAAAGCCATTTTCGACGTTGGATAATAGTTATGCCAAATTTCAGTGTTGCTGCCAACTTCAAAATGCCCAACTGCCAAAAGGAAATTTTTTCTTCCATACATTTGTTAAAGTGCTACATTTGACTTACTTGGCAACTCTGGCTCCAAAAACAAACTTTGAGAATTCTTGTTGATATTTCATGGGCTGGATGTTTATACCAACCGCATCAATGTAAACTGACATGAAAACCATTGAAGCAGTCGAGTCATGTTTGATCTCATTGTTTTGGGAGAACTATTGCAACTTAAACACCTCGTAAAATAGACAGCATTTCATGAAAAAGTATTCTATGTGTTGCTTACACTTTTTTTCGTTTCTACAGTAGTGAATTCCAGCAGAACAGTCTGTGTTGAAGACTAAAACGGTTGGTTCTTGTACTGTCTGTCGTGAGGCATAGAATTCAGCGCTGGATGTTTTTGTAAGGGTTACGTACATCTCATGCTAAGCAGTGGCGTTGTGGGTTAAAACGACTGGGGTGCGACGAGGGCAAGAAGTTGCAATTTTCCCCAAAAAAACTGCTGCAAATTTCCAACAAAAGAGGCAATAGGTGTTCACTGTTCAGAATTTTAATTTTGCTTTTAAATTTCCTCCAAAAAAGACCTCAGAGCCAACTTTTGTATTTCTGGAAGAAATTTTCTGACAGGCCCAAATTTATTGGGGGCAGTTATGCCCTTGACTGTCCCCCATGCCACGACGCCACTGGTGCTAAATGCTAAATTTATACTGATTTACTGCTCACAAAGGAATTTGCTTTTCTTGTATGAAGTGTTGGGACGTTACATATTTAAGTTATTTATTTCCGCTTCCATGAAGTGTCCATTGCAAAACAATGGCTGTTCTATTCCACCGATATTATGCCTGATGTAGTACCGTGTACCGATAATGTCCACATCAAGTAAATATGTATAGAACAAAAATAACATTTTTTTGTTTCAAAAACTTACCCACATTAAA
>Ga0209671_1003442_pt1 | contig 15225 bp, 8 predicted proteins | sample WorMetHERISLAND2_2_FD_187401 | JGI IMG/M metagenome (GOLD analysis project Ga0209671, IMG submission 187401) | Marine gutless worms symbiont microbial communities from Max Planck institute for Marine Microbiology, Germany - Olavius geniculatus... | ecosystem: Host-associated > Annelida >... | reverse complement strand
TAGCTCATCTCGGCTACGGGCATGTTTTGTCATGGCTTTGTGCATGTGCAGCGTCAGTTAATACAGTAAAAAATTTTTGCTTGTCAGTCACCTGTTTACAGTTCAGCTTTCGTAGTTCACAATTTTCACAATCGCTGTTCATTAATGTTCAGGCGTCTGCGCACTCAAGACAAATATGGGCAGCTTTATGTCTGGTTCTGCAAGTGCGTGCAAAAAAGGAGATAGGCCTATATGGCCTATATCTATTTTTTTCTAAGCATGTTGCTTTTTCAAAAAAATTATAAAAAAATTATTTTCAAAATAGTGCAACTTGAGACTAAGAACAACCTAATCGACCAACGCCATAAGGCAGCACAAAATGAAATAAGCTAAAAACAAAACTGTACAAAAATAGAATCCGGATAAAAACGACGAAGCGCGAGCTAATATTTTTCGAGCGTTAAAAATTTGAGACATCTTTCGTAATTTTTTGCAAGCAGATCGGGGGAGGGGGTAGATGGATCTTGGCCGGAAGCCCACTTATTTAATGCATATACGCCTGAAAGTTAGGCTAGATTTTTATGCACATTGTGATGAAATGTGCAGTTTAGGTGTTTGGCATAAGCAAAGTTACGCTTGTAGGCCTAGTGACCTCGCAGCTTTAAGAGGCCTTTCAAGGAGTTTAACTCTTTCTCAATCGCGGTGCAGCTTTTTATGCATTTTGACGTTGCAGTTTTGTCGAATTTATTTGTACAATCACATACCGGCTTCTTATGTCTGTTAGCATTTGCCAGATAGTCACTTTTTGCCTACGCTCTAGAGAGCTGCTCTGCCCTTTGTGTACTGTCACTGACTCTCAGTTTCGTACGCCCTACCTGCAGGGCGAGTCAAGAAGTTTTATTCCTGACGTATTCTGAAATTTATTTTTAACGAATGAAAATTGTAAGCGATATTTTACACGTATATTGCTATAGAGACTGTCGAAGGAAACTCTGCGTTTGGGCAACGCCGAATTTTCATGTGAAATAGTGCTTAAATATTTGAGTGTTTTTGAAAATAAATTTTAGAACACGTCAGGGGGTAATGTTCTGTGACCCACGCTGGAGGCTTGAAGTAGGTCATTTTCACGAGCCGACACTTCGCGGAGTGAAAGCCCGCTGGTTTGGCAGAATAGGCCTAGTCTGTAGGAATGGTTCGGCTGATTTAGCACAGGACAACATATGGTTGATCGTTTAAGGGTAATGGGGCGGCATTTGTGTAGATGTGTAATTGTGTGTATGTACAAGATGATGTCTTCTGTTCTGAATTTCGTGCCATTTGATTTGCCTTACAGCGTCGCGTACTTGTGTGCATCGATCAGTTTATTGTCCAACGGCGTTTGCCGTCGAGTCGACTGCGCCGGCGCCACCGCCAGGGGGCGTTACTTAACTGTTGCTTTTTATCGCTACTGCTGCTGCTGCTGCCAATGTATCGTGTGTTATCATTATTATAACTATTACTGTAATTATTATTTATATTTATCCGATTGACATACGCTCAAGTTTTGTTATCAATTCGTTCGCGTTGTACATGTGTGCGTGCGTCATAAAACCGGGTTTTGCAATGTATGACGCGTTCTCTTGTCGATGTGTGTGTTTTTGGCTGCATTTTCCATTTCTTCTGGCCGTCCTGTTCTCCTCTCTCTCTCTCTCTCTGTCTGTGCATATCCTGTTGTGTATATGTCTCTCTGTCTGCGTAGGTTTGCCTACTCGTCCGTCTCTGTCACACTGTACATATAATACCTCGCTTTGCGTGTCCACTGCTGCAACGCATGAGATCATTCGGTGTTTTCCGCATGTCTTCGTGTCTATAGTGATACTGGAGCTACTGCGCACTACAGTGTGTTTATGCATGATTGTTACTGTATGTACATAGGCCTAAAATACATCTTTCATGCCGTCTTGAAAGGCAACCACTACCACAGATCTGGTGTGCAGTTCGTTGTTTTTGATTGTCCGATTGAGTGTTCTTTGGCCAATGTGTATTCCAATGGCGCTGTTGCTTCCATAATATTGAACCTCTGCATGTATAATTAATTATCATATTCAAGTCATTCTGCTATTTGTAAGCTATTGCCGTCTACTAGTGGCGTCCTGGCAGGGCGTCAAGAGTACTCATTTTCTAAATTTTAGCTTGTCAGAAGAAATTATCTTCTAAGAATACCATTTTTCAGGAAACGGCGGAGGGTAAAAATTCATCCTTTGAGAAAATTTAACGGTGAAATACATGTCTGTGCACGTATAATTTTCTTTGTCGGAAAGTTGGAGCTTTCTATTGTCAGAGATTGCACCTTTCTGCCTCTTACTTTCTTAACTCAGGACCACGACTTCACTGACGTCTCTAAGCGTCTACAGCGTGAAATTCAAGCGTACGTATGCTGGCGTATCCACGTGCGGTTGTACGCTGTATGTACGGAAACAGTTCACCATAATATAGACTAGTCGCTGCCTAAAATAATTTGCGGTAAAAATGCAGAATGTTTTCTGACTAAGACTAACGCGGCAGCCGTTTGCAGCCAGAGCTAGAAAAAAATCTAGTTCTGGGAGTAATGTTTTCGTTTAAGATTTTGTTAAGGTTGTTTTGATGTTTTATTCACTGAGGTGACATGCAGTATTTGTAGGTCTAATGTATTTGTAATGTAATGGCTTGAGAAATTCATGGACACTTGTTATTGAATGACAAAAGCAGTTTCATTGATAATACCTACAACTGAAAACTGTTTTCTTGCGTATTTAATAGGCCTATGATTATTACTTGAAGTGAATTAAACGATGTAATCTGTTTTTGTACATGTAGGCTTATGGCCTATCCTTGTTTCCGTTTCGTGTTTGTTAGTTGGTTTCTATGACCATAGAATGACGATTAGCATTGAACATATACCGTGGTCCATAAAAAGTGCCACTTTTATTTTTTGAATAGTTTCGTGCAACATGGGCCGATTGTAATAATTTTTGGCACGCAACATCAGGAAGAAACTCGACGCAAATAACCATAGGTTTGGCCACCTCACTTTAATACTGTCGCTATACTAATTTGTGGAATGCAGGTTGTTGAGCCTGTTGTTTGCAAGTGGTGTCAACATTTGCCACTTCATTAGCGCTGGAGGACATTTTGAGCACATGCTCTAATAAAGAGGATGTGATGTGACACATGTGACTTTTTGAAGTATAACAGTTGCCAATCGTGTTTGTCGCTTTTTAGTTAATCATTTCTGAGCCGACGCGTGCGCTATCCATTATGAATTTATTGTTTTAAATGGCCAAACTACGACTTCTGCATTTCACAAGGTAGTGTAGAGACAGTATTGAAGTGAGATGACCAGAACTACAGTCACGTGCGTCAAGTTTTTTCCTGATTTCGCATGCCAAAAAATTATTAAGATCGATCGGCCAATGTTTCACAAAGCTATTCAAAAAATAAAAGTGGCACGTCTTATGGACCACGGTGTATATTAACTGACACTACAGTTAGCTCGCTAAAGCTGTGGCAGACTTTTTGGACGACCCTGTTTATTACGGTAAGCCCTGCAATATTTGTTTCGGTCGTGCATTTTTCTGTCAAACCCACGCGCGTCCACCGTCTTTTATAAAATACTGAACATGTTTACGTGCACTGTGTGCTTTTCTTCTATAGGCCTACATATTATCAGTTCGCTGCTAAAATGCTATTATAACCGTCTGCAAAATGCGAATTACACACAGCATAAGCCCAATGATACATAGGCTACCCGACACTGCTGAAATACGAAGTGAAATAATTCGCTCGTGAAAAGTGTGCTATCGTTGTTGTTTGTTCGCCATAATATTACTTGACTATTTCAACTGTCTGCAGCATTGAAGAATAACCATTGTTAACGACGTTGTACTGAGCTCCGGTGACCGTCAGTAGGCTATAGGCCTAATACTTGCTTGGCAAATATTGTATAAGCAACATGAAACAAGCGAAATGGGCTTCCTTGCATGTCTGATGGTCTGGACCATTTAAGTAAAATTTTAGATTAGGAGGAAATTAAGGAATGGTAGATGGGTAAGCTAACGAAAAAATAGTGTACCTCTTTTCCTATTTCCTCGGTTTATACCCTTCAAATAGGCCAATGTCGGTTTCAGGAAGTGCGGACGGGCATCCGCTGTCCCTTTTTTCTAGGGGACGTAGCAAAAGTGGCGGTAACGTTGCTAATTTGCTAGTTAGGCGGCCTACACGTGGATGAGAAAATTTGTTCGTTTTCTGCGGAGAATGGACTCCACACCCCTATTCTTCGAAATTCTGAATGCTATAGCTAGGCATGCATGCGTTGTTTTTGATCAACTTGTTACTTTGGGTTCCGGCGATGATTGCGGTGGCCACGCGCGTTCTCTTAGAGGTCTCTTTGTGGCCGAGTTTTTTTCCCGGTTACACAACTGACTGTATTAGTTCGGTTCACGAGAGCGTCGGCGTCATGTTATGATTGTGCATTGGCTGCATGTCAGTAATTGTCCGTTCACTTCATTATCTGTGCGCTCGGTATGATGATGATATGCATGCATGCATAATCGTCCGCGTAACTGCTGTGTGGCCACCGTTCTGGGGTCAGGGTGGCTGAGGGTGTCTGCATAATATGTGTTATCTGTGTGCGTATGTAACGAGCCAGATCAATGCATTTGGTGCGTATTTCAATCCGTTTCTTTTTCTACAGTTGTTGCGGGCACTACAGCCGCGACGCCATTGTCACCATACAGTTTGCTGTTAAACTACTATCACGACGACGACTACTACTACTAACGCTACTACTACTCAGTGTTGTTGTCAACGTTGTTGTACGTCTCTGTAAACTTTTCGCATTAATAACAGACTTTGTCAAAGCTCGGTATTCGACTGTTTGTCATGCTTAGGCCTATGGCGTTGTCGTTATCAGTCACCATGCACCAACACACGACTGTTCTGTGTTCATCAAACATAAAAAAATTCTGCGCTTTCGGTTGCAGGCGACAAGGAAGTATAGGGACGGAGCAGAACATCTTCATCTTTTTCATCATTATCATCATACATTATTGTCAGCACGATAGGATTTAACCCTTAACGTTACACCATAACTATATAACCCTGAAATCAATATAGGCCTACTGGTTTCAGTCTTTCAGAACACATGTCACGATATTATCTGATATTCTACACCGTGTCCCAAAATTAGCGGCACACCTGTACAGATAAGTTAGTGTGAAATCATTAATACCTGACAGATATTTTTACAAAATTTTAATCAGTCATTGAGACAGTCATTCGGAACTTGTTTTTAAATTTTTAGCTTAAAATGACCACTTTTGGCCTCGACACAAGCTCTTAGTCTAAGACGGGTAGGCCTACACTGCTGCGTGATCCCTTTGTCAATAACAATGCATTAAACGTATCTAGAAGCAGGTATGTAGGGGAATTAACTCGCTTTTATTAACTTATTCATCGCACAACGATATTGACAGTACGGAGCTCAAGAAACATGTCAAACTACGCTTTAGCCTAGGAGTGACGTCAAAAGGCGTGGATTTCTTGGAGCCCACATAGCCCAGATCACGGCGATTTCCTGGCTATACAGGGTGGGCCAAAAAAACTGGCACAGTTTTTTATACGCTAATAATTTTATCAAATATAAACCATTTTTCAAAATTTTGTCACTGTCGAAATCAGAAGAAAATTTGTAGCAACACTGTTGCTGAAGATCTCATCACACCTCATATGTCGCTACACTACCTTGTGAAATATCAGAAATCGCACTTAAGTCGGCGACGACACTGACCAATTGCGTGATCAACGTTGATCGAGCCAATTTACTCGGACTCCGATTACTCCGGTTGATTATGCTGTTTGGGATGCCCTTCAACAAATGGTCTATCAACGTCGACAATTCACGACAATCAACCAGCTGAAGCAGGCGATCGTCACTGAGTGGGGCAAACTTGCAGCGTTTGGATGATCACGCCATTGTTCAGTAGCGTCGTCGGCTTGAGTGCATAATCCACAGGGCGGACACATTAAGCAACTTTGATGTGAAAACTGCGAGATGTGATAGTTGCTTTAGACAATTACCGAGACAATAAACAGATTGTTTTCTGTTGTTCATTTTTAGAATGTGTCGTTACAGATATCGCCTTCTTTTTAATTGTTACTTTTAAGACACTGGTATTTCACCAGGTAGTGTAGCTACACGCTTAAGGTGTGGCGGGACCTATACTGAGAGTGTTGCCACAATTTTTTCCTGATCCCAACAGTGAAAGAATTTTGAAAATCGGTTAATATTTGACGAAATTATCGACATATAAAAACATTGTGCCAGTTTTTTTAGCCCACCCTGTAAGCTATAGCCCAGAAATGTAAACACGTCGTTAGACTCCACCTCCAAACCATAAAAAGTCTCTGAGAAAGCTTTCTAGCGAGCGACGACGATGCCGACCGAAGCCTTAGCCTACTGCTACTTAATACTCTATTTTTCCACGAGCCACTACTCGGGAGCAAAGTCAAGCTGTAGCCTTCACCTTGGCGAAGCAGCTATAGAAAACCCAATTTTTACGTTTTTATAGGTAACTGGCGTCCTACTGCGTATGTCATAATGGGTGTGACCATAACTAATGTCAAGGTGCAGTGTACGATATTTCGTTAAAATCCATGAACTACAAACTGAATTAGGCGTGTTTGAAACAGGGGTGCCGCTAATTTTGGGACTCGGTGTATATCAGTTATTGCGGTTAGACATCATGATGTCCGTTGGGCCGAAAACAATCCTACTAAAGGTAAAGGTCGTCAATTTGTATAGCGCATCGTCGCGAGCATGCGCACGCCTCTAATGCGCTTTCGTCACTAACCAGAGCCGCCTGCCGCGCGGCCACCGTGTTCATGGGCTTTTTAGTTTTATTAACATCGATGACCTTGAAGTTTGAACGACCTTAAACGGTCACAATTAGGGGTTTTCGTGAATTTTTCGCGATTTCGGGCTGCAATTAACACACATTTTAAGCGTGAATTGCGTTGGAATATGGCTAGAGATAGACCCAGATGATCTGCGTAAAAAAATTTCAGCATTAAACGTAGATTTTAGCAGTTTAACTCCCGACTTCCTACGTTCAAGGAGGCCTGCGTAGGCGAGCATCAAAGAAGGGTACCCCTTAAAAAGTGATTTTTTTCCGCTAATAGGCTAGCTCGTATACTAGCAGGGGTGTCTATAAGCAACGTGTTTGTAGGCCTACCTATCTGCAACCGTTTTCACACTATAGATGAGCCAACGGCAAAATAACGTCTATTTATGGAGGTATCCCTCTTTGACGCCCTCGTTCGAGGGCAACCCCCTCACACAAGGGCCGGAAATTTTGTCACAAAAACTAGGCCTATATAGTCCTTGGGGCAGCCCAGTGAAGATTTCGTGATCGTAGCTTGCACTGCTTTGATACAGTACAGCAGTGTGACAACAACAGCAGCCATATGGCTGAGACGCGCGAAGCATTCTGCTATCGCGCGTAAAAATTGCGAAATTTGCGTTCGATGTATTTGCGTTGGCTAGCTGTTAATGTCGCCTGACGAGATGATCGCGTGTCTCCACGCGCGACGCGTGTTATACGGTATACTCGCGTTAACGGAAAGCTGCTCTTAAGTGGATATTTCAGCGTTCCGTTAACATAGCGTGAATGGAACTGTCACCTCTGAGAAATCGCTTTCTCTTCGTGATTGGAAGTCGGTCGCTGAGTTCGGACGGCTGGACTTCTTGCTATACACATTTGGTCATTGGTCAAGTGAATGCTTAACTATCTACATCGTGCCGCGATATTTGATTAATATTGCATAGACGTTGTATCGAAATAATTTTAATATCGATCGTTTGAAACAGTGATAAATAATATCTAATTCACTGGTGTGAAACATCACTAAATACAATACATGTAAATGCTCTCACCCCTTTGACCTCGTCTGAAAATGTAACAGCCCAGGTGTGGGCGTGACTTCCATTGTTTACAAACAATGCTCGTAAACGGACGTAAACTTCCTGTAGTCAGTTGATCATGGGCCGGTGTGAGTTAACGATGATTTTTACGAGAATATACAACGCCTTTTACGGTTCCAAGAAAACTGAGGTTAGTGTAGCTATATTGTCTGTGTTTTTTGATTGCTTTGTATTCTGCGGGCGGCTCGATCTGGATCTCGATTGCTTTGTAGGCCTTTTGCCGATCAGTACATCAGTGACAATATGTGACTGTTCTTGGAGGAAGTTCCAGTGTGAACATAAAATCCTTCCAGTGCTTGTCCAGACGACCTTTAAAGCTGTTTACTGATGAGGCATTGACGACATCACTTGGCAGACTATTCCAGTATTCAACAATTCTCTGGCTAAAGTACACTGCGTCAACACCAGTATTGGTCCTGCAGCGTATCCGAGCAGAAGCAGAAATAGTTAGCAGGTCGTCTGGCGGGTGTCACAAATTATGTTACCTGGGCCAATTCCGTTAACGGCCAGCACATTTTGCCGATAGTAGTCACAATGCAGGATCAGTCACGATAGAAGGTCCCCCTGTAATGCAAACTTGTTTGCACTGACTAACCCCCATTAACTGCGAGTACTACTAGGTGCTCATATGCACCGAGGGATGGCCAGGCTGAGTTAGCCTGCATTGTTGGGTTAATAAATAACGAAATAGTATATCATCCACCAATGAACTGTTGCTCTGTTCCAGTATTAGCCTCGTTTAATGTAGATTATATAGTCTACTATGCCGAACTGTGTTATGAACCATTAAGCCAAACTTGATGGGGTTAATTAAATTAGTCATTGGGACCACTTTGCTACTGTTCATGAATATCTAGAAAACTGTCAGAGATACTGCCCTGATTTTGGAACACCTTGAGGCAAGAGTGTGCGCAGTGGAATTAGCTTGAAGTAGCCAAATAACATAAATTGCTATAATGCATGAATGCATGCCTGATGAACAAGTGTTGATTAGTAGTCTGTTTGCAGTTTTAAGAGATGGGTTGTTGTGTGGCTTGGATCTCTATTACAATTAGAAATCTGACATGCAATACTGGAAGTCACAGAGCATTAGTATAGTTTTTCTTGTAACTCGTGTGCAAACTGTTTATGTTGGCTGGAAATAGATGCTATAGGCTTGATTTTGGACATTCATTCACGTTGATGATGATGATGATGATGGTGATAAGAGCTAGTGTTAAAGGTTAAAAAGGGGGTAATTGAATTGTTTAGAATAACTACGCCACCTTAAACGGCTGTGTACATATATGACAGTAATGTGTATCAGTAGAGTGTCTTTTCTTATACATGTTTTTTAGGTATCATCTTGGCAAATAGTGTTAGTTACCTTTTGATGACCGATTATAAAATTTAATGTAAATGTTAACGCTAGTGTAATAGACGTTTAATAGTTTGTTTATTTTTTTGTATTATGTCGTGCTTAAGTAACGGGAAGTACCAAAATTGGTGTGAAAATTGGCTATTTATAGGTGTCTTTATTATAAAAATTTTGTTTTTATGTCGGAAGTGCGTGTTGTGGTCGACATTCGGCAGTGTCACATTGGCCCAGAATATGACTTCTGCGGCCTGTTTAGCGTGCTCAGGCGATCACGTGTGCTTCATTGGCAGTCAGTTGTGGCTGTCTAGATGAAGTGACTTTTGTCTGTTTTGGCATGCGTTATAGCGTCAAATGCGAATATCGGCAACTGTGGAGCATTTAGGTGGATACTGCTGCATTTCTATAATTTGTTTAATAGTGTGGTGTGCATTACGATGTCGTTCTGGCTGACTGCTGATGTGAATGATGCGGTGTGCTTTGTCGTCTGGCTGCATATGGTAGGCCTACAATTGTTTCGGTTAAAGTTTGTTGTTTTTTCTTTTAATGTTGCTTTAGAAGTGACTGATATAGGTAGAATTAGTGTTGTTATGCATGTTTCAGACTAGTTTAATTATGGGAAACTGCAATTGACTACATACTGCTACCCAAGAATAAATTTGGTGTTTTGAGTGGGGATAAGCAGTAACATTAATTCCTTTGTTCTTTATATGCTGCTTATTCAGTATTTGCAGTTCATTGTTCTTTCCCAGGGGGTAGCAGTTTGCTTTTCGTGTTTTCGGGCATTTTTGTGTAGATTTATGATTTACATTGCTGCTTACTCAGCTTATTTTTTTTCTGAATATTTTTGGTATAATATTTATTTGCTAGGTGGCGCCATTAAGCTGTTTTAGCTAGTTTTATGTGTTGTAGATGCGGCTTATTCAGCTATAAAATTATTTTGTTCTTATTGAGTTTAGTATGTATTTCATACGCCAGGTGGCACCATTAGTGTGTTATTTTCGTGTTTTTTTTTGTTTTTCCCTCAAAAAGACCTAGCCCCTTTTTTCTTTATAGGCCCCATCAAAAAAACCCTCTTTACAATGATGGAATTCACCCAAAAAGTGAACTTTGTTCTCGGGTTTCAATAGTCAAATATTTGCAGATTCCCATAATTAAATTAGTCTGAAACATGCATAACAACACTAATTCTACCTATTTCAGTCACTTCTGAAGCAATCTGGGGTGGCGGAGCTAATGTACATTTTTACAAAAAAGGGTTAAAGGTCATGTATATAGCTCTGTGGGAAATCCATCGCAGAGTGTGTGCAGTATGGGATCACACAATGTTACCTGCTACCCGATACAGGTGAACGTGCCCCTCCTTAACCCCAGCCAGACAGGCTGGTACTCTGTTTACTTGCCCCGGAGGGATGGAAGGCTAAGTTGATTATATACTTAGATGGTTTGTACTAGTGTTGTGCGATACCTGAAATTGGAACCACGATAACGATACCATCTCAGGTATTGAGTATCTCGATACTATCGCGATACCGGAAGTGCATATGAAACATTAGTCCTCAGGCCTCTCGGATTGGGGAGGGGGTAGTTTTCCGGGGCCTGTGACGTTTGGGGCCCTCCCATCACTTAAGAAGTACATATTTACCAGGCTTATATGTTTGACAGCGGAACTAATCAAATATAGGGTGGAGTGGACGCTTTTGAAGCGCTCTTGGTTTGTACTTCCCACTAGCGTTAAATATGTTAGTAAGCAGAAAAACGTTTGATAAAAATGATAAATAAACTCTCAAATAAATCAACCTTTTGTTGCTCAACGAACAGTACTAAAGCACCAAAAATTATGTTGTTGTTATAGTACTGATAAATTAATTTGGGCTGATTAAATAATAGCGTGCTGATGTCACTGATTATTCATTTGACTCGGTAACGTAAATAAAGAGGAAAATGCAGAGTAAAAACGACAGACAAGAGAATATTATAGAAACACAAACTATATAAGTATTCAGTTTAATTAGCAGGTGCGCCAGCATAATATCCATGGATATATCCATGGATATCCATATCCACGACAAACCTGGAAAACTCACCCTGAGAATTAAATGCTGTCTGCGACAGTGGAACTTGGTAAACGTCGTGCCGTGCTGCTGTTTGTCAATTGGATGCTTATTGCGCGCTCAAGCATGCATAGGCCTACTGCAGGCGCGTGAGAACCTGTGCAAACCTCTTCGTGGTTAGGTCTTATCGGCTGCTGGTGGCGAATGTGGGACCATTCATGTATTCATGCAGTTTCTTTGATGGCTGTATTACGGCGATTCGTCCACTGGGGCCTGGGCGCTGGGAGGACAGTGAATGCCATGAGTGATGTTTTATTGGGCCGACCGCTAAGCTGTAAGCTTAAAGGTCGGCCCTTTGTCGTGGTTGTCGTTTGTCCTCTGTCGTCTGTCCGTCTGTCACGGATGTAGTGTGGCTAAACGGTGCAATATACGGCCTAGGTTGCTATTGATCGCTAACAGGAAGTGGCATACGTTCTTTCAGATAAAATGAAAATCGTCGATCTTGGATGACTTTCAATGTCATGTGACAACCAGTACGGTCGGTCCCACCGTAGCGTCAGTTGGGGTTCTTGTTGGTTAATTCTTGCGGCCAACAGATGACTAGAAATGCAGAGTAGACTTACTGCACTCAACGTTAAAAGTCACTGGCCTTGTATAATTATTACCAGAACCAAGTCATATCGGCCACGTAGTCTTGGCTTATATTAGGCCTGTGTATATTTTCTGCTTTTGCCTTCATATTTCGCACAAGGCGGCAATGGATCGCAGTAGTGCACGAGTCGTCCTTATAGAGTATTACTGATCGTCCCATTACCATAGGGGCATGGGGCGGGGCCACAGGAAGAGGGGGAGACAATTGCCGAGTGGGAAGTAATTTGCGCTTTACTCTTATAGTCGTACTTTGCGTGTCGTACGCTATATATACAACCACGTAGGGCAGGGCCTACGCGCGTAGTATGTGCAGTCGTTGTGGGACCTCACACGAATAATCAGTCACGAATGCAGTTCGTATGCGTGACCACACAATGCAGTCATCTATCAAAACAGTTTCTTGTGGCTGTGGCCGTCGGCGATAGGCGTATACGATGTCGCCAAATAACAGGCGTTGTGTACGTGTACTATACAGGGTGGTCCAATTAAAAAGTGAACCGCCAAGTTTCATAACTTGACGGCTTCATGAAATAATGACCAATTGTCGAAACTTTTTCACTGGCAGACTCGGTGATGAATTTGCAATAAAAGATCATATGCTTAGGCCCCTAATGGAGATTTTGACTTTTTGTGACAGACGTCGGCCGATCTTGACAATTTTCTATCTCCTTCGTTGCAGTGTTGTTTTTTTTATTTTTAATAACCAAATATTATTCAACTTCGGTTTTGAACGCAACACTTTTTTTTATAAAACATATTTCAAGATATATTGCCTTCAATTGTGAGAGAATGACTAGTTATAATTTCACTGATGTTTTTATTTTTAGCCTTCCACGGTCGAGCTTATGGTACGGTTGTCGGCTCAGTGGCGTCATTTCAGTAAATCGTTGGGGGTCTCATGTGATCCTTGGGAGTCTGTCTGTGTAACATATTGTTTTTGTAGCAGTAACACTGTTTCAAAGGTACGATTTACAGGGAAAAAACTAAAATCGTAAATACTTCAGGGGGCCGTAGACCTCTCCAGCCCCTCCCCCCGCTAAATGACGCCCTTTTGTGTCGGCTGTCGTCTCTCTGTCCGTCACGGTTGTATTGTGGCTAAGTGTTCGGTCGTAGGGGAAAACTTTTTTACACGATTTACCTTTTGATGAGGCTTTCTGCGTACAAAATTTGGGGGATGCAGCTTAAGTGGAGCATTTTCAAATTTGGGGTTGAATAGAGGGGGTAGGAAACTGGCCATATCTCGGAAACGGTGAGAGATAGGGCCAAGGTTACTATTAATCAGTAATAGGAAGTGGCATACGCCCTTTCAGATGAGATGGAAGTCGTCGACCTTGGATGACCTTGAAGGTCACTGACAACCAGTACGGTCGGCTATTCTAGCGACAGCTGGGCTTCTTGTTGTAATTTAAAACACCGTCGTTCTCACAGCGGTACTATATCGTCAATTGGTAGAGCCGCTGTTGCATTGAGATACATATTTTGTTGCTGAATTTGACGAAAAGGACGTGGAACGCTGTGATGAAAAGACGACTGCGACGTCTCCTTGGTTCGATGCAGTGAACTCAAACAACGTCGAAAAAGTCGAGTGCCTGATTCAGCAACACGCTGCAGATATCAATGCTCTTGACGTTCGTTTATACGCTTCTATATGCTCGTAGGCAATATTATTTTTTTTTGACAATCCTATAGATTTCTCTCTTTCGTTCAGATGTAGTACACTACTGAGATTGTGTACTAAAAATTAAGCAAGGACCGCCCTTACCACTGCCGAGATGATAAAATTTGTTACAACAATTGTGTGGGAACAATCTCTGAAAATAGTAGGAACAAGTAATTTGAGCTAACGCTCACGAGACGTGTGACAGCCTACTGCAGTTTCTGTTCGCAGGTTGCCCTGGTCTATCTCTGGCCATTTCGTCGACTCGCAGTCATTACTGAAGTGTGCGCCGCAGCCGAAAATCGCAAAAAATAACTAAAATCCCGTATTTTGAGGGTTCAAATGTTGATGTCCTTTAGAAGTTCGTCAGCAGTTCATGTTACTGCCAAGAAGCAAGTTTGTATGTCTCTTTGCAACTGTTTTCACCCTAGACGAGCCAACAGCGGTAAAATAACGACTTTTTATGGGGTACCCGTTTTTGATGCCCGTGTGCGCAGACCTTGAATCTAGGGGGTCGAGACTATGACTGTTGAAATCTACGTGTAATGCTGCAAATTTCGTTTGCAGGTTGTCCTGGTCTATCTGTAGGATTTTCGGCGTAGTTCGCTCTTGAAATGTGTGTCGCAGCCAGAAATCGCTAAAAAATTCAATAAAACCTTTATTTTGGTGTTCAAGGTCATCCAAGGTAATTGCGTTTGGCGTCAATCGAAAGCGCGTGTACGACTTCTTATTAGTGATTAATAGTAAGGTAACCTTGGCCCTATCTCACCGTTTGTGAGATACGACGACTTAGGCCTATTGGCTAAAAATCTCACAATTTTTTCCTATAGTCCCTTTCATTTAGCGTCCTCGCTCGGGGTGACCACTTTTGAATTTATGGAAAAGCTTTACTGATCCTGAAACTAGAGTCTTTTATGAAGCCGACGGTGAAGATTTAGTGATCCTAGCAGCTTGCATCAGATTTGGCGATCATAGCTTGTACCGTTTTTGACTGATGCACCCCTGTGACAGACGGACAGAACTGCGATGTACGCTATAGTACGATCTGTCTGTCATCGATTTATTTGTGCCAATATACTTTTATTTTAATGCATTGTCACCAGCATTGTCGTATACTGTGCAGCATTTGTTTATGGTTTATTTGTTTATGGTGGTCTTTTTTGCTATACACACTGCATAATACAGATATGTACAGAAACAGGCAGAACCTATTGAATGTCAAAGTCATAGGTCAAGGTCAGTTTTGTTTGCTGTATACAGTCTGGTTGGACGGCGCTTCACACTGCGGCGTGGAACGGGTACGTGGAACTCTGTACGGTCCTGCTCAAGTCCGGAGCGGATCCAGATGTCAAGGGACCGTGTGCCGTGACGCCGCTACACCTAGCCGCCCAGCAGGGACACGTGAACGTCTGCAGGACACTTCTCAGTTCGCACTGCGCCGTTAACCTCTCGGCCGACATCGACGACAGCAGGTCTGCCCACTCCAGTGTTGCCACGAAGGTTAAAGGTTGTAGCAGGGGCGTCTACATGG
>Ga0209671_1003439_pt1 | contig 15230 bp, 11 predicted proteins | sample WorMetHERISLAND2_2_FD_187401 | JGI IMG/M metagenome (GOLD analysis project Ga0209671, IMG submission 187401) | Marine gutless worms symbiont microbial communities from Max Planck institute for Marine Microbiology, Germany - Olavius geniculatus... | ecosystem: Host-associated > Annelida >... | reverse complement strand
TATTAAAACTGTCGGTTGTAAAAAATTCATTGGATTGGATTCAATTATATGCACTTATGTATCAGCTATACAACGAAGAATTGAGAATGTGTGGGTATGCATGATCGTGTGTTACTGTGTCAGGTGGATCTGTGTGCGTCAAACCCGTGTCCGCATGTCTGCGTTGATCTCGGCCAGTCTTACGTCTGCCAGTGCTACCCCGGCTATACAGGTCTTACTCGACCATTTTCCGCTGCTATTTTTCTTAGTTTGCAATCAGCGAAAGGTTTAAGATTAACTGGTATTAAGCAGTTTCCAATATTGAAAGGTCTCTGAGACTCAAAACCTGCTGCTCATTTTCTACACGTTTTAGTTTCTTCTCATACCGAAAAACGATTCTAGTTAGCAATGTCGCCATAACAATAGTTCTAACTAATAGAAACTAGAAAAAAATGTCGGTTCATTGCCGGCATAATATGCAACTGTCTGCTTAGAGCTGAACTCCTGACGTTAACTTTTAACTTTTTTAGTTGAAAATTGGCCGGCTGGTTGCTCCTGTCCTACGGAACGTTCATATCAGTTTTGGTTTTTTGATGCTTTTTCGCTCTCGAGTTATGAGGCCGAACGGGACAGACGGACAGACGGGCAAAATCAGTAATGCGGCCTACCGCCTACTAGAACGGTAGGATAATAGTGTCTGTTACTGTTTGCTGCTGAGTATCAAACACAGATGTGTTGATGCGACAACGTTATGGTTAAAATGGTAAAATGGTATAGCTTTTCACAGGAAACCCATTCGCAGAGCTACGGAGCGTTGCCTGCCATATGGGAGTACAAAGCGTTACCTGCCACCCGGCACAGGTGAACGCGCCCCGCCATAACCCCAGCTAGACATGTTGGTGCTCGATTTAAAACCTACCCCGGAGTAGATCGGAGGCTGAGTTGACCTTGGTGTTGGTTATATACAGAAATGGTCACCCATCTAAATAGTAAGCACTTGATAGCGACCCCACCGGCAGTGAAACCAACGACCTCGCGATTGCAAGTCCAACGTCCTGTCCGTTACACTGCGAGGCCACGTGTTGATTGCGTTGTGCGCAGGCGTGAATTGTGCTGATCAGGTGAACGCGTGCAATCCCAACCCTTGTCGTCATGACGCCGTCTGTCAGCTGTCTGCCAGTCACGAGACTGGATACACATGTCACTGCGCGCACAACTACCACGGCAACCACTGCCAGTACTGTAAGTCATCGCCGTGCACGCACTGTTAGTTTTTGGTGACAGTTTTTGGTGATATCAGCATATTCACTAAGGCTCTCGCTCGAAAAGGCGTAAATTAACAGTGGGTGCTATAAGTTTTGGAAACTCGTATGCGTTCGTTGTCATGTAGGTTGTCTAAAAATCCTACAAGAAACGATTAGGTCCTACGCGCGTAATTAAACTAAAAAAAAACAAATTGCGGAGTAGCATTACAATGAGACAAAAGCATGAAGCTAACGACGCCCTGTTCTCTAAACGGTAGCTGAGCTTCTTGATCGCGGTGTGTTGAGTATAGACTCGGAGCTGGAACTGATGCTGCGGACAGCTGCTGAGACTGCGGCACGTCCGCATCTGCGCAGTGCACGCACCGTGTTCTACATGCTGACACTGTCCGTGCTAACAGTCGCCGCCGTCATTCTCACATGTGTGCGCGCCATGAGTCGTCGCTGTCATTCTCGCCTGCTACTGTCACGTCCAGAAACTCTGCCACGTTATGTGCTCCCGCACTACCGGCCGACTACGACTACAGTAAGTAGACTACAGCATAACCTCTACGTCGGCACTTGCGTCTTCCATTTAACGAATTCGTTCGCGCTTTAGTTCTGAAGCAGAGTGTCCTTTCGACATAAACGCCATGGCGTTAATGATTTGTTGAACGTGGTCTTTTTAGCCATAAAATTTGCATGGCGCATTACGGCCGAACTGTATCAGCAGAATGGTCAATATCAACAGGCTATAGACATATACCGATGCCCTATCTATAATGCCTTCATCGCCGATTCTCCCGTTCTTTACCAAACGGGGGTACTGACGACTCCCCAATATATTGGATGCAAATTGCGGCCAAACCGCTGCGGATAGCAAAATGTCAATATTGACAGCCTATAGGAACTAACCAGCGACATATCCAACGCTTCAACCGCCAATCTTCTAGAAATTGGATTCCTGTTCTCCCAAAATAAGATTCCCACCCCGAACAATAAATGAATGTTGTTAGGCACCACGGTCGGCTATCCTAACAACAGCTGGGCTTCTTGTTGTCTTATGTGTCGGGATTCAGCAGTGGGGAAATGATGGATCTGTGACGTGCCGTGTAATACATTGCAGGAGAAAGCGCAGTCGACGCCGGCGCAACCCACTGCACTCATACAAGCGTTACTCGGCTGCACACTTCGGCAGTCAGGCGGATGTGACGTCATTGCTGCCGTCATCGTCGTCGTCACTCGACTATTGAATAACCATCGCTCAATGCCGCGTGCAGGAAGCAACGATATAACAGCAGCACGAATCACTGACGGATGCAGAAGCTGGAAAGTGGGGGTATGGCGAACGCAGTAAGTAAGTAAGTAAGTGAGTAAGTTAGTAAGATAGCTTAGCAGGCGCAATTTAGCAGTTAGCCACAATTCGCCGCGATCTCAACATCAGAACAAAAATGTCTTTAGCAGCCGCTTAATATGTTCAAAGCGGTAGTGGGAGCTTATAGCCTAATTAATGCGCTTGAAAGCTTAGCCTATAATTGGGGCTTTGGGGCTTATCCCCTAGCGGGGGTTCAAGGGCAGGGGGCCCTAAAGCTGAAAACGTCTTGGCAATCATGTACAATATTTTCGCTCACATATTTCATTTTTTTACATTTATCATGTTCACAATGATCACGCAGTGGGAATGCAAACAGAAAAATTAAAAGTGCTCATAGTGCGATTCTCCAGAGGCATTATTCCCTGCAGAGAATGGAGTTTTTAGGAACGACGTTCCCGCAAACGCCTGCACGTTGCGCTTCTTATTGTCTTTGTTGTATGGTTGTCATTGCTGCATTGGAAATGGCCTAAATAAAAACAAAAAAGAATCACCGTCAGTGTTTTCTGCATTAACATGATAAACAATAAACAATGTTAAACATTTCAACAATAAGAACAAAACTGCCAATAAAAACAGAACGCACTAACACAGCCTACATTTACGTAAAATAATCTAACATTCCTAACGCGAACATAATCAAGTTCATTTCATTAATTTTACGATGGATACTCACACTGACCTATACAGCCTAATTCGACTGATTTCTATTTTGAAATACAGTCTCTCTATAGTCTAGTTTTATCCATCCATCTATCTGTATACACATGATAAAAGTTCGCATTTAAGACGCAAAATGAGAAAAAGATAAACGCACACAAAACGCCACGTTTGTCAAAAAGTGCCAAACACCGTGTTACTGTCGACGCTATCGACGTTGTCATAATGCACATAATGTATTACAGCTAATGAGACGAATTATAAAACATCATTCTATCTAATCGTTAGTTGAGTGGCAAAGGTGCATAAGTAGCGTTTTTTTTGCATTTTGAGAAAAGATGTATTGAAAGTTTGCACGTGAATAATTCTAATTCACTTAATGCACTTCACTTCTTCTACCTGGAATACTGAAAGATAGTATACACAATGTATTTCAGTCTCAGACGATGACTTAAAACGTTCAAATGCACTGGTCACTTTAACCATTGCGGCATCGCCTCCAGAGAGCTAATGCATACACAATGTGCGCAAATTTTAAATTGATGTACACCGTACATACTTCATACCTTCAAATATCACATTTTCACTTTTACTGGTAGATTCTACGTCATTTTCTGCACTCCGTACTGCGCTTATGCACCTTTAGTACTCAACACGAGGATGTGACACCCTGGTTGATTTGTTGTACAAATATTCGCACTGAACTTAACTGAACTACTCGACCAACGTAATAGGCCTAATTCTAAGACGTATCTTAAGATAAATCTTATGACAATGTCTGCAATTCCGCTGAGAACTACATTGATCACTGCTCAGCTTTTCGGGTCCAATTCACAAAACATCTTGAGATAATCCTATAACTTTTTCACACTTGTGGTATTTTAGGACAGTGGGCTAATTCACAGTACACTTACAACATATCTTCGATAATTTATGCCGGGTATCTTAAAAATTAAGTTAAAATCTTGGCGTTTAGAACAATTTGTAAGTTGTATAAAATAAAAAATAGGACATATAAATTTTTGTCTTGAGATGCTCTTAAGACAGGACTTGAAAATAAATCTTATGGCAGTGTCTGTGAATCGGGCCCCAGTTGAAGCGTTCATTTCTTGGCGATGCCGAGCTTCATTTGGAGGAACTTGGACGAGATTTGTCGCAGCACTGACTGTAGGTACTGATTGCCACCGTGCTTCGCCCATTCCTGCTCAAACTCGTTCTCTAAGATCTCCGCCGCTCGCTTTCGTGTTAGTCCCGTTTCCTCGAGACTTAACTCGCATATTTTTAGGTCGTCAACCCCTACACAGACACGAATACGCCGTGGTAGAGAGTAATCGGTGATAACTTTTAATTAATCCTGTATTTTTTCTAAGGTAGTGTGGGATCAGTGTTGAAGTGATGTGGGAAACATTACATGGGTTTTGTTGAGAAATAAGAATTTTTTTCTTTTTTTCCAGCGGTGCAAAATTGTGGAAGTCATGAAGTTATCACCGATTGCGTAATGGCCGATTTTTTTTTGTTATGAATGAGGCGTACACTGCAACACACAAACGCCAGCAAGACGTGGTATTTCGTTCTGAAACAGGCTCAGGTGTAATAAACGCCTAAAATACATTTTAAAAAACGTCACCGGCGGTTTTTATGTAAAAAAATTAACACTCCAAAATAGAAAAGCAGCAGCAGTAACAAGAATTGCTTACAATACAGCGTAACTCTTAATGGCTCGTAGGCGTTCCCGTGGCATTCGCAGAAAAGTTCTGAAACGGTTGCACAGCTTTTCAGCGGTCGTACATATTAGACAAGAGTTGCACAAACAACCTTTACACGGTGTTGTTGAATGAATGAACTAGCTAAACTACCGAAACACTGTTGTGTCGAAATGACTCTCTATGGAATACCCATCGCAGAGCTACGGAGCGTCACTTGCCACCCGACACAGGTAAACGCGCCCAGTTTTAACCCCGGCCAGACAGCCGGGTACTAGATTTACATACCCCAGAAGGATAGAAACTGAGCTAACTTTGATCTTGGTTGGGCTATATACCTACATGTAGGTGATTTACCCGTCCGCAGACAGTCAGCTATTCAAGTAGTAGGCCTAACCACTACCCTATACCCCACCGTTACGCCAGCAAGCCAGCTTACCAGCAACAAGCAGAATGGGAGCTTTGTCGTCATGCAGCTCCATCTGGCGAGCGATCCAGCGACCGTCGAAGTGCGCGTACCACCAGCCCCTAGCAACAGCCGACGCCACAACCCGGTGCTCGTCGCCTGGTCTAGTGAACGGAATGCGGAAGTAACGTTGTTGAGAGCCACTGCTCGCTGCTGCTGATGACGGCTTAGATACTCGTGCCATCTCCTGCTCACCTGCACAATGACATCACAAGCAACCTGACTGCCGTGCATATGTCAGGTGACGCTATAGCTGTCGATTCGATTGTGAAAATGTACTAACTATCAAACACAGTCAAGGAAAACCTTGAGACACGGTTATTTCATAAACCAGTGCTAAGCTATCTGGTTAAGTATTATCAACAAATTCAACGCTGAACATAGAGAACCGACCTGCTTGCACAACGGACTGCGGGGCGCGTTCTTGTTCCTTCAAGTTCTTTTGTTTGTTCTTTGTTTTCCACTCGTGATAGACTTTGAGTCGCCGGTGAAACTCCTCGCGACACGCGTCCAACAACTCCACGTCTGTAATACATAAGTAAATAAATAACTAAATAATCTTGGTGCAAATAGAAAGGCGTTCTGACCGATATGCAACGACTGACACCCGAGAAACCACGTTCTTATTTCAACGCCTGTCTGTCGCCATCCAACGATTCAATGCAGCCTGCCTAGCAGACAGGTTCCAAATCTCCGAGACCGCACCGTCATTCCAGACAATAATTTTCTTAGTTCAATATTTCCAGTAGCGTAACTATGGAAGGCAAACGGAGGCACTGCCTCCGGGCGCCGGCTCAAAAGAGGCACCAAGGGGGCGCCAAAAAGGCGCCCAAGGGGCGCCAGAAGGGCCCTAGATTCCAAGGCTCTATTTTTGAAACAGCATTATGATCTTTTCGATTTTTGATAAACCCCGCCAATTATAATGTAGTAAGCTTGGCGGATATAATGATTTCACTACATTTTGTCGTTCTGTCTGTGGTTCTGTGTGTAGACCCACAGTGCATGCGAATAAGTGACGTCACAGTGACAATGACGTTATTGCATTGCCACTCATAAATAGCTTCAAAACTTTTGTAGCTACGAATCGTTCTGAAGCTATTTATTTATTTTCGACCTTGGATGACCTTGAAGATCACTGACAACCAGTACAGTCGGCTATCCTAGCGACATCTCTTCTTTTGTTTAGCAATGAAGTAGTCCGATGTGACCTATTTTAGTGGAAAAGCCGTAAGCTGGTTAGTTAAAAAATAATTGCATCATTGATGCAAAGTGTTATCAAACACGGAGTCAAATACTGGGGAAATCTTTACAATTGTTACCACCAGACGTCATCTGTTAAGGCTGTTAAGGTTACGGCGCTCCCCAAATCTTCTAACTGCATTTCAGGAAAAAGGCCTATATAAAGAGGCAGGAACGAGAGGGACAAGAAGAGAGAGAGAGGCAACAATTTCGTGAAAATTGATCATTATTCGACTGAGTCAGGTAAAAAGAGCCTTTTATGAAACATCATGTGTAGAATACACAGGCTGTTTAAAAACCTAATATAAATGGCAAGCCGGAGGGGGGCGCCGTGCGTTATCTTGCCTCCGGGCGCCGACGACGAAGTTACGCCACTGAATATTTCAGCCGTAGAAAATCGAGTACTTCACGCTCAAAAAACAAAATAACCTTAAATTAATACATTTTCGTAGTTTGCCGTCTCAGCTCTAGGGAACTGAGTATTTTGGGTACAAAAAAATAAAGAGGCCTACGTAAAAAATAAATGCAACAGACCAGAAGAAGTGTTGATAACGTCACGGATCTCAGCGTAAGTCCATTTAGTCAGGTCATGCTTCTTGTACTTGGCTTTTGCTACCGCAATCGGCCTGGTATTGAACACATCAGTAACACCAGTCCCCTTATGAACAACTACATCGACAACGATTTATTTTCCGACTGCCATGATTACGAAAAAAAGTTACCGATCATGTGTGCTTGCGTGTGTGTTTCGCTATTTAAAAATTGTTGTAGTTGTAATTTATTTTTCTTCATTGCGTGTCTTAATGGTGCTGGGTTATTGTCTTTGCGGCTGTCGTCCCAAGTTTTGTACATAGTTCACCTCATCTATTTTACTGCTTTCTGTCGATGACTGCCATGACAATACGATCATAGTCTATGCGATCTGCGTGTGGTTTATGTACGACACCGCACTTTCTGCGTACTCGCTTACCCACTCCAGCAGTGAGGTATTTAGTACAAACTATTACTGTACATGTTGATATATAGAAGAGAAGAGAGAATGACCTGGCAGTCTGGATGTCTTCAACCATCGACTGATCTTCAGCAACAAGTCTCAGCGCCAACTCACGGTCCCGACGCTCCTGCTCCAACTGCTGCTGCCTACAAATAATAGTATACAATGCAATACAATAAAACTTCAAGTGAAAAATGCCTATTGCACCGCAGTCACTTTACAGTCAACTATGAGAAAGACGTAGAAAACAGAAGAGTCTTCAGTCTGGTCTTAAATGTTCGCAAGGACTTTGAAGACGTCACTTCTGGTGGCAGACTGTTCCGTGTTTTGCTGCAGCGACTGGGAACGCTCAGTCGCCGATCGTAGAGAGCCGTGTCAGTGGTACAGCCAGTGCCGAGGTCGACGACGAGCGCAGGCGATGTCGACCAAGAAGTCCAGCGACAGGCACCAGTGACAGTCTGCAGAACGTTCGCCAGTACGGTAATAGAACAGTAGCAGTAACAGTAGGACTAACTGTGCGAATAGCCTACACATTGCCAGCCTAACGTAAACACAGTTTTGTACAACAGCTGGTTGCAGATAACATCACAGCTTTTAAAGATATCTATACAAGTTAAGCCCAGCTTTCGCTCAGATTTCCTTATAGGGTAACTGTTTGTTGCTGCTGTGAGGAAATTTTTTTAGGTTGGATGCCTTTTCTGAGGCTCAGCCAACAGTGCTAGATCATTTAAAACAATAAAAAATAAATGTCAAGTCGAGAATAATAAATACATTGATTGTATGAATAAAATCTGCCTTGCACACGAAATGTTCAAATTTTAAGTAAGTAAATCCAAGCTAACATACTTCAACATTTCTTCTTGAGCTGTTTTTTCTTTCTGCTTCGCCAAGATTTCCTAACGCAATAATCAACAGATTCTTTGAACTTCATTCAAAGATAAAATTACTTAAAAGTTGACGTACAACAACGCTCGTAGTACAGATGCACAGAAATATACTAAAATATTTCTTAGTTGATGTGCCAGATTAAACTGGCAGCTTGCCTGTTAGTTTAATTTTCAACGCAAATCATTCACAATATCATGCCATATCTATGACTGTAATAAGGTAAATTAATGAATATGTACACATTTATGACAAAGTCATTCAAAAAGAGCAAATAAACAAAAAAATGTGGCAGTCACTACTGGCTACACAATAAAAGTATGACGAATCAAAATAAAGAAAAGTGCGAGATTTTTTTAGTCACCATGAAAACAAAAAATTTTAGAATCGTAATATTACTTGATCAATTATAAACCTACAAAGATGTAACTATAGCCAATGAAAGTTGAAAAATTAGTGCTAGCCAGTGAATGAAAGCGATTGGCGTAACACTCACGGCATTCTTGCGCTCAATTTCTTCTTGTTTCCTACGCTCTTCCTCTTCCTTGCGTCTTCTTGTTTCCATTTCCTGTTTTCTAATCACATCAGACCAAACAGTGCTTGATGCCGCGGTCTGTAATGATCTTAAAAGGCTCGAATATTTTGTGAACAATATTTTTGTTATTAACAGAACTTTTTAGGCCGAATAGGCTTACCAATTCTAAAGGGCGCCACTTTGGAATTCTAAAATTTCACACAAATAACTCAAACGACTTTGATGTTTAGATTATGGTGCAAACACCGATATTAATGGCGTTAAATAAAACTAAGTTGTATATGCGACACGTACTGCCTTTTTATTTCGTCTTCCTCCTTAAGTCGTCGTTCTTCTTCCTCTTTTCGTTTTCGTTCCTTCTCCAACTCTTCCTGTCCGTTCATCAAATACCAACACAAAACGAGAATATACAACACAATAATCACGATACGGTGTTGTTGTCCTTTGCCTTGGTCCTTGGCTTTGAGATGTCTTCGAAAACAAATTTTAAGTCTTTGGCCTTGGCTTTTAGCCTTAAAAGTCAAATCTTTGGCTTTGGCTTTGGCTTTGAGGGTCAAGTCTTTGTTAACAACACTGGTACAATATATACAGTAATTCACAAACTAACGTACAAAAAGTTAGTAACTTAGTACACATTACACACTACACAGTCGTGGACATTGACGGCGTCAGCGAGAAATTTTCTTCGTCCTAATCCGTCACTTTTTGCGAATTAATTTTATTCTATTACTTTATCACTGTTGTAAATCTACACGTCAATTCTTAAATTTAAAGTCATGGTGTGTTACGTGGATAAATACAACTCGTCTCTACAATGGATTTTATTTCTGACATGCGTAATATACTTAGCGTTTTTTTTCTTTTCAGGGACCAAAGTGTTTCTTCTGTTTATGATTGCAAAAGGCCATATATACAAAAGAAGTTAAAAGTAACTGCCACGGTAATTGCGTTTGAATTACATTGCTTGAAATAAATGACGTTTATTAACCTGAAGTTTTCTGAGTCTTTCTTGCTCTTCTGCAATTTTCTCCTGTTCGACCATTTTCTTTATCTCAGCAAACAATTTCTCAATGTTACTCACGAGGTCGTTGTATATCTTATCCAGTTCTTTCTGCCCCAGCTTTGTTTGCTGAACACATAACGACATTTACTGTTTCGGAGAAAAAATCTATAAATTTTTTTGCACCACAACTTTTTTAATATTCACGCTGAAGAACAAATCGAGCAATCAAATGAAAAAAATTAAAGATATAACTTTTGTAGCAAAAGACTTAATCGACCAACAACGCCAGTGCACAGAAAACTGCGGAGCTGAAGCCGCGAAAGCTAAGCCACAAAAAAAATCGACTCTAAACCACCTCAATCGAATTCAAGAAATATTGCAGTAGGACCTATGCGTTGTAGTTTGGAAAAAAACTAAAAGTTGCTGAACCTGAATCTTGCTGCAGACGCTGGCAATCAATTGTTCTAATGCGCTGACTTTCTGCACAGCGCCATCTTTGTCTTTCTTCAGCTGCGCTGTTAGCTGCTTCATCTGTTCCACTTGAGAGCTGACTCCACGAACCTTAGCAAACGTCTTTATCCTGCATGCACAGTGCTCCTTCCTTACAACCAAAAAGCGTAAAGTCTTTCCCCATCCGTAAGGTCCATAAACCGGCGCTGATCACCATTTCCTTAGCCATCAGCCAGACATTAGTTTATATATTAGTGCAACACATATCACATATTGTGAGACACATATCATATAAATTGAAACAATTCAATAATTGTCATTATTTGTGTATGTCTAAGGCCTACTAATTCAGAGTCAGCTTATGTCTTAGCATACTCTGTAATTAACAGATCTTAATGCCAAAGTATTGAGTTTAAGTTCAATCACTTGTTCAAAGCAATAACACAGTAGAGTAGAGCTGGAACTCACCTTGGCCGATATTCGTGCTTGCATCGCCACATTCGCACTGAAGCCTGCAGCTTCACCAACAAGCCGCGTCGATAACAGATCTTGTTCTTAACTACAGGACAAAATCACACTGGATCACTCACTCCTGCATTGCATCTCAATGAACGATAATGTAACGTGCTATTCCGCAAAGTAACGAGGATGAGAAATAATAATATGTCGCAAGGAATAAATACTACAGAAATACGCAATGCAAACACAGTCAATTTAAATTAAGCTATATTGATCATTTTCCGCTATATTAAAATTAATCAGTAATTATTGATCAGCAGTGGGAATGATTGTTATTAGCAAAAAAAACATTTTGTTCTCTAGGATATTTTTCAGACTACTACGCATAACGTGGGTAAAATCCTATGTTTCAACCAAAAAATACGCCAGTTCAGTGCCGTCTTATTATGCGGCCGTCCGCCCAGAACTGCGCAATCCTAACTCCCTAAGCGTGAACTTTGAACTTCTGAGCTACAACTGGCACACCAATTACTAATACTCAGGTATGTTTCCACCAATTTTGGACGGTTTCTCTACGCTTCTTTGTTTTCAAGTTAAAAAACAAACGCCAGACAAACGGACGGACGAAAGGCGGCACAACGATGAATAATCTAATGTAATCTGAAAACAATTTGCTATAACGCTAGGAATAATGCCATTATAGTACTGAGAATCGGAAGCGCTGAAACGGATCAAGAGCTACTACTACGATTACTACTACTATTACTACTACTACTCACGTTTGATGACGGACAAGGCGCACCACTGCAGCTGTCTCCAGTGTGAACGTAGAAGCCATTTCTTTACTTTCCTCATCAACTGAGCGAGGTTCTCCGGGTCCGACTTCATAATCTGGTCGAACTCTGCGAACTTGCCCGGCCGGAAGAAGACTTTCGTCTGTCCAAACTTGAACTCGTTCTCGTTGAGTCCGAGTGCTTTGAACAGAGCCTGATAAACAAAACACCATATTAGGTCAGTGGCCTCGTGGCCGGGAAAACAAGGGGGCAGAAGCAAATAGGCCTCCTCCCCCCAAAAAATATCGGATATGGGAAAACTGTTGTAGAAAATCCAAAATTTAAGGGTAAAACCTTATTTGGGGAAAATGTAGCGGCAAAATTAACATTTTAAACACCTATATAAACTCCTTTGCATCATATTATTTCTCATCAACGGCGTCGTGCTGGATTAAAAAAGTAGGCGGAGCAGAAAATTGCAATTTTTCATCAGGCACGGCAAACTTAAAATTTCCGACACAATTCCAACAGACAGTTGGTCCTAGTTTTATGCTCGTACCCATTTTTTTCGGCTTGACCACCAAAGGTGCATTGACGTCAAAAACAACTTGCTTTTCACGAAAAATTACATAATACGTTTGCACATTTTTACGTCTCGCGCGCTACGTTCCTAACGTAGCAAAGAGGAGTATAGTATATGAGATCAGTGTAATATTGAGGATCGACCGACCGACGACCGACCAACGACCGACCTCTGTTCCTGTAAGAGCCTTCCTGGAAGAACTTCAAACGGCCATATCTCCATGACAGTGCTAGATAGACGCATGGTCACTATGGACCACCCATAGGAAGTCGACCCCCGGGAGTCAAATGGTCACGTGACCGACGACTAAAAAATCAAGGTCATAACCCCATTATCGTTGAGGCGCCATATCTCCGTAACGGTGCCAGATAGATGCGTGCGTTGAGGTATAACAAGACAAATGGCAACTAGCGTTATCGACCATTATTGGAAATTTTTCCTCAATTCCTAAAATCGGGCAATATTTTATCAAATTCGGACAGACAATTTCCAATAACGATCTTGACGCCAGTCACTACTAGTGTAATATTAAACGGGTCTCAATTAGACGCCGGGTTTCTAATACAAGCCGAAAGGAACAAAAAAGCTTTTAAAAGAATACAAAAGAAAATGATGTGCGCGAGGAGTACATTAACAATCTACAATCTAATAATATTTCTTGTTAGCTATAAGTTTAATCCAATCTAATCTAACATACATTTTTATAGTCACTAATGCGCTACAGTAATGCTAGTAAGTCAATATTGGCAAAATAAAAAATCTAAGTTATATAAAAATGTAACAATATAAGTAACTTATCAGTCTAAAGTTGAGAAATCTGCGACGAACTTTTCTTCCAATAGTTGCAAACGCGCACGTCAATCTTATGATCAATTTACATCTAAGACGCCGACGCGACTCAACTCATCAGCTAAGCTGAGTTCAGTCGCGTCGGCGTCGTAGATGTAGATTGGCCATTACATAAGCCTCTCGTTTAGCACGAACGAAAACGTCTGCAGCTGTCACGGAAATTCGCCCTACCTTACAGAACATTCTTGGATCAAGTCGAGCAATCTCCGGCGGCATATATTGCTTGTACATGGCGTACAGGTCGGCGAATGCAGTGCGCGATGGAAAACCTTGCTGCATTAGCTCCAACACTGAAGTCATGCCTTGTATACACGGACAAACCACGCAATAATAATCGACGATATTTTTGACACAAAAACGTTCACAAAAAATTACTCCGTGTAAGCTAAGACGAAAACGAGCCTCAGCAACGTCGCCTATCTAAAGCAAGATGACTGCATGTGACCTTAGTTGTATATGGTCAGTCACCAAAGGCAATCCATTTGGCCATTTCAACATGTGTAAAGTTCATTAACAGATAAAATACAGTAGCAAGTCTGACAAAATATTAAACAAAATTTATCCCAATTTCCCACATTCGTATACAATGTATAAATAACAGTGATACGCGTCGTTCAATAAAAGAATCTCGACATGAAAGTAGCAGTTGCGCCATTGCGGTAGTACCTGAGCATTGCAGCTGTGACAAGATCTGTCCGCCTTCAAACAGATGATCGACCATCTTCACGTTCGGTTTGATGCAGCGAATAAAACTCGTTCCCTGCAGTGCAGACAACGCACAGCTAAAACTAATAGCTGCATCGACAGATACTCTACTTTACTGGTAGGTCACAGTCTAGGTGGCGGCAATTGACGTCAAATACGCAGTTATGCCAAACGAGGTCAGACCCTCGAGGCCGAGTACGAGACCAAGCTCAAGGTTGGGACCGAGGCCAAAAGTGCGAGGCCGAGATGGAGGACGAAACCAGTGTTGTTTAAGGCTAAGGCCAAAAACTATAATAGTGACAATGACAACAAAAGCTAAAAGTTTTATGGCATTAAAAAAGCAAAGCATTAAGACCGAGGCTACTACTACTACTACGTACAGTCTTGTTAAGCTTGTCCATTAGAACGCCGAGCTGGCTACGGAATTTGCTTCCGATGCTGATGAAGGTCAATTTGCCAATCTGCTGAATCGAAGCATCACCCTCGAAGATCTTCTTGACGAGAGGGTTTTTGCTGTCAGTGATAAGTGCTGCCAAGGAGGCATGCAAAGCGTCGTTATTCTTCTCAATGAACTGCGCCTACAACCACACCACAGATGTAGTACCAGTAGCAGCTGTAGTAGTAGTCGTAGTAGTAGTAGTATGAAAGGCATTTACAAAGTTTTGCAACTCGATATATTAGACAAAAACCTTTTTAAAAAAATCTGTACACCAGCAAAACGCATATTTAGCGTTAAAAGGCATTTGGTGGCCTTTTGAAATGGCGATCTTTTGGAATGACTGCCTTTTGGAATGGCGGCTCCGATTCAAATACAGCACAGAGCAGCACATTTTTGCACAGTTGTGTACTAAAAAGCGAGCAAAATTTTGTACGAAACTATTTGCGCATTTCTAAGATATCGTGATTTTGGTGTTGGGACGCCTTTTGATTTACCCTGTATAAGCCACACAAATCATCTTCTCGTTAAACTGTTCAGTTGCAGTAAAGTCCGTGTAGCGCTGTTGTATTGGTACTTGCCGTGTGGTAGCAAACTGCGCCGGCAAAATGTCGAATAAGAAAACCTTCCTCATCTCTCACTTCTCGGTGACTTTTCAACTTTGACTTCCTCGGCACCTGTGCATTAGCAGTACAAATATAATAACACAGTAACACAGTATTTAATAAAATATGTGATAAACGCACATAATAAAATAGCAAAACAGAAGAGAAATGTAATTTGGACAAGGTAACATAGCATAAAATAATTAGACACAGTCAAAAAGTGATTTAACTAAAAAAGACTGTTTATGCAATTTTTTACTACAAACAGGCAACACATAATCATGTCCACGAGG
>Ga0209671_1003438_pt1 | contig 15232 bp, 9 predicted proteins | sample WorMetHERISLAND2_2_FD_187401 | JGI IMG/M metagenome (GOLD analysis project Ga0209671, IMG submission 187401) | Marine gutless worms symbiont microbial communities from Max Planck institute for Marine Microbiology, Germany - Olavius geniculatus... | ecosystem: Host-associated > Annelida >... | reverse complement strand
GTTGAAAATGTCGGGGATGTTTTTTTGGCACACAGTGTATGTGTAAAACGTTAACAAGAAGCCCAGCTATCGCTAGGAAAAGTCGACTGTACCACCTCTGTCCGAAGCCCCGCGTCCGATTTCCAATCACAGAGAGAAAGCAATTAGTCAGAGGTGACACAGTTCCATGCGTGCAGTGTTAACGGAAAGTTGTTTTAAAAGCTACAATTGAAGTTAGCATAACACATGTCACTTTCGACCAGGCAATATAAACAGCTACAGTCATAATAACACCAGAAATATTATACGCAGCTTTCGCAAATTTTTCTCACAATAAAAATGCGCTGCAGTCTATACAGTTCCTGTTGCAGTACTGACCTTCAAGGTCGTCATCCAAGTTCAATGATTTTCATGTCATTTAGAAGCCAATATGCGACTTCCTGTTGGTGATCAATAGCTACCTAAGGCCCATCTAGCACCGTTTGGCCATACCCACCTTCAAGGTCATCCAAGGTCGATGATTTCTATCTCATCTAAAACAGTTTATGCCACTTCCTGTTAGTCATTAATTGTAACCTCGGCCCTATCTTTCACCATTTCTAAGATACAGCCATTTATAGCTTGAAACTTTCCATTGAAATTTTGGCCAAACTGCTGCAGATGGAGACATGGTTACTATTGATAGCTTATAGGAAGTTGCCACCTCCCTCATGACAGTACCGTCGCCAACTCCCTGTGACTTATTGTTTAGCTATAATACCACAGGATTGGCATACCAGAGTGTGTTATGAACCTTCAAGGTCATCCAAGGTCAATGATTCTTGTGTAATCTGAAAGGGTGTATGCCATTTCCTATTAGGCCCTCCCTGCAGGGAGGGTGACTCATAAGCGGCCACCCTGCGCTGAGGCCACTTCATGGGCCCAGTGCGCAACCCCGACAGACCTCAAGGTCGACAGAACCTCTTGGAAGCTTTCGCAGACTTTGAGAGGAGAAACCAATGGATATTACTCAAGGTGTCTAACGAAATAGTATATTCTCCAAGGATTTCCTTCCGAAGAAGCATTAAAGCACTGCACTGGGCAATGAAATGTAAAGATGTATCCTCATCTTCTTCACAGTGAGGGCATTTGGAATCCTGACTTACACCCATAATAAAAAGGTGTCGATTAAGATCTGCTTGACCAGTGAGTATACCAACTAAAATCCATAAATCCTTCCTGGAAAGTCATACTGAGCTCGTGAAGAGTCAAATCTGTGCAAGAAGTACTTAGCCTGCCTGCATCCAGATAGTTCTTGCCACATTCTGTTTTGTTCATGTACAGTCCGTTCATTAATAGAGCTGTAGATGTTAGTTACACTGATACCAACAGATGGTTCAGGACCAGTGAAATGGGAGGTGAAGGCCTGTTTAGCAAGCGCATCTGCTTTCTCATAGTTTAGTAAATTAAAGCAGTCTGCTTCCAAAAATAAATGCCGTAATGGCTACACAATGACGTAAGATGTTACGTCATCACATCATTTACATGCGCGGCACAATTAAATAAGCAAGTCCAAGCATAACTGGTTGATTTATTTCCTGTTAGGTTTATCGGTTTTTCGCCATTTTAATCGTTTTGGTCTAAGTCAGTAGACTTAGACCAAAGTTTAGTTGAACTTTGGTCTTTTTAAGTACAGACTTTAGCATTCAGCTTTAGCTTTGGCTCAGCGAAAAGGCTCAGCGGAAGTCTAAGTCAAAAAGTGAAGTCGCCCTCTGTTTTTTTAAACTTTTGTTGCTATTTCTATCCATGATGTGCTTTCTTAAGCTGTTCTCTGGTTCTCCAGATTTGTCTGTGGCTTTACTGTGTAGGCACCATATTTATTGTGGGAGCTTATTTTCTTGCCACAGGAATGGCAGTATTTATATTTTGGATTGGATGGATTTATATTATGATGTTTATGAATCTGACCGGATGTGTTCTTCAGTATGTTGTTGTCTGTTTAGGACTATGATGCATTTTTCACAGCCAATGAAAATGTGGAGCTTCAGCAGTTTCTGAAGCTGGATGCTGAACTAAGCAATGGACAGAATGATGTAAGTTGTATGTTTGCACATTGTGTTTAATTTGTCAAAATGTTCGTAAAATATACGTTGCAAGAATTACAAAACAAAATGCACAAACTATTTAAAAGACTGATGTTTCAAGAAAGCTTTGAAATGTCATGGAAAATATATGACATGCAGATTTCTGCAAAAGATGTGGATATGCACTGCAGCAATCAAATGTTTGCTATGGCCAGTATTTCCAGGTGATGATATTGGTGTGTTGTGTATGATGTTTCAGGGAGCAGTTTACTGAAGTTGAAGCCAGCCAAATCTGCAGAACAGTGTTCAACTGAGGCTCCTGTATCTATTTAAGTTGCTTTTGCTTATTTAATTAGTGTACATCGGATGCTGGAATTATGAATTTGTGTATTCAATAATATGTAATATGTATGACTGTACTGTTCTGTTCCATGTTGAGGTCATTGCCATTAATCGAATATTGTACATAGCATATAATCTTGTATCTTATTACGTAGCATGTCTGGTGTTTGTAGTTGTTACTCTTCTGCCAAAGATATGCTCTATGATATGCCTTTGTCTGTGGTAAAGCTTTTAGCAGTTAAGATCAAACAGATATTAACATCACTGTGATGACTGTCCTACAAATGTCAAACTAATCAAATAGTTTTGTCACTGTGAAATAACATTTATGCCTGTTGTTTTAATGTTTTTATTATTAAGTACTGGCATTCAGGACGGTACTGTGTAGGAAGTGTTATACAGAATCTTATTGCACTGGTAGTTGATTGTCTACCCCCCCCAGCATTTCCTAAAAGATTACATTTGTGACCAACCTTACATGTAGTAATTCCGGAGAAATTGTGTGCATGTGAAATAATATTTTGTGTTAAAAAACAGTACATGGAAGAGTCTGCTAAAATGCATCTGACATGTAAGCATTACCTTAGTCTGATGTGCTAGTTCACATGTAAGTATTGGATATAATTCGGACAACCGCTTCTAGCCAGCACACGTTATTGTTTATGAGGCTGTGATCCTGCTCAGTCAGCTGATGTTTAAAATTGTTCATTCTTGCTGGTGCATGATACGTGGTTTCTGAGTTAAGACAAAATCAAAACCAAGCTGCATTTCTCTAGATCAGCAAAGTCAGTCACGTTATCAGATACCGGTAGCTGCTGTCAGCATAATTTGATATGATATCAGCCAGACTGCCAGATGCAGACATGTGCATGGGCTGGCTGGCCTGCAGGCCATACGTAGAATTCATTTCAGTCAAAGTGGGCCGGCCCAGCCTGGGCTGATATATCGATGGGATAGGCTGGACACTCTAGGCCAAAATCAACAGCTACTCTCAGAGGACATAATTTTCAGTTATCACGTTTTTCCCATAAGGTGCGTTTTAATTGAATAAGTGGCCATTTGATCTTTTTCATACGATATCAGTTTATTCCATATGCAAATGGTTAGCTGTAGAGTTCTTCGTTTTGAAGAAATGACAATGACAATTTAATCAAAGTAACATCAGGCAAATAGGGCAGGCCAAAAAAAACCAATGTACTAGATTAGGCCACAAAATAAACTCGGACAAAAAGTGCTGAAATGGCCTGCCATGAACAGTTTCAGCCCATGCACTGGTCTGATGTCAGTGTATATCACCAATGTGGCATAAATGTGTAACAACGAATTCTGGCTGGCTTTTGAAAGAATTTCTGATGCCCACTGACTGAAATTTGTTGTTGGGATGGTTGAATAAAATAATGCTGACTGTGAACTACTTATGCTGCATACTGGTTTCATTGCCTTGGTTGTTTCTGTGGCCTTTACTCTGACTAGTTACAATTCCATGCTTTTCCATCATTATGTCCATATTTTAAATGTACATGATATGCCTTATTTATACATCCATACTGAAGTTTAATTCTGTAGCCGTACAAGTATATCATGTTTGTCTGACACGCAGTGCTAAACTATTCACCAACCATTTACCTTGACCATGGTTTTTTCCCAGTTGCATGTAATACTGTTACAATGTCACAGGTTCCCACAGAGATGTTACCAGTTTTTTTCTCAGAACTTTTTAGGCCTAAAAATGGCTAATAGTGTGATGTAGTCAATAGTGTGGTGTGGTTTATGATACTTTATTTCATATGTTCATAAGAGGTGTAACATTGTACTTGTGTTCAGACTTTAATTAGCCTCCGAGTTTGATATATTCAACCCAAAAAATTGAAATTAACAGTTAATACTTTGTGGTGATGGAGTGCAATGATTTAATGAATATGCTTGATACTATTATCTTGTGTCATTCCTGTTAATCTGGGTATTCCAGTGTTATTTTCACTTTTCTATTTTACTGTTATTATTTTGCATAAAGTAAGGAACATTCTGCTCACTTCATTCCAGTACACTGTTCTAGTTAGTGAATTGTTAAGTAGTCGCTAGTTGCAATGTTGTGTTAGCTGCATGTCATGTTGATTCTGAGCTATTGTTTACGGCTGTTTTTCTCTGCAGTGTAATGTAGATTGCTTGTTCTTTTGAATTCAGCACGTTCACATTCTTATTTGTGCTGTAGTTGTTATACAATATACATACCATTGTGGATGTAAAAGTGGTTGATTTAGCAGAGGGAGATGGTGTTGTCAGTCAGATGTCAAACTACTCCTGCTCATTTGTTTAATGTCAAGCCGAATACTTCTTTGCATTGTTAAATGTTTCATAGCTTTTTTGTTAGGATGTATGTGATTAGTTTATTTAGTTCAGCAAAATGCCAGACTGTTGCGGTGCCTGCCTGTATTGAATGTATTCATGCTTTTGCCAGCGCTGTGCCTGAGAACGGCGAGGGACGTGTAGTGTTGTTATTGTGTGTATTATGTCATGTCATGCTTTAATCAAATTTTGTACAGCTTCACAATTCCCATGGAAAATTTAACTATACTATACACAGTAAATGGGTGTTATCAGGATAACATTGTCTGGGTACTTGAGATTTCCAGTCTCATTGTGGCACTCTTTCCCACATTGTGAATTAGCCATGTATGCATGCTGGCAGTATACTAAGGAAATGTTTAGCTTTTTATCATCTTTAGTGGTGGTTGTGTGATTTTGATGATAGAGACCAGGGCCAGTCGTTTGGCAGAAGGATTTAGAAAGTGTCACTTTTTAAAAAAATTAAACAATAACATTTACATTACATTTTTTATGCTGTTTGCTTAAGCAGACACATCAGTCATCACTACGAATCATGAACTGCATCACTATAATCTTACGTGCTAGCTATGCTGTTGTGATAACGTTCTTCACGTGTATTTTTAAAGTCAAAGCAGTAAATCAAAAGTGGAACTTTCATGGGTATTCAGCAAGTTAGCTAGTTCCCCTTCCTCTGTCCTTCAATAGACAGCATTCTGAAACTAAAAAGCAGTCAGAGCCCACACACCTCCGCCAAGGCCATGTTGTTCGCTAGGTGGCAGCACCATCTTCGGTTTGTCAGCGGTTTCCCTTATGCCCCATTAAAAGCAATGGTAACGAAAATTTCAAAGTGATCCAGAATCCAAATTTCAAAGTGATCCAGGATTCCTTCCGGATCACCCCCAAAATTGAATCACTGGTAGTTTTTGCCATTTCCGGCATAAAATTTCAGAAAGATCCGTCCATAACTTTTTGAGTTATCTTGCTAGCACACAGACAGACAGACAGACAAAGTCTAGCAAAAACATGACCTCCTTGGCGGAGGTAATTATGTCTGTCTGGCGGATAACAGGGGGAAGATAATTATATGCACGTGGTGTATGTGCAATTTTGCCTGGAAAGGCCAACCGAAATGACCTATACTGTGTCGGGCAGGACGTTAAACCCTCACTCACTTCACGCCATCAATTCAGTTGCCCATTGAGCTAATTATTTGTACGGGTGGTTGCTGTTGCTAGTGTACTCCATGTGGATGCATGCTTTTATTACTGCTGTTTCTACTGTGGTAGCTTGCTTGTCAGTATCGTAAATGCATGTTCAAATATGTTGACATTATGTTTCTAGCTTGTGCATTGACTGCAACAGAAAATGTTAAAAATACTACGTATATTTGCTGCTGAATGTACTCATTATGCTGACAGTCTGTTATATTGCTTGGCATTTCACACTGGCAAAGCAGAAGGATGTTCTGTGTAGATGGTTATTTAAAAGACGAGCCAGTTAGAACCATGAACTTTCATGTCTTTCATGATCTCAGTTCACCTGAACCTCGATCAAAAGTTGAACCAAGTTCACGCAGCATCACGTTGCACCAAGTTGAACTCGGATCAGCTGATCCCATTCAGCTGAACGGCCGTGGTTATACCGGCACATCCACACTCTAGAATGCTGTATGTATTTGTTAATTAAATTTATCCAGCAAAAATGCCTCAGAAAACCAATATAGCACAAATCTAGCATATCTAGATCACAAGTATAATTGAACTGGACGTCTTATAGATACAAATGAGTTTGTTGCTGTGGTTAGCGTTCGTTCGTATTTTTACTGTAGCAACGAAACATTGCCACAGAAAATGCGATTTATTTATCTATTTGTTAACTTATCAAGCACAAAGAGAACATAAAACGAATGTAGTAAATCTAACATCCAGATCGTCAGAATAATTGCATTAGAGGTCTTATAATTCGATACAAAGTAGTTTTTTGCACGGGATAAGATTCGAATCGGACAATTTTTTTGCAGCAATAGTATCCCGGCATTCATCATTTGAATGGAGATCAAAATTTGGTCAGTGATCAGATGGCGGTTCAGAATTGAACAGAGATCAACGCTTGAACTGCTTTGGTGCAACGCAAATTACCGCTAAACTAGGTTCAAAGTCGAATTTCACCCGAGTTCAAAGTTGAACGACGTTGGTGCAACGCACCCTAACTGTAAAAAGTTAGCTCACATCAGCCTGGTGACCTACCACAATCCCAAATTCCGTTGGTGTGAACTACAAAATGACGAACATCAAAAACGTATAGATAGTTGCTGTTATCAAATATAGACAAATGTTAACCAGGCAAATTATATGTAGTCATCATTAGTTGCCAAAGTAAAATAGCCAACTCGGTAAGCAATATAAAGCTTATGCAGAATTATATTGCATCGTACAAAAATTTCCAGAAAACAGACATGACAGTTATGTTACAGTTTGCGAGCACAATGTGCAAGAAGGCATTAGCACAGCAGATACTGCTGTCATCAGCAAAACTGGTTCAGAAATACTGAATTGCCAAGTAATGCTTCACAAGCCAATGCTGCAATAATCACATCATGCAGACAATCTGAAGACACACAGAGTTGTACAAAGAACAATATTGCAGCACCATGTTCACCACGCTGCTCATCACAACGAACATGGCAAGCAAACATTGCCTTCATTCAGAATATTTTACATCTCATAATGGGTGGTCCACAAAAAAGTAAGTGCCTGACTTTCATGCATTAAGAGCTTCATCAAATACAAACCAATTATCAAAATTCATATGCCAATCAAATTAGTAGTAAAACTCGAAAAGACCATCTAAACACGTCATGAAATATAGTCAGTCAGCTTTGAAATACTAAAAGTTACCTTGTTAATACACTGATCATAGTCCACCAAATGCTGTAGCAACACGTTTTGGGTATGTCAGGATATGATCACTAAGTTGCAAATGTACTGCAAAGTATCTTGGTCAGTGAATTCTGAAAACAGTTGTGATGCAGTAATGACAAAACTTAGGGGCTTACTTCTTATTAGGCCACTCTACAGTGTGTCAGAAAATTTTGTACCCCTAAAGTTTTTAAACTATTTTTCAATAGCTGAAAATTTTAAAGCCATATTTTACATGCAAATTTGGAATTCTAGTCTACGCCAAAGTGCAAAGTTTTATTCCATTATTCTTAAATTTGATGAAGTTATGTTATATTATGCATGCTCAGAGAATTTTTCATTTTCAGAACACATTTACCACAAAACACAAAGTTTTGATATTAGTTTTGATATATGACAACAAACAATCGGCAAGTACAGAAATTGCTGGGATATTACAGCTACAAAAACAGCTAAGAATATTTTTCTGAAAAAGTTCATATCTGATATTCAAAATGTTCGCCACCAGCTAAAGCACATGCATTCAGACGATACTGCGAAAGTCTGCCACAAGTCAACCCATATCTGCTGCAGTGCACCTTTTAGCTACAGAATGGTCTTCAGCTTTAAGTTAAGTTTGTAAAATGTCTGCAGCATTGCATCACGCACATTAATAGTCGAGTGGTTCAAATTTAGTGAATTTGGTGGCCATTCATACTTTACAATGAGTTCCATACAGTGGGCTTTAAAGCAAAATTCTCTGGGTGAGTGTGCATAATATGGCATAACTTCATTAAATTTAAGAATAACTGAATGAAACTTTGTAATTGGGCATAGATTTGAACGCTGAATATACGTGTAAAATATGGCTTAAAAATTGTCGGTCTTTGAAAAATAATGTACAAAAAACTTTAGGGTATACAAATCTGTTAGTTAACACTAACTCGACTGGCCAATTAAGATCCAGAAACTGGTCTTTAAACATTACATCCAACAAACTGGTACTGTAAATAACAAACAGCATAGAAAAAGCACTAGATACGGAATACATTGTACAGCATACCAGTATTATCCAATATTACAATAACCTACACGTATAACAAAAAGATACACAATTATATTTCAAAATTACATTTTAAATGTTTCATTAGCAAACCCTGGGATGAAAATAACCAAAAACTCAAATAAACGAGTAACAGCATATGACCTCATTTTCAGAACAATTTGCTCAACTTTATGTGAATGAAGCAAGGACAGTGTAATACGTTTTACGTTCACCACTGGTCAGCAAAGTTCATGGACATGAATAACTTCAGGAACTTCAGTAATCTGGATGTCATCAGTCAGACGAGCTGTCCGAGTTCCTGGGACAACTGAACCAACAACCCATGCTGGCTGACCATCTTGCTCCAATATATCTGCACAGAACTCCTCCGCTTTGTCCTTCGGCAAAAGCACCAGCAGTCCACCTATAGATGAACATCAACGGTACTGCTACTTGCAACTTGTTATGTTTCTTTCTTTCTTCATATTCCAGATGAAAAGTTTTTCCCAAGCCCAAGGCCACAAGACATCGCTGATCTCAATTTCCTTTGCCTTCAGCCAGACACCAGCTAACACTGTGAGACCACAGATAAAGGGGAGTGCATCATGCAGTGTTTCTGCTTGTGCCCCAGTTTTCACAGGTACTCATTGTGCTTAGCCACAGAGGGTTGGCCAGGCTAAGTTAAGTGGCTAGTTACACGGATGGTTTTCACATCTGCCAATGGTCACGCATCTAATTACTAACTGCACCTGGCTGATAAACAATTCTGATTGAAACCAACATGTTAGGCACTACAGTAAGCCACATAATTAAGAAAGATCTCCATTGTTACAAGACAGTGTTTGCTATGAGCAAACATACACTGTTGGTTATCTGAATATTCTGCTGCAGCAATCCTGAAAGCTCTTTGGAAATTTACATACAAAAGTTCATAAGCAGAATTTAGGGGAAAAATCAGTCTTACAAAAATCCTAGAAAATGGAAAATTAGGCCCTAAATGAACTTTTTAAAGTTTAAAGCAAATTATTAACTGACAGCAAATACTGACTAACATATAAGTGACTGTCAAATCCAGTTCTTTTTGTCCTTTTTATTCTGAAGTCAATAAGTACTATTGAAATGTTCGTTTACCTGCCAAAAATTCGAACAAGTCGTTATGCAAATTACTTATCAACATAATGTCTAACAACTATTATGCAACTGCTTAAACTGCATGTATGTTTTTACTTTTAGCGTAGTGATTTCAAATTTGTTTCCACTAATCCAGTCATTGGTTGCATAAAGACATATTGTACCGGAAGTTTCTGCCGAGGTGCCCTGAAGAAGTCCGAACTTTATTCCGCAAGCCTGTGCCACGGCGACCATGTTACGAATGACAGGCAGCTGATGTATGACGAAGTCAACAGCATTCTGCTGAGCCGAAGCAAGGTTGCTGGCGTGACCCAGGATACCAAAGCCTGTGACGTCTGTAGCACCATGTGCTCCATACTTCTGCATCAGTTGAGCACCTACATCACAAAGTTCCACTTACCCACACAAGTGACACAGTAGCCTCAAAACTAACAATTTAACCACAGCTGTATTATGCTAGTATGACTAATTTTACAGCACAATGTTGGCAACAGTCCGCTAAAACACTAAAAAATGTCCAGCTATTACGAACTTTCTAGTCTGCTACCAGACTGGATAAAAGAATTCTTAATGACTGAGTCTTCCTGCATCTGAGACATTGTTAGCAGCACAAATGTAAGAAACGAACTGTTAGTATGTGTTTTTGGACTGTGACTATAATCAAAGGTTGAGCAGATTGCAGTTAACACATAAGACACACAAAGTAGAACAATTACTGACCGGTACGATTAAGCCGTGTCATGGACGACATGGCACGTTTGTATGCTAACTTCACATCTTCCTCAGTAACAACTTTGCTGACACGTGACCACATATCTGGCATGTGGAGCCACTGGTGAGCATTCACGGCTATCTGAGTGCCAATTGGTTTAGTCAGCACTAGCACATCACCTGGCTCGGCATTGTCCGGCCTTCACATAGTAACACAGTACTCGTTGAACATACAGCATGTGTCATAATGGCGGCAGCGCAAACGCTCGATTCGTTTTTTTGCGATTTTATTCAACACAGTATTAATTGTACTTGATAATGCTTTTTACCGCTTGTTGATATCTCTATTCGTTCTAGAGATGTTTGCAGTCAAACTCGAAAGTTGTCATAAAATGTACTAAATTTTGGATGTTTTTTGCTGTCCCAAATTTTAAGGGGGTGGTGACCCCCAAAAGTTGCACCCGTATTATCACCTCCATCTAGCAGCACATCACGTGGCAAAATTTAATAAAGCTACTCCCTCTGGCTATAAAGTTCTTGCGGCTAATACGCTACATTTTAAGCCAATTTTTGATCCCCCTTTGAAAAAAATTGTAAAGGGGGGCCCATCCCCGATGGAGGGTGCGCTAGTAAGACGTGGTCATTCTCTAGCGCCTGTAAAAATTTGGAAGTGCAGCACCTCCTGGCAGCCGAAATATGGCCTTCCAAAAAAGTTGATTTGGGTGGGTAAACATTAGGCGTGTAATCTCTGGTGTTGGTGGACTAAACTTTACCTTCTTTCTTTTGTTCAACGTGGAATTAACTGTATTTGATAATGCCGTTTACCGCTTGTCGATATCTCTATCCAGTCCCAGAGATATTTGCGGTCAAACTCAAAATTTGTTGTAAAACGTACTAAATTTTGGACGTTTTTTGCCCTCCCAAATTTTAAGGGAGCGGTGCCCCCTAAAAGTTGTACTCGCGTTATCACCCCCCTCTAGCAGCACGTCACGTGGCAATGTTTCATGAAGCTACTCCCTTTGGCTCCAAAGTTCTCGCGGCTAAAATGCTACATTTTAAGCCAATTTTTGACCACCTTTTGAAAAAATTGTGAGGGGGCCTACGTTCCCGGTGCGGGGTGTGCTAGTAAGACTTGGTCATTCTCTAGCATGTGTAAAAATTTGGGGGTGCAGCACCCCCTAAGGGCCGAAATATGGTCTTCTAAAAAGGCGCTTTGGGTGGGTACGATTTCACATTGAGATCTCCAAGGTTACTGAACCAAACTTCACCAGACTTGTTTTGCCTAACGCAGTAGGAATCGCAGTAGATAAAATATTCATCCGATTTTGAATATCTTCATCCGTTTCAGAGACATTCGCCGCCGAACTTCAAAGTCGTCCAAAATCAGGCCAAATTTTGCATGTTTTTGGCCCCTGAAATTTTTTTTGGGTGTGCCCCCAAAATTTTGGACCGGCATTACGCAATTGGGCCTAGTACTGACCACCGTGCAGAATTTCACGCCGGTCGGCCCACGCATCTCGGAGATCTCGCGTTGAAAATAAACAAAAAAATAAAAAAAACATCTGGGGTAAAACTTAAGTCCTCCCAAAAACTATCGTCTCCGGGCAGACTAACAAGTGACAAAACTTTCAAACTGATTCAGAAATATAAACTAATGCAATTGGGAGATCTTTAAGAAGCAGAAAATAAATAACAAAAACTTTCAAACAGACATGACAAATTCGCTGGATCCGCAGACCGAAGTTGCAACACCACCAATTGTCATCCATGGATTGACAACTGTTTGACCACCAGTCACAACTGTACCTGCCTCCTCTGCCAAATCCTGCAATTAGTATACAAATCTATAGCTACAGGCTCAAGCCAATCTGGAATAAACTGAATAACAAGAAAGAAAATAAGATCACAACACGAGTGACAAGTGTATACCACATACTGGTTTTATAAGGGGCATTCAATAAATTCCAAACAAAACTACATCCTTAATACAATGACAGTAAATTGCACATTTTTGACAGTTATGTTACTTTTTCAACACATTCTCCCTGCGCTTCAATGCAGCGTTCCCATTGTTCTACAAGTCGGACGGAACCCACATCATTAAGTTACTGTTGCCACCTGTAAAAATTTCCAGACACAATGCTGTAGAACATCTTCATCGTTCTTGAACTTAATTTCTCAGAGTGATTTGTTCTGTAGTCCAAACAAATTAAAATCACTTGCAGCTAAGTCTGGGCTGTATAGCAAATGCTGTAGCAGTTCCCAGCCCATCTCTTCAATTTTCTTATCTGTCTAATGGGCACATTGCATGGTGGGCACTGCCATTTTAAAGAATGACACCTTTTTGCTGCAAACCTGGTCAATTGCCACGAATTGCTGGTCGTAATCAATTGGAATAATGCACAGTAACATTCTTTATTCACAGTATGTCTTTCAAGCAAAAAGTCTGAAAGAACAACTCTCCAAGTAAACCAAAAAACTGCTTTGTCTGCAGCTAACTGTTTTTGCTGCAGTGCTCCAACACTGATATCATCACTGACTGATGAATGATGACCGCTGCAAATGTGGGCAAACAATTCAAATACTTTCAAACGTGATAAAAGTGTCACTGCCGATCACTACAGATAATCTTACCTACAATAAATTTCAGTACTTTCTACGCCTTCTGCGACCAGAAAATTTTATGACTATTCTCTGAGTATGCCAAACGAAAATGCCCATCATTTATATCTTAATAATAATGATGTCACAGCGTGACATCATAAATGAAACCACAGTAAGTGATCTATAACAGTGGCCGTACAACTTCATAATAGTTTTGGTTTTTAACTGTCACTGTGTGAACAAGCTTTCAAGAATTTGGAAGGCACTACAGATTAGTCATGAACTCAAACTTTGTGTTTTTAAACCACTGTCAAAGCCATACTACAGTAGTCAGTGCTTGTCTCTAACAACTGCACAAGAACACTCACTCGATGGGACCTATACTTGCCTGTTCCGCAAAGCTCTCGATATTTCATACAAAGACCATGGTCCCAACGTTACGCTGTATGAATCCTTGCCACCAATCAGTTTATCACTTCGCTATAAATGTCTATAGTTCGCAGGACATTGCTACAGAGAAGAAGATGAACCGGTTCACTCCATTCTGTTTTTCGAACCGTCTGGAACTTTTCGGCCCGGTGGTTATACTCGCATGAGCTACATCAAAACCCTGCTGCGGGACTCCAGTCTACAATCAGTCGACTAACTTGTCGCAAGCCATAGCATCACGTGACGAGTGGCGTGTCGTCTGCACTGGGATTGACGTTGACAGCACCACTGCGATGTAGAACAAAGAAGAAAGAAGTTGCAGTGTGCTTACTGACAAGAACAGTAATGGAACTTATTGAACGCACCTCGTATATGAGCATGAACACGACATACCTGTGTAACAATAATGCACTAAAATACATGCACTTAATTTTTGTTCAGAAGCACACTCACTTCAGGTATGCTGGGCATTCATCTACATACCAACAGCATATTTGATCACGCTGTGACTTAACCTTTCGATCCACAAGTCCTAAGATGCACAACTAACAAAAGTTTGGTGAAAATCTAGATGATCAAAACTGGAAAATTTACAGTAAGCTGCCTGAAGCATGCAATATTAAATCAGCTTAATATCTAACCTTAAATCCCTGCATAAGTAGCGGAATAACGATGTCTCGATCGCGTTCTGTCAGTTTCTGGCTGACTCCAAGTAACATCAACATATTATCACAGCTGACGACTCCCAATGCATACAGATCACTCAGCACATTGGCACACGTTATTTTACCCTACAATGACAATAAAGGTTTAATCTCAAATGCTGCATAGCAACCAATACATTTCATCCAAACTTCAACATCCCTAGTATGTAAAAAGTGAAAAATAAGAACCATGTTTGCATGACCAGCAGTACTGACTTACACATTTCCTATTATTGATCTTTAGCATACCTGGTATATCACAATATAACACCATCCAATATAAACCTACTATTCATCAGAATATAACATAGTCCAAAAAAATAAATACAAAAATGAATGAATACATGATTTATTGTGCATATTTTGCATAATAAATACATAATTTATAGTTAATGTTCTTAAGAGATTATGCACGTAACATAAACAACACAACATTATACATACCATAATGTATGGGCTGTCTACCAATGGATAGAAGAAATCTGTGGTTTGTATAAGAGACAGATTGCCATAGCGAAGAGGTACAACAGATGAGTCTAAGCCAATTCCTGCCAACAATTACATAAATAAATGTACAAAACATCAGTTTATACACTTGTTAACGGCGACATGCAATGAGTGACACATCGAAAACAGCAAAAATCATAAAAAGGTGATATCACTCACCATCACATCGTCTAACTGTCAATGTGCTGTTGAATAATATCATTTTTTATGATTTTTGCTGTTTTCGATGTGTCACTCATTGCATGTCGTTTACACAGCCGGTAGTCTGCACTCGTGACCCCACGTGCATGAGCAGCTTCTGTAATTACGATTCAGCGAGTTTTATTGTAGGTCTAACAGCCACTGTTCAGTTTACGATTAGTGCTGTCACTTTGACACTTGTGTCCAGAATTATTAAGTTACCATTGCGAGCAATAATAAGTATTTTGCACAGTCGAATTTCGAGACCATGAGACCAAAATCTATGAGAACGAGAACAGTTGTGATGAGAAC
>Ga0209671_1003437_pt1 | contig 15233 bp, 9 predicted proteins | sample WorMetHERISLAND2_2_FD_187401 | JGI IMG/M metagenome (GOLD analysis project Ga0209671, IMG submission 187401) | Marine gutless worms symbiont microbial communities from Max Planck institute for Marine Microbiology, Germany - Olavius geniculatus... | ecosystem: Host-associated > Annelida >... | reverse complement strand
CTTCCAAGTCGTCCGAAATCGGGCCAAATTTTGCATGTTTTTGGCCCCTGAAATTTTTTTGGGGTGCGCCCCCCAAAATTTTGGACCGGCATTATAAAATTGGGCCTAGTACCGACCATCGTGCAAAATTTCACACCGGTCGGCCTATGCATCTCAGAGATCTCGCGTTGCAAAAAAAAAAATTTAAAAAAAACATCTGGGCTAAAACTTAAGTCCGCTCCGCCGGCTATCGCTTCCGGGCGGACTAATAACACATCTGAAAGCTATGGAGCGACACCTGCCATATGGGATCACACAGAGTCACCTGCCACCTGACATAGGTAAACGTGCCTCACCTTTCCCAGCCAAGCAGGCCAGTACTTGATTTACCTACCCTGGGGGATAAAAGTCTGAGTTGACCTTGGCAGTTTACCTGTCCAAAAACACGAGTGTAAAAAAACTTAAAAGATGTGGTTTAACAGTTAGCACAATGCGCCACTTCTCAGCAACCAAACAAAAAACTGTTCAGCATCCATTTACAAGAAAAGCCCTGCTAACGCAAATGGGAACACGCAGCAGCCAAGGTGCATGTTTGAAAGCCCTGTAAAACAAAGTCTAAATCAGTCGCCAGAGGGCGCCAGACGACCCGCGGCTATAGTGTCTATAGTGTTTTACTCATACTCACCAGACGGCATGATGTGTCTTGCTCAGCCAACGCCGTATCGGCTGGATATCGCAAATTTTCCCTATCTCCCTCTCATTTAGCACCATCGTTCGGAATGAGCCCCTCCGAATTTATGGAAAAGCTTTACGGTTTCTGAAACTTAAGTCTTCCAGGCAGTTGACGGTGAACATTTGATAACCCTAGCTTGCACCGGTTTTTGACTGAACCACCTGTGTGACGGACGGACGAACAGACAGAACTGCGATGGCTAAGATGCACTAAAGTAGTAATGTGTTCAGCATCCATTTAAAATGCTCAATTTTAATGCTGGCTTGTATCATATGTACTTGAAAGCTGTTCCACAGTTTCAGGCTTACAGCTGCAAAAAATCGTCTCCTAAGTGGCTGTATATCTTTAGGCTTATTCAACACACACTGTAAGTACAGGTCGATGGTATGGCTTAGTTGGTAACGTCGTTAATCGCATTAACGAAGTTAGTCAACACCAAGCCCGATTAGTATCGTACTTGGTGGGTGAACATCGGCAGGCGGGTAAACCATCGAGGTATGTAACCAGCCACCCAGATCAACTCAGCCTGGCCCTCCCTAAGTGGGTAGGTGCAATGAGTATCGGCGATAGCTGGGACGTAAACAGGCGCACCATGCGATGCACTGGTCCCGTATCTGTGGTTTCGCAGTGTCAATTTTGTCTGGCTGAGATCTAAGGAAATGAAGATCAGCGCCGTCCCATGGGCCTTAAAGCTCGAGAAGGACTTTACTTTACTTTAGTTTACGTAAGTACAAACCTGAACCTCTTGACGGCTGCCGAGACCCGTAGTCATCAGGCATATCAACAGACCCACCACCAGTGCCATCCACTGCCATACAAACCATGCTTTCCAGTTAACAGGCAACATTAAAAGTCCATGACCACGGTCAAACTCACTTGTGCAATTTATGTAGATTTAAATTAGACATCTAACCTCGCATATATATAACACGTCGATTTGAGCTTCATAGATATGTGAAATAATTGTGCGATTTCAAATGAAATGCGGCATTACGTTACGTTATGCGAAAAATTCTAATGTACCAGTTCCCCCGGTGACGTCATCAGCCTAGCTCATAGGCATCACGAATATTAATGGAATAGCCGGTGACATCATCAACCTAGGCTATTTTGTTAATATTCATGATGTCTATTGGCTAGCGTGATGACGTCACCAGGGGCGCCTACATGCCAATATGGCAGCACATTTTTCTACAGCATTTTCGTACATCGTCGATTTCAAAGGTAAATTTTTTCGTGTTGACAAAATGCTGGGTGTCGATATTACTGTCAAAGTTATCACAACATTTTGCACTTTTAGGAAAATGGATAAAATATATACGTTAATTTTGGTGTCCATGGACCTTTAACTTAACAACATATCTACACAGTAATACACACTGCCAACTATAAAATGACCAATACTAAACCAATACTAAAGCCATCACAAACGAAGTTTAAACAATCACAACATTGCTCACGTTAACTTAACTTCTTTACATTTGAGAATTTTTCGTTATCTGTGCTTTGTTGTAGCTAAATATGATCGACTTCAGACATTAGCTTCTTTGTTTTTAGCTCGGCATTTTGTGCTTAATAAATATGCTTTAGAAAATAAACTCAATCACTACAATCAGTTTTTCTGCCTCATTTGTATACTTAGTCAATCTCAAGTTGGGTAGGCTATAGTCTAAAATCAATGCCGTGTCCCTAGGAGATGTATCCAGTGGATAATAACAGCCGTATCTAGTACGGCTAAGTTGGCTATGACTGCAAGTCTATAATTACTGTTTCACTACCTGTGTAAACAAAAATGAATATTACGTTAATCTGTACATACAGCGTGGTGTTCGGAAGATGACAGTTGCCGACATGGGCCCGTAGCCGGCATTGTTGCGTGCCTGAATCTTGAAGTAGTACGTAGTCTGAGGGGACAAGTCGCGAATTGTTGTCGACAGTCGCTCACCGGGGACGTCATGACGCACCCAGTCACGATCCCGATATGTTGCGTCCGTCGTGTAGAACACTTGATAACCTACGAAGAATACGATGAGATGGTTACAACACAAAATGAACTAAAACCTGAGCAGAGATCTGAACACCCTTGCCGAGAATAATGCTACCACCTGAAAAGAACAAAATGCTTGACAACCTATAAAGTGTTTAAGTAAAGTAACTTACAAAATTTTAAAGAGTCAGCCAAAATGTGCTGCATTATCATCTCTGGGACAAATATTTTGAACGCTCGTCGCAACCGTTCAAAGCTAACATCACCCGTTTACCTCAGATAAATTCAAAGGCTGTTCATCGCCTGCGTGTGATAAAATGTTACAAACTAATATCGGCACTCTGCATCAATGCTACCAGCTATGTACTGTGCAATGCAGAAATCTATCAAGCATGTAAATATCACTCCTCCAGCCAAAAAAAATCTGTTTCAAGACCAGATGTTATATCTCCAGTTACTCTGAAAAAATAGCTTGCTACATATAGTGTAAACAAACAAGAAATTTGAGCTAATGCCACAAGATGCGCGAAAGCCTATAGCAGTTCCTGTTCAGTAGTTTAGCTGAAAATTGGGGTGTTCACGCTAAGTTAATATACAAATACCAAATTCTCTATCTGGATCGCATAACGATAGTTGCGTGGCAAAACCTTGTAAATGATATAGACTTATGTCGCAGCCTGAAATCGCCAAAAAATCCATAAAACCCCTATTTTGGCGTTCAAGGTCATCCAAGGTCACTGAATTCGGCGTCAATCAAAAGCCAGTGTACGACTTCCTATTAGTGATTAATAGTAACCTAGGCCCTATCTTGCACCATTTCTGAGATACAGCAACTTATTGGCTAAAAATCACAAATTTTTCCCACCCCCTCTCATTTAGTGCCCTCATTCGGAATGACCCCCTTCGAAATTTATGGAAAAGCTTTACGGTTCCTGAAACTAGAGTCTTCCAGGCAGCCGATGGTGAAGATTTGGTGATCCTAGCTTGCAACGTTTTTGACTGATCCACCATGTGACAGATGGACAGACGGACAAAATTGCGATGGCTAAGATGCGCTGAAAGCAGTAGCTGCTTTCGCGCGTAAAAATCTGAGCTAATGCTCACGACACACGTGACAGCCTATTGCAGTTCCTGTTTGCAGGTAATCTCCATCCATTTTGTCCCAGTTCACTCTTCTGCAGCCGAAAATTGCAAAAAAGATCACTAAGAACCCTTATTTGGGGGCTCAAATAAGGTCATTCAAGGTCATCAATGTTAATTCCACTAAGAACCTAGTTGCCAGTGCTTGTTATAATGAACAGCCTATCTGTGCCTATCTGTTAACTGTTTTTACGCCAGAGAAGCAAATAGCGGAAAAATAACCACTTTCCAGATGGATACCCTCTATTACCCCTGACACCCATACACTGTGCGTAAGCCTCCTTGAACGTAGGGAGTCGACACTTAGACTGCTAAAATCAACATTCAATGCTGAAAATTTCATAAGCAGGTTATATTGGTCTATATCCAGCCATTTTGGAACAGTTTATTCTTGAAATGTGTGTCACAGCCTAAAATCTTGAAAAATTCACTAAAACCCCTTATTTTGGGGGTTCAAGGACATTCAAGTTCATCGATGTTGACATTCCTAAGAAACTTGTTGCCAGTGCTTGTTATGATGAGCAGCATGTCTGTGCCTAACTGCAACCATTTTCAGGCTAAATGAGCTAATAGCGCTAAAATAATGTCGTTTTAGAGGGAGTGCCCCTTTCTCCCCTTCATTTGAGGGGACCCTCTCGACCCAACAGCATGAAATTTTGTCACAAAATACTAGAGACTGCAAGCTATCATACGGTGAAAACCCGAAGTCTCTATCTCAACTGGTCTTGAAACGGTACCAGGTCGTGACAGACAAATGGACAGACAGAATTACCATAGCTAATATGCACCAATATGCTAGCTATAGTGCGTAAAAACCAAAAACACACTAATAACAAAAAAGCAAGACGAAAAAACCCCAGAGGTTATAACTTAATAACAGATGAGCACAACTTAACAAAAGAAACAAACAAAAAAGATCCAATGACTGCAGCCAATTAAAAGAAAAAAATCACCTCAAAATAATGTAAGAAATTAATTCGATATAAACAGGAATAAAGCGACGGCAGACAGCATGAAATGTACCAGTGATCTGGCCGTTGGTCTGACGCGGAGGTTGCCAGTTGAGGCTGATGGTCGTCGGCCAATTCTCAATAGACACTGGAGTTAGATCTCGAACGGATGATGTCGGCGCTGTACCATCCAACGTATAACATGACATTATAAGTTTCTGAACAAAAAATAGCAAACAAAAAATAATGTGCATCTGGTAATAATTGCAACTAATCCTGAGGATAGCTGCAAAGAACAAAAAGGTGTGTACAAAGGGACAAACTGAAGTGAAATAAAAATCTCAGTTCAGTTCAGCTGTGATGCAATATGAACTGTACAAAGCAAACACACACCATAAAAAACGTGCCACTTTTATTTTTTTGAATAGCTCCATGCAGCATTGGCTGATTTTAATAATTTTTGGCACAGAACATCAGGAAAAAAATGACTGTACTTTTGGCCACCTCACTTCAATACTGTCGCCACACTACCTTGCGAAATGCAAGTTGTTGAGCCTGCTGTCTGTGAGAAGTGTCAACGTTTGCCGCTTGCATTTGCGATCGAGGAAGACATTTTGAGCACATGCTGCAATAAAGAGGATGTGATGTATGATTACACTCGACACACCCACCCATTTCGTAGGTTTTGTTGAAGACGCTGAGGCTCCACGCGCTCTGCTGTCGACCTCTGACGATCCTAACGCTGAACTCGTAATCTGTGTCGGGTCGAAGTTCACCAACGTCTATATTTAGCTTGGTTGTGTTGATCATCTTCTGCCTGTGACGACCAGTTGGTCCGCCACTGCCAGTACCACTGCGAGGCTGGTAGCGGACCGTGTACACGCGATTGTCATTGACTCTCTGGCGTCGACCGAGACCCGTGTCAGTCCACGTCACGACTATCGTCGTCGGCGAACGCACCCGAGTCTTTACGCCGACCGGTGGCAGGATGGGTGTAGGCGACTCGGGAACTAAAATCAACACACGGACAGTCATGTAGAATATACAGCAGACAGAAGTGACCAGAGATCCCAAAAACGTCTGCTGAGTATGGTGGTGTCATCTAGTGAATACAAAAATAATTACTTAATGCAACAGCCATCTTCTGATGGGAACTGGGGATTACTATCAAAAGCTAATTTCCTCCTCCTTGGACCATGCCTAACCACTTCACAAGCTTTCATTAGCATTCATTGTTATTTTATGAGTACTGGTAATGCAGCTGACAACAAGAAAAGCCCTGCTAACGCAAATGAGAACGTGCGTTTGAAAACCCAGTAACACAAAGTCCAAGTCAGTCGCCAGAGGGCGCCAAATGACCCGCAGTACCTGCTGTTGCACGTAAAAGCTGACTGATCCAAAAAAACACAAGTCCCTTCTCTGCTGTAGTTTAGCGCTGATTTGGTTATTTGGATCACCGAAAACAAATGTTAGCCATTATTACCCAAGGTGAGACTTTTTACAGGTATTTGTGTTGCCACACAATCACAAAACTCTCGTACAATAACCTGTGACAGATTCTAAACTGGTATTACTTGAGTGAACAAAATGTCCAAATAACAAAAATGATAATCACTCTCTTAATTTACAAAATTCCAGTAAAAAGACATAACTTACGTATCTCTACTGAGCTTCGTGAGCAAAAAAAAACGGCACATAGAGGCATTGATGCACAAAGTATTTGTATCCTGGTGTCTTTCTTTTGCTAATTCAAGCACTGAAGCAGTAATCAATAGGGCCCACAGTTTTCCGCAGGAAATTTTGCCAAATTCCGCGGGCCAGTTCGCAAAATTCCGCGGTTCACCATGGCAAAATGGTCCAAACTTCGCAACTTACCGTGGCCTTCTGTTTGTGCATAAACTAAGCTGTATTCTATTTAAAAAAAACTTCAGTTTTTGATGCTGGCATGGCGCTCAGTTATGCTACCAACATACAAAAGAAATTATTGATCTTTTTTTCTTTTCAAAAGTGCAATTTGTCAATTAGTCGCATTGCGTTTATTTACGATTGTGAAGTATACGATGGTAACTATTAGTAGGAATGCAGTTTTAAGCAGTACAGTTAGATTATTCTCCATGATATAATTAGTTTAACTACGTTGTGAAGTCAACAATCGTACTAATCATCGATCATTTCTTAACTTCTGCAAAATTCCACGGCAATATCAAAATTCCGTGGAAAAGGGCAAACTCCGCAGCTCGACTCAAAATTCTGCGGCCCACGGAAAACTGTGAGCCCTAGTAATCAAGATACCAGTGCTCTAGCAATACCAGTGCTATTACCACCACCACTACAACTATTATGACTGTAAATGATATTTGAAGTTGAGCGCGATGCTCAAAGCAACTTTGGGAACTGCGGCAGCAGAACTTTTTGCAAGCAAGCTGTGCTTCCTGCTGCCATAACAATAGTGTAAAAACATTGAATAAAAGAAAAGCTTAATTAACCTCTCTCGTCACGTGTTCTTGTGGTTTCATAGATTGGCTTGCCATGCCCGGCCTTGTTAAATGCCTTCAAACTGATGACGTACTCCTCCGAAGATTCTGGTTGACAGCAATACCAAATACTCAGCAATACAACTCAGTAACAAAACAGCAATACAAAACATTCCGCTTCAAAAAAATAACAAAAATTCAGCAGAAAACAGCAGTAATGTGCTGGTATTCAAAAAATAAAATGCTTGAAGAACAAATAGACATTTTTTCGATAAAAGTTTAGTTCAATTAAAATCATGACCATACGAAAACCTCAACATCGAAAAGCTAACAACTGTCTGAAGATTAAAGAAAATGTGCATATGTGCCTATTTGCTAAACCCAATTCAGTACCAAAATGTATATTTGCGGGAATTGTAATGGCAGTAGTTCTTACACGCAAAAGCACTTCCTATTAGTCTGACTTGTTTAAAACAACGCATACGTCAACTTGGTGGTTTTTATTCGACTACCTATACTTCGCATGTTCATCAGCTGCAGAAGGTCAGCTGACTATTAAAGATTTTATTGACTGACGGCCAACAGAAATGGTAGCCTACCGAGTCCTCTGATGGTGTGGTATCGAACGTTTGCGTCAAGAATCTGCCGATAGACGTCCGGGATGCCAATTCCATAGCCGAGAATATAGCCACGAATCATGACGTTGTGGTCAGCGGTGGAAGGAGGCGTCCAGCTCACGATAATTGAGTTGGTCAATGCTCGAACATGTAGCGACATAGGCTCACTTGGTACTGTAGATTCTAGAAATCACACAGCAATGAATAACATAAGTGTATCAAACAGCGCACACACAACCTGGGGCTAAATTTATAAAACATCGTAAAACAAATTTACAACAATGTTACGACATACGGCAGGTTTAAGATAAAATGCAATTTACACAATATTGTACGAGAAAGTTACGAGAAAATGTACGGCAGCTCAAGCAGGCATGCAGTAATTATTTTGGTTTTTCATTAGTATATAATTCCCTCATAGTGCCGTAATATGCATAAATTTCATTTGCGGTAACTTCAAACAGCGAAAGTGCCGGAAAATCAGTTCAGTTGTTATTGTTTACACTGGTAACCGTTGGCAACAGCGGAAGCAGACGATCAGTGTGCAGCGCCGTGTGCTGCCAGGCTCAGTGACAGTGCGTCTTGATTGGTTGAGGTTGCAGTTGAATCAACGTAACAGCGGTTGATTGGCTGGTTTTAGCGACTACGAAGTTATGACAAAATTGTGAGAGAGTTACAAAATCGTAAAATCAGCTTCCGAAATTCAGATACGACGTTTTTACGACAATCTTATGACATTGCAACTTCTTGATTTACGACAAAGATACGACAAAGTTGCGAAGACCTTACGACAATTTTACGAATGTCTTACGATGGTTTGTAAATCAGGCCCAAGAGTAACAAGTTTGTGTACAGATCCGAAGGGCGAACATGTCAAGAGAAGTCGAGATTACAATAACTAAATAAATAAAGTTGTTTAATGCAACAGACACTGCCAACTATGCGCATTTAAAGTAACCAGCTCTAGAAATAAACCGAATTTCAATCTACATCTTTAAACCATGTACTGGGTCTGCTAGAATGTGCCCAGACTTCAAATCACTCAAATGAAACAATCAGTGTGAAAGCAATATACTTGGCTGACTATAGAAATTGCGTAAAAAAAGATCTCATAGCATGTGTAACTTTTTAAGTACTGTTGCAAACAAACAAAAACACACACAAACAGACGTGGCCTCCTTTAATCAGCACAGATAAGTGATAAGCAAATGTCACAGACAAAGCCTAACATAAAAAAGTGTTGGTATGGGAACTTGCTCATACCGATCAGAGTGTAGACTGAAGACCTAATATTGTGTATAAGGTATTTAATTTTGTGACATCTCCGAAAAGATATGCTTTCCAGATTGCCAGGAAAGTGCTAGCATGTCTTACGGGCCCATACCATCCCACCTCAAGCCCTGGTCACAACAAAAACAAATGATACTAACATGTTTTTCTTTGCAATCACAAATCCACGCTTGTTACAGATATCGACCATCCACTTACTACATGACTTATGATCAGGTACACCACTATAGGAATCCACAGAAGTACTCGTAATGATACCATCGAGATCATGAGCAAACGTAGAAGCCGACTTCCAGGGACTGCTTGGACCTGTTCCGTTCACAGTCATTGCCTGGACCCGAGCACTGTATTCTGTCGCTGGTGACAGCTCTACATCACATCATGATCATCATCATCATCATCATTGACATCATCATCATCATAACCACTGCTGTCATTTGGTTTATCATTATTCGCACGATCCACCTGAAAATGTGTTGCTGTTCCCGGCACAGCCGCTGCACTGTTTCGTGTAAAACATATACATATATAATCAATGTTACTACTTTTGAAAACAGCGACGTCATGGGTTGAGAAAGTAAGGGGGGGCAAAAAGTTGCCGTTTTTCAACAGTAGAGGTTATGTGCGTCCAAAATTTATTTTGCCCCAAATTCCTCCCCCAAAAGGGTGGTTTTCAGCCATAAATTTTGCAGTTTAAAAAAAATGCACACAAGTAGATTTTCAGACAAGTAAAAATTTAGGGTGAGTAATTGTTCCATCTCTCCCCCTCCCCGTCATGTCACTGTTTAAAAATGTGAACGTTTTGTTAAAGCAACGTTGAAATTATGACTGAAATCGAAACACACTTCCACTATGTATTGTGAAAACTGTGATTAGAAGAATAAATGTCATCAACATGAACATCATTACTGCTGCGTGTAACATCATAACGAATCAGTTGAGTGTAACAATAACTGATAAAAATACTTCTATAGGAAGTCTGGTTTTGGTTATTTGGGTGGCAGGACCTGTGCTGCGTGAACAGTTTGTCCGGAATTGTTACCTTTTATGGAATGGCTGGGAATCCAACTCATAAGTGCTAACCATTACATCAAGGCACACTGGTACAGTGCACCACAACTGTGGAAAATCATGCAAAATCAAAATTACGCAGTATCATCTGAGTCTGTTTTCTCACTTCTGACAGCCGAGGTGATACGTAGCTCACATTAGCAAAAAATGGCTAACAGTATCTGTCATTGTGAGAGCTGCCTACTTAACCTGAAATGCCAGAACAACCGTATTTTTATTTTGCGAGTATATACAGCTTTATTTACAGGAAAAGCATGCAGGTCACAAAAAAACAAATAAGAAAGGGTTCTGAACCATGCAGAAATCTCTGCAAACTAAATGTCAATCAAACTCACAAAGATGTATACAATCAGATACACTCAGGGACCAAACAATTACTTCACGCAGAGTCTCCGGCACTTCGTCGGCGTGGACATGGACCTCGGAGTCAGGCGGCGCTTGGATTCTGGCGGTCGATGAGTTCAGTCGCCACGAAGCTGGTGCGCTCGTCGTAGCCAACCGTCACGGACGCTGGATCAGAAATCCCTCCAAGATCACTTCACACTTCACAGCTGTCCGTCTTCACGTGCGGAAGAACAGGAAATCAGTACATCGTTTCCCTATCTTCACCGCGTTGTCATGTACACCATGTATATCGAGTGTACAGCTCCTTTATCACTTACCAGTGATAAAAAACTTCGACCTTCTTCATCAGAACGCGGACTTCACCGTCTCTCAAAGCACCACGTGCTATCTCATTGAGTCCGACCACAAAGAAGGGTCAGTCAGTACAACAAATCGACTTCGCCAGAGTCTCGATGCGGATGGATCCATGATTCAGGGCAAAAAAAGAGTTCCAAAACCAAACACTTCGCGGTAGAATTCACGTAGTAAAGCGGATGATTGACAACCGGACTACTTACACTAAATACCGGACATAAACAAAAGAATCTAGGCACCTGCGGCCAAACTAAATATTGACAAATAAAAAAACTATCTGAACTGATACGGACGTAGGCTAGGAGTCCCTGACAGTCATTGTATCCGAAAAACAAATGCGACAACTGTATCAATAGCAGTAACTCTGAGAAATACTAACCTATAGCTTAAAGCAAATTGTACTTATCCTTTCCTCAAGTCATATATATCTGTAATTAAGAGATGCAAGCTCACAGATTGTTAAACATATAATTACTTTATAGCGTATAAAAAAATACAAATAGACTCACTGGAGAGAGTGCATTGGGCCTGCGTGCCATCGACAGCCACGACAATCTGCTGACGATCTCTGTTCTGTCGATAACGAACTCTGTAGCCGGTGATGATGCCGTTGGTCAGTTCGTCCGGCAGCGGATCCCATCGAACAACTATACTCTGTGTCACACGTGCACAATAGTGATGATTCAACATCAAGATTTCAATTTTGATATGATATCGATATGATATTTTGAAAATATCGCGATATCAATATTTTCAAAATTATAAGTATGTAGGTCTTATACAACCACAAGAGCAAGACGTAAACGTTCAGCAAGGCAGTTTGCTTTAATTAGATATAAAAATGTGTCAGTAAACTTAAAAATTAACTATAAACTGTCGTATGTGTCATTAAATTACGACACTATAGTTAGTTTGCTTCGATTAGTTTGTCATTTTCTCTGTTTAATTTCCTTATTCTGGTAATGCAGTAATAAAAATATAAACTTCTAGTGAAGATATCGCGATACATCGAAAAATTCTATATTTTTTCGACGATACGATACAATACCATATATCAATATCGAAAACGATATATCGAATCATCACTAATGAACACTCCACTCAGTTAACCAAAGTTGGGACAAAAAAAACAAATATCCAAAAAACCTGGTGAATTTTTGAGGTATTCAGTTTTTCAGGTAAACCCACGTAAAAGCTGCTGAAAATCCAACCCAAACAATCTTATTTCAGTTTCTGATCAACAATAATGAAATATTTTATTATGGCTAAGTTTCTGAAACATTTCATAATAAATAGTGAACTACGCAAAGTACTGCAGTTGCTCACACCAGAAATGCACTACTGCGTAAAACAGGTGGAGCTAAACAGAATAACATCAACTGATGCAATATAGCTAACTGCAAGAAACGGATTCAAATACTCTTTTATTCTGACCATTCATTTAACTGCATTTATTGGCAACTGTTTTCCAGTATAAGTACAACACAATACAATGAATTTAAAGTGAAAAATGCCAATGGCACTGCAGTCACTTTACAGTCAACTGGGGGAAAGACGAAGAAAACAAGTGAGTTTTTAGTTTAGTTTTAAATGTTCGCAGGCAGTCTGAAGACGTCACTTCTGACAGCAGATTGTTCCAAATCTTTGCTGCAGCAACACGGAACGCTCGTGGAGAGCTGTGTCAGTGGTACAGCCAGTGCTGAAGTCGATGACGAGCGCAGGCGTTGTCGACCAGGTAGTCTGGTGACAGGCTGTAAAGCGTCAACCAGATAGGCCGGCGCAAATCCATAGAGACACTGGTAGACTAGTACGGCCAGTTTGTATGTTATTCACTCTGGCGCACAGAGCTAATGAAGATGCTGAAGAAGCGCTGTGATGTGGTCGTATCGACTGAACTGGAACACAAGTTAAGCCGCAGCATTCATAACCGTCTGGAGGCGATCTAGCTGGAACAACGGTATACCAGCCAGTATAGCATTTCCGAATTCAAACTTTGTCAGCACCAGCTGTGCACAGCAACAAGAGACTGAAAGACCAAGTGAGACAGCGAACGACGAATGCCACGTAACTGCTTACTGTAAAACCCTGACACACAGAGTATCATTTACCATGTACAGGGTGGTCCAGAAAAAAATGACACAAAGTTCACAGCACCATAATTTTGCAACTGCACGTTACACAGTCGTGCAGTTTTCAGTAAAATGTTAAAAAAATTGCTTACAAAAACAGGCCTGCGCCTGAATATCACAATTAAATATGCTTTGCTTTGCAGTGGGCAAGTAAACTTAGTGCCGTTAATTTCAGAACCAGCCCGTGGCTACTTACTGTGGCACTGACGGCTTCAGCTGATACATTCTGTGGAGCGGCCTCCGGCTCTGAAAAGCAACGTCAAACAGAATGGATTATTTACTTCATACAGTAATATCAAACTTCATAGCAACTAGCACATAACTGGGGTAAGTGAGTGAGGAGGGTTTTACGTCGGATCAACACAATATAGGTCATTTTGGGGACGACCTACCAGGCAAAATGCACGTACACATATAATAACACAAGAAAAAGTTTAACCTTTACAGAAAGTTTAACCTTCATGAAACACAAAACCTAAAAAACAACTTAAACCTAAAATTGTACGAACTGCCAATTCTAAGTGTGCATATGCAACTAACAGTAATGACAGTTCCAATAATCTTCCCTCTCATCCTCCAGAGACTGGCAGACAGTTATCAATGTCAGAATGCTGTCTATTGGAGGACAAGGGATAGCATACCTACAAATATGGTGGACCAATCACATCTGAAGCAAACCCATACGACATCACATGAACATGGGGGGCCGAGCTCTATACGACTCCGCCTGTTTGGAGAAAATCCGTCAATACTTACTGATTACATAACCATAACAAACATTTTTAAATAACACTTTGCTATGCTGTAATCTTGACCTTTGCCTTTGACCCCGAAATCAATTAGTTCACGTTTCTCCCAAAACAGACAGGTGACAAAAGTTTGCTGAAAATCAATCAATGCATGCAATGCAATAAATATTGCAAAACAACTTCATGCATAAACCAGATGAAAACATCTCCACCAGTGTTCACTGCGTTCACCTTGGTGATAATAACGATGCACAATGGTGCAGAACAAAAAAAAAACCATAATGTATCCAATTCCACCACTGTCTAATGGCACTAACAGAAAACAAGGAGTGAAGTATTTTGTGCAAAACAGAAGGTGCCAGAGGGGTATGACAAAAAGACAGACAAACAGACAGACAGACTGAGAAACATTATAGTAAAATGTAGAAATGTGACGAAGCCAAAAAATATTCACATTCGTCAAATGTGAATAATAAATTTACTATTTGCCAAATAACGAATACGAATGCAATTAGTTATTCAGCCTCAAAGAAACTTCACAACACCTGTATTTGAATAAAGCGACACATCCAAAGTAGTTGTTCAGTGTTCTGTCAGAAAAAAAATCAGCCTCTAAGACGATGTTCAGTTAAATCAATCAAGTTCCATTAAGAAAATGAAACATCCAGAGTATTCTGTGTTCTCTTCAGTCAGTATCCTTTATCTAAAGTTTAGTTAAATTCAGTCAACTTCCATAAAATGAAATATTCACATTCGACAGAAGTACCACCAACTGTTCGTCGAATATTGAATAGCTGAAAAGTGGTCAATATTCGCACGTCATCGAATGCGAATACGAAGTTCGTCACATCTCTAGCAGGATGACAAAAACATCCAAAAAAGATGGCTACTAACCATCAGACAGTGTCTGGCAGTAGACCTGCTGAGTGCTAGCACCAAGCCCAATGGTACTAAAAGCCACAACACGGATGCTGTACTGGTGATATTTCCTTAGACCATCCAACGTACATCCATTGCTGGTAGTATTCAGCTCCACTTCCAGTGTTTCCGACGAACTGACGCCGTGGTAGTACACCGAGTAGCCCAGAACAGCAGCATCGGTGGCCATCGGGGAGTCCCACATGACAGAAATAGAAACTGGTGTAGGAGAAAATGCTCGCAGGTTCCGCGGTGCGTCAGGAACAGCAGCTGCATAAATGAACACAGGGATATTTTAAAACTCAACCATCATCATCAACTATGGAAGTTCAAACAGATTCTAACAGATAATTTTATATGGGTAGAGTAGATAAAGCTATACTCCTGAAACTGTTTTACGGTATAAAAATGCCACTCGGTTAGACATGATGATTACAGAGCAAAAGCTGCAAAAAACTGCTGAAATCTAAATGATATCTTGTTCAGATATTTAAGCT
>Ga0209671_1003435_pt1 | contig 15237 bp, 11 predicted proteins | sample WorMetHERISLAND2_2_FD_187401 | JGI IMG/M metagenome (GOLD analysis project Ga0209671, IMG submission 187401) | Marine gutless worms symbiont microbial communities from Max Planck institute for Marine Microbiology, Germany - Olavius geniculatus... | ecosystem: Host-associated > Annelida >... | reverse complement strand
GGTCCGGCCAAAGGGGGGGGCATCGCACCGTGGCCCTCCCCCTAAATACGCCACTGATCTCAGAGCTACTGAGCTGTAAAAAAGTAAGTCCCCCTTAAAAGTTTTTAAACAACAATCACATGTTTGCAAGAAATTATCTAAAATTTTATGCGTGGTTTAACGCAGCAAAATTTTATAGGAATCCATTGTTTCATTGTTCTGTTTAAAAGATTTTTAAAAAATTTTGACTCGCTACAGCTATGCTGTAGGGCGTCTTTGATACGATGTATGTCAGTTTGCCCGTCTGTCTGTCTGTCACGGATGTATTGTAGATAAACGGTACGTCGTAGGCAAAAATTTTTACGCGAGTAATTAGCCCTGGATTTTTACGCGCGAGAGCTAGCTAGCTAGCTATAGCGCGTATTAGCTACGGTAATTCTGTTTGTCTGTCTGTCTCTCTGTCTGTCCGTCTGTCCGTCACGTCCCGGTACCGTTCCAAGACCAGGTGAAATAGAGACTTCGGGTTTTCACCGTATGATAGCTTAGGGTCTCTAGTATTTCATGACAAAATTTCATGCTCCTGGGTAAAGGGGGTATGTCCAGGTTTTGTCGTTTCCGGTTTTGTCGGTTCAGATTTTGTCGGGACACCATGTGCGACTTTTTGTCCAACATCTGCACAAAAGTCGATATAGGCGTAGTGATTGAATAATTGATTGATTGACTGGTTGGTCTAACGATGTCATTCAGTCATGCTGTCACTGTGTGGCAGTGGTCAAATAAGGATCAAAGAAATAAGGAAATCTATTTTTTCTTTTGGTTTTTCATTTTTTTCTTTCCTTTTCCTTCCTCCACTTTCTCCTTTCTTTTTTTCCATTTTTCCTTCCCTGTCGTCCCCTTAGAAGCGGGCCTTCTTAAATACAGCTAGTGGGTTTGGGGAGCGCTGTAAGCTTCTTTGACTGGATATAGGAGCTGAGGGAATGCAGTGTGCGTGCCCCCACAATGGCCCACATTCACCTTACTTTGATACCCGCTGTGTGGTGCGTAATCTGTACCATAGATGTGAAAACTTTTAAGAAAAAAAGAAAACAAACGTTTGAAAATATTGATAAAGAAGTTAGCCATAACTTGTTATTTGCTTGAAACCTGTTGATGTAGGTTCAGTAAGCTTATAGCTAGAACTAGAGAAAATACGAAAATTTTATTTAATTTTAATTTAACTGTGTGGTAATAACACCAACTAAGTAAACAAACTATCCCCACTATAGCCTATTAATTCGTTTCTGCGGCTTCAAAAGTTCTTTTCGACGTTATCGGTAAAATTTTTTAATAAACGTTGATTTGAGGAAAAAACGTTCAGAAAATTAAAAAACGTTAAAAACTCTTTTAAAACGTGTCAAGAATAAAAATAACGTTAAAAATACGTTTATTTCATCTATGGTCTGTACAGACGAGTGAAGCTAGCGTTAGTTCAGGTCAAGTCATTATAGTCAACGTGACGTTACCGGCTGGACGAAGAGCTGCTCTTGCTTGTCTGTTCGGACTGAGAGAACTCCTTTCTGAACTACGCGACGGCCAAGACAACAGCACACCCCTCGTCCTTGTCAGCAGGTAGATTATTATAGATAACACAGTGGCGTAGACAAAAGCGGGGCGCAAAGGACTCACTCCTCATTAGCGCAAAAACCCTGGTCTATAACGGTATTGAAATTGATGTCCAACATCACGAGCATCTTTATTTTCAAGAACTGTTTCCAAGAATGATACCCCCGGACACCGTCAGACGAAAGAGAGAAAAGTGTAAGAAAGGGAAAGAAAAGTAGGGGAAGGGAGGAGATGAGAAAAGAGGGTAGAGCCTAGAGGAAGAAAGGGAAAAAGAGGGATGGAAGGAAAGAAGGTAAAAAAGGCTTGCCTTCCCCAGTTCACATTTCGGGCTACGTCACTGATACAACATTGTTCACATTATTGTCATCATCATCATCAGCAGCAGCAGCATTCAGGCCGCATTACGCGTCTTGTCCGTCCGTCTGTTCGTCTGTCTCTCCCAAACGAACTGTGAGACACTATCGCTGTTTGGTGCGGAAGGAGACGGTCGGCGATAGGAGGATTATATAGGGCATTGGTAGACGTTTATAGTCTGCTGATAGTAGCCGCAACACTGATAAGGTTTGGCTGTAATGCGCCAGGCAAAATTTGGGGTTGGGGTCAGCATGGAAGGCACCCCTATTTTGGGAGAACAGGTGTCCGTAAGGGGTTTGCGTTGGTACGGTTTGATAAAACGTTCATTAGCTCCTAAAACAGATTTAACTCACAGCTGTAACCCCAGCGAACAGCTTTTTTGAAAAAAAAACATTAAAGTTGGCTATCAAACTTTTATTTAACGCCTTTAATATAATTACCACTCGGCAGAAGATCGCATTATGCTATTACATTATTATTGTATTATATGATTACATTACATATCAATTGGACATTTTCTCAGTCCGTGATGTTGAAGTGATGATTAATAGTTTGTGCACGATGTAATTTGACTGACTGCACGTTGATTAGTTGCACTTTCTGCCTTTTTTCATTTTCTTTTTACTTTTCATTATTTTTGCTTTGCACGTTTGTTTGTACCTTGTGTACGATGTTGATAATAAATATATTAGTCAAAATTTTGTTGCTATTGGTCATGTATGAACATTATTGTACATGTTTTTATATGTTTTTTAATTATTTTGTTGTTAACCTGCTACAAGTGATGATAAATAAAGATTTTCATATTATATTAACATTATGATTATACAGGGACGGCGTGACGGCGTGTGATCGCTACATAGCTCTGTCCAACGCGTGTGATATGATCACCACCCAGCAAGAGATCGACATTTTTCAGATCGTCTGCAACGTCAAACAAGCTCAGCCACATTTCTTCACACAGCTCGTCAGTAGGCCCCTATTCATTCATTAGCATGGTTTCCCGACAAAACCGCTTAGATTTAGGAAATCAAGTTAATGATAAGGATAGGCTTAAAATTAGGAATTAGGGTTCGGGATAGGGCTAGCGATTGGTAGGCCCCTATGTTACTTTAAGCTACATGAGTTTACCTGCAAAATGGCATATGTATTTCCAATGCTATAGAGTTACGGTTAGGGATTACGATTAGGAATAGGGTTAAAATATTGATAAAGTTAAGTAAAGGTTAATGTTAGAGTCAGGGTTAGGGATTATGTATTGGTGATAAAGATAGGGTTACGGTTAGGGTTAGCGTTCGCGTAGTGGGGTAGTTTTGACGTTCCCGGTTTTGACAGGAAACTGATTAGCATTTATTGTGTTAAACTGATGCGACTGATTTTGCCGCCGTAGCCTAAAAATTGCGACCACACATTATCAGACGGAAGGGTGGGGGAGGGCAGAATGAGATTTTTTTCCACCAAAGTATAATCGGACCGAACAGCACGGAATTTCAATTTTGCTTTACTACTCTGTGTATGTTAAAGCGATGTAACTGAACTAAACTGAACTGACATGGTTTAGTTTTTTTTGACGAAATGACCAATAAACAAGCAGTAAAACATTACTGTATAGCACCGCCTAACGGCGTCGGTGTCCGACGTGACTACGCTTACGTTCGCGTCAACCAATGACCAATGGGCTTGCCCTCTTGCGCATTGGTCAGTTCTTCAAAAACTAAGCCGTGTCATTAAGTTTAGTTCAGTTCAATTACGTCGCTCTGTACGCGCCTTTAATCTACAACAGAACTATCACGTTGTCTTTTTGTCACTTATTTTATCAGTTAGATCTTATGCCTCATACTTCTATAGTAGTGATAATTGTAATTTTTTGATGACGCATACCCAACAGTTTTGTAACTAAACATTTATCAAGTTAATGGTAAATTACACCAAAACCTTGATTATGTTTAGTAGTGCATTTTTGCAGTAAACAGCAATAATAACAAATGCCTACGTCGTTTGCACTAAGCAGCATCTCTGCATCACCCACGTAGGCCCCTAAGTCGGGGTGGCCGCAATGCATATCTGATGGGGTTCCAACCCCCAGATCTTCCCTTTCCGTGAATGATCAAGGGCGATCTAAGTTCTAACGCTACCTGTAGGCCCCATATGTCACTTTAAGCCACATGAGTTAAGTGCAAAATGGCATCATATTTTCATCCGACGGATTTAACGTGTATTTTCGTATGTCAGAGGATGTGTTATGTCAGCGTTGCGCCCTATGCCTTGACGTTTTTTAGTTTACTTGATGACACAATGTGATTTGCTCTTTTTTTATCTTGACTCACTTGGAGCAGCAGTGTAAATTTATTTAATGGATATGTAAAGTACTCTTATTAATTAATTAATTAGCTACAACTAAATCGAGGAATCAGGAAATTAAAGTGACTGCATTGTTTGACTGTCACAGGCGGACTATCAGGAGTTGTATGAAGCGGTCGCTGAATTCATTTCCTTGTCAACGATGTACAGCAATTAGATTGAGTGATGGGACGTTTTCAACGTTTGATAACAACGAATGTTTCGTTAGAATATTGCTTCATTGTTGTATATAGTTTTATGTCTAGTCTAGTCTGTCATTTGTGTAACTGCGTATGTAAATGAAAATTGTGAAATTGTGTAAATTTATGTATAAGCTGCCTGCTTTTTAGCCGACCATACGTAAGTAACGGTCGAGCTTATGGTAAGCCTACAAGTTGTTTCGTTTGTTGTCTGTCCGTCTGTAACAGACTGTGTTTGTGTCTGTGTTTGTTGTCTGCTGTCTGTCTGTATTGTTTTTAAGTGTTAAGTCATACAGGAAAACTTGTTATACGATTAGTTAGCCAAATGTTTTAAAGTTACGCACGCAAAATTTCAGCAAAATTTCAAAATTTCAAGGTAAACGTTGTAAAATTCGGGGTTAAATGGCAGGGTTGAAAAAAATGTGTGTTTTTAATGGAAAACTGGCTATATCTCGGAAACGGTAAGAGATTCGGCCAAGGAAAAGGAAGTGGTATATGCCCTGTCAGATGAAATGGAAATTATTGATTTTGAATGACCTTAAAGGTCGTTATGCACTATTGTGGCTAAACAGTGGGCCAAGAGATGGGGCCAAGATTGCTATTGATTACCAATAAAAAATCGCATATGCCCTTTTAGATGCAATGAAAATTATGGACCTTGGATGACCTTGAAGGTCCGTGACAACCGGTACGTTCGACTATCCCAGCAACAGCTGGGTTTCTTGTTTCTTATGTTTGCTCTGCAGCGGTGCATGTGCGACTCTAGTCAACAAGATGGACAACCGCATACAAGTCGCTGCATGCCACATTGACATCTGCGCTTGTTGTGCAATGTTGTTTCTTTCTAGTTTGTGGCGCATTTCTGTTCTGATATCTACACCGTGTCTCAAAAGGACCCCAACATTATCGATCATAACTTGAAGAAGGATTAACAGATTTTAATAATTTTTCGTATCAATATCTCAGACACTATTGGCCATCAACCGGCTACTTAATTTTTCACCTTACCGAATGTCTTCTTCTGCACTACCTGGAGAAAACGCAACAAGTGAAATAGTACACTTTTCCTCAATGTAGTAATATTAGGCCTATTTGATCAAAATAACACACATTTAACACAGTATGTCTAAAATTCTACTTCCTTGGCTGCCAGTTTATCCAGTTGTTTAGTTGTGCAACTACTTATGGTGAATATTTGAAATATTGGCCACTTGTGTAAATACAGGCATGCAGGGGATTTCTTCTTTCACAGATAGCGTGTCGGCAATGTTCTGTTCCAGACTTCAAACATTAATTCGCTTCATGAGTTCACCGACAATCTTAAACAGCATCCAATAGACTCACTGATGCATAACACTTCAAATATTGCCAAACAAACTGTGGCCAGGAATGTTTTACAAATAAAAAAAATATTGATGTTTTTCTTCATTTTAACGCACAGTTCGCTTGTGACTGTTTTCTGCAGTTAGTGCAGAAACAGACGCTCGTTAAGATGGAAATTTAAACAGCTGTTTAATGGCCAGTAATGTAGGAAATATTTGTACCACAAACTGTTAAAATCTAATAATGTTTGTGCAACTTACAATCGATAATGTCACAGATGTTTCTGACGTTTTCTTTGCTCATTCTAACTCCTACTTGGCATGTTTGTTTTCCCCAGATAGTGTAGAAGCACATGCTGGGTGAGGTGGAAACCTAACAGTCGTTTGATGGCCAGTTGCGTCTGGAATATTCGTACCAAAAATTGTTTAAAACTGTTAATCCTTATAGAGTGTTTACACGATCCAGCAAACGTCCAGCAAACTGACAGCAAACGTCCCGCATTAGCACGTGTATTTTGAATACATTTGCTGGAAGTTTGCTGGACGTTTGCTGGATCGTGTAAACACTCGATTAGTTACGAACAGTATCACAAAGGCCCCTGCACTCTATTAAGTTTTTACGCCAACTTCGTATTCTTGCGCTTGACAGTGATGTCTGCGTCGCGTAGTTTGTTTGCCTTTATAATAAACAACATATTACTCAGCAAAGTAGTTACACTATCGAGTATAATTCCAAAATATCAAAATAATTATAATTTAATTTGCATATAAATCGCGCGAAATTAGGACGGAACATCAGATGCGAATGGAAACAATACGAATGGAACATCATCACAGGCCGCTTCGTGAGTTATAAATAACACAAAATATCAGCCACGACAAACAAACGTAAAACACTCGACGGCGCCATTTTATGACGAATAAGAAGAATGTTGACGTCATAGCAGAAAATTGCCACCGGATCGGAAAACCAGATCTTCAAACAAACAGAAGACGTATAGGCCCAGCCATCGCAATGTAGAAAACATTTAGCGATTTAGCGTATTCGGCATATGTAATGGCGACAAAAACTAAAATTTAGCCTACAGGTCTGTGCATTAAACGCTATAGGCAGGCTAAGCACACGTACGATGAAACAGAATCAGAACAGAAAAAAATTTTGTTTTGCTTTTTTGTTTCCGTTTCAGTCACACATGCCTGTACAGCCTTATAGCCAAAATCACTCCCCCTTTCCTTTCATCTCCTCACTCTTCTTTCTTTCCGTCTCGTCCCTTTTTCTCCCCTTTCTTTTCTTCTTCCCCTCCCTTTTACCCGTTTTTAGAAGTAAGACCCCTAAATTCCAGCTTGCGGGTCTGGGGAGCGCTGTGCATGAGTTCTCCCTCAGCGAAGACTGGGGCGGTGGAGCTCGAACCAAATCGAATTTGGAGCAATTATGAGACCTGGTGGCAACAACGTTCATTATTTTCCTGAGTCCATAATATCTATTTTTAGCAAAAATTTGGGATTGGTGGTCTGGACCCGCTCAGTGTTGCCGGAGGTAGGGAAAAACGGCTTCGAGCCTACATCACTACTATTCACTATTCAATGAGCGCATTAGAGATTAACCTAATTTTAACGTTACACACTATATAAGTTCAGGTTTTAGTTACTTACATACTTACTTACTTACTTTGATGGGTTTTTTTTCACGCCGAAGGCACTACAAGTACCTTTCAGCAAATTCTGGCAGTGTTCGCCCTTTCGTGGTAGGGATGAAAACACTTCAACGTCCGACCCCCAGAACCCCCTCCCCCCAAGGGGCCCTGGGCGTATAGGTTAATTCTCACACCAGGCGTCGCAGAAATTTCGTTACAACGTTAACATGCGACACACTTTTTGAATATAAGACGTTTATATTATACAAAACAGCAGAAAATTCACTGTGACACAGATGACAAGATTACAACACACACGCATATAGGCCTACCACACACGTTCACATATAAGCCTACCACTGTAGGCCTACGTATCAACAACGACTTTGTAATAAAATAATAAATAACTTATGATAATTATCGTGTAAAACACGTAATACGTAATAAGGAAATTGGCAAAAATGTTCACGTTTCTCAATTTTGTACACGAGGGGACCACTGCCCGCAAGCCCCCACCGACAAAATAAATGTAATGCAGCGGCAGAGCAGCATAATGAAGTTTGAATATTCATCGACTGCAACTCAATTGACATATTTGCATATTCATACGTGGGGACGCCAGGGAAGGGCACGTCATCCCCTCACTGTTTCCCAGGAAGGGAGCGTTTCCCAAAAGTGTTTTACCAATTCAAATTAAGAATAAAACAAGAATTACCAAAAATTTTAAAAAAACATTAAAAAGGTTTGTATCGAGGTATAGGCCTAATTATGTTTAAAACATGACGAGAGTGTAGTGGACCGCTCCCCCTCTCTGTTCACAACTGTTTGTAATTTTATTTTGCAAAAGTTGCTGTAGCTGAAAAAAAACAATTTTACAGCTATAACAATTGACTTTAAGTGACTGTAATAGTTTCATTTTTTATTATGTATAAATATAGCACACAGCGAACGTTTAAGCTTACAGGAAAGCGCCAAAAACGCCGTTATCCGAGCAGAATTTGGTCGTAATGTGCCACTACGTTGAAGGTATCTCCAAAGGGTTTTATTCTTAGAATTGCGCCCCGCTCAGGGCTGAAAAACCTATGGTTGTTAATTTTTTAGATTTTGCCCTGTTGATTTTGTAGGTTTTACCCTTTTTCAGGCTTTTAAAAATTTATAAAAATTTTCACAAATATTTTTAAAGGTTTTTTCTCATTTAGTGTCTAATTAACACCATAGCCTATGCAAAATTACGACCCAGGAAAACATATTATACACTCACTCTGTCCATCACATGTTGACATTGTTTTTATAAATTATAGTAAGATGAAATAATCACGATTAATAAATTAAACAAAATAAAATATGTTATAAATTTTAAAACGAAAAACCTTAAATTTTTACAGACAAAAAAACCAAAAGACCAATTTTCAGCCCTGACTCCGCCCTGTTCATACGTCGGTGGAGTATAAGTTAAGTTTATATTTGGGTGGACCCTCACTAGGCCTACTGCCGCCTGAGTCTGAGTTGGGCCTCCTCTCTGGAGTGGGTCGCCTGGCAACGCGCGGACCTGACAGAGGCGCCCAGTCACGTGACGCGTCGTCGTGACGACCAGCGACGGTGCCACGCCTCCTGGCCGAAGACTGAGACGACGATTGGATAGTGTCTCTGACGTCAGCAACAGAAGCAGTGCCAGCAGCAGCAGCAGCAGCAGCAGCAGCAGTAGCGGTATTGTCTGGAGTGGTATCACGATGTAGCTTGTCACCTGTAGCACCATCATAGACGACAACCAGATGTTTGCAACAATACACATCAATCTTTTTCAGTGACTGACATCAGTTTTAACTTTTAATTACTACTAAAGGTTAAAGGTTAAAGGTCCAAATATAGCTCCTAATGAGCGAACCCATCTCAGAGCTACGGAGCGTCACTTGTCATACGGGATCACACAGTGTTACCTGCCACCCGATAGAGGTGAATGCGCCCCGCCTTAACCCCAGCCAGATAGGCTGGTACTCGATTTACCTATCCCGGAGGGATGGAAGGCTGAGTTGACCTAGGCGGTTGGTTACATCCCGAGATGGTTTACCTGTCCACAGGCAGTCACCCATCGCAGTATTAACCGGGCCCGGCGTACAGTAACTTCGCTGATCGGATCAGACGCGTTACCACTACACCACGTTACTGCTACAGTTACTAACTACTTCTTTATTCAGGAGGGTGTCGTGACGTTGCCGTTGCCAAAAAACTCCCGAAAATGACACGACGTGCACTTAAGATCGCAATGTCGCGAGCCTGCCAAAGAACATCAGCAGCAGTGCTTGGCGAATAGTAACACAATAACAAGTGATTTGAGCAAAGCTCATGAGATGCGCGACAGCCTTAGCAGTTCCTGTTCGCGCATCGTCTTGGTCTATTTTCAGTCATTTCGTCGCAATTCACCCTTGAAGTGTGTACCGACAGCCGAAAATCGCAAAAAAATCACTAATACCAACTAACACCCCTTATTTTGGGGGTTCAAAGTCGTCTAAAGTCGTCAAAATAGATACCGCCAAAAAGCTCGTCACCAGTGCTTGTTATGATAAGCGGCATGTCTATGTCTATCTGCAACTGTTTTCCAGACAAGCCAATCTCGATAAAATAACCAATTTTTAGAGGGGCATCCGTCTTTGATGCTCGCGTGCGCCGGCCTCCTTGAACCTGGGTTGGAACTGAAACTACTAAAATCTATGTTTGATGCTGAAAATTTCACTTTGAGGTTGTCTTGGACTATCTCCAGCCATTTCGTCGCAACTCCCTCTTGAAGTGTACGCTGCAGCCAATAATGCGAAAAATTCGCCAAAAAGCCTTCTTTTGGGGGGTTGGTTTTTTGTTTTTTGTTTTTGTTTTTTTTGGTTTTAGTTTTGGGGGCACCCTGATTCTTTCTGAGACTTTGGCGCTTTATAAATCATTTACTTGCTTACTTACTTACTTACTCAAGGTTATTTAATGTCATCGATGTTAATAAAACTAAAAAGCACATGTCCAGTCACTTGTCTGTACCAATCTGCAACCGTTTTCACACTAGGCGAGCCAATAGCGGCAAAATAACGTTTTTTTTCTAGGGCGTACCCCTCTTTGACGTCCTTGTTCGAGGAGAACCCCATCACCTAGGAACACAAAATTTTGTCGCAAAAAAACTAGAGTCCTCGGGGCAGCTTACATTAAAGATTTTGTGATCCTAGCTTGTACCGTTTTGATAGGGCTCAAGAATGTGACGGACGGACAGACACACGGACGAACGGACAGACGGACAGACGCCCAGGCCATGGCTAAGACGCGCAAAGCATAGCTGTCGCGCGTAAAAACTAAAGGCGCTACGGAGCTACGAACTGAACTGAACTGAAATGAACTGAACTGGCATGGCTTAGTTTTTGACGAACTGACCAATAGCAAAGCAGTAATGCATTGCAGTAGGCATCGTCTAACGTCGCCGTTGGCCTACGTGACTACGCGCACGTACGCGTCAACCGATGACCATGCAATGGGCTCGCCCTGCTGCCCGTTGGTCAGTTCGTCGAAAACTAAGCCATGCCAGTTCAATTCGATTCAGTTACATCGCTCTGCACGAGTCTTAACGTTTGAAATAAGTGAATGCTGTTTATTATAGTGCGCGATGGATGGCGGCGCAATATGTCAGCACTGGTCTGACGTAGTTATCTAGTTTTTACATGCGATACTGATATACATTTTCTATACTGCACAATAACTGTGGTCTGTCGATCGATCATTAAGCAATAATGCCAGCTGTCACTAGGGTGGGCCGACCGTACTGCCTATAGCCGAAGGCCAGCATCCGACTTCTGGTCGCGGAGAGAAAGCGATTTCGCAGAGTGACCATAGTCCCATACACACTATGGTAACGCTGCCATATCCAACACTACAATGAACGCTAGGATACAATACGGTAATTCAGCGAACGTGGTTGACGGCTGCGGGCAGAAATTTGCATTCAAAGCTGCGGCCGAACCGCTGCAGTGCAGACAGTGGCATGGTTACTATTGACAGCTTACAGGAACACGTCACCGCCCCATCCAACCGTAGGCCTACTATCGGCAACCGGTACGACGTACGGTTTAGCCACAATACATGCTTTACGTACAGACAAACGACACATCGTACTCGAGGCTAGCTCGACCCTACGGTCTGCCAAAAAACGTTTGATGTGTGATTTGTATGACCTGTGATAGGCTGATCGGTTGATTTCAGAGCAGTGTCAGCAGCAGCAGCAGTAGAGTTGGTGGATGCTGACCCAACGTTCTCTTCTGATGACGAGTTCCTAGCAAACGACATTTTTCATATCAGCGGTGACTACTTGACCGGCAACCGGCCAAATAGCCTGTAGGCTATCTGACCGGTTAAAACGAAAAATCGCATTCGCCACCCAGTAAATTATATTAAATATAGTATCAACGCTGATGACTAGAATTCGCGTTAACATGATGGTGTAGTGTTTAGAACTTAGAATTAGGGTTAGGGTTAGCGTTTACAAAAAACTTTGTTGTTAGTGGACCAAAGTTCGTCGGACTTTTATGCCAAAAGTGGGAAAAATCGTATAGTCGATCACTGATGTTTCCGATTTTGGATACCTTCATTTTGTTCTGGAGAACTTTGCGATCGAAGTCTAACGTCGTCCGAAATAGCCCCAATGAACGTTTTTGGTTCCAGACTTTCTTGGGGAGTCTCCCCCTGAAATTTTTGACCGGGATTATAAAATCAAATAATACACTTCCCATCTGGTGTCAATATCAGCATTTCTGTCTGCACAAATTATTCCTCCGGTCCTTACTTTTTTGCCAGATTGTGACGTTCATTATTAGGCCTGTGTGATATCATTCTTATGATAAGTACAGTAATAAATTATTATTAAATTACATTACGCAGTATTATACTTATTATTAAGACTAACCTGCCGGAGTCGGTATCGGCTGTGAGGTCTGTGTTGGGGAAGCTGTCATCGTCTTGTAACGGCCACATCGCCGTTGTACTGCTGTAAACACGCAGACAGACATGCAAATGAGAACAAAAAAAACCCAGCTGTCGCTAGGGACCGACAAGCTGCAGCACTATACAGTTCCTGTTGCAGTACTGGCATTCAAGGTTATCCGAGGTTGATGATTTTTATCTCATCTGAAAGAGCGTATGCAATTTCCTAACAATAGCGTTGCCCTATCTCTCACCGTTTCCAAGATATGGCCCGTTTTCCGTTAAAAAACGCACATTTTTCCTACCCCATTTCATTCAACCCCAAATTCGAAAATATTTCCCTTGCGCTGCATCGCCGAAATTTTGCTCGCAAAAAGCTTTAACACAGGGTTAATGATTGGCGCAAGAAGTTTTCCCCTAAGACCTAACGTTTAGCCATAATGCATCCGTTACAAACGACAGAGAGATGACAGACGACACTGCCTACAGCATAGCTGTCAAAAAGCATTGTCGTAAAATTTAGTCGCCCGTGTTTACGGGCCGTGTGCACGGGCCGTGAAAACGACGTGTGCCCCTGTGAACCAGCCTCAACGCATATAGGCCTAGGTGTTGAACACAGTTAACACAACTAGACTTCCGACTTCTACAAACTATAGGCCTACTCAGTCATTCGATCAGAAACATCAAAGTTAAGTTGAAGCTTTTGCTCTGAGCTTTAGTCCGAATGCGCTACTAATACCTAATATATACGCACTACCAAGATATGCAGCTGTCGTGCGTGGATGAGCTACTCGCCTTGAGCTTAAGGCTTACAAAGCCTGTACGAGATGATTATTATTTAAAATGTGATTTCGTACAGGTGTTAAATTCACGGTTGCCGCTACTTTTTGAAACAAGCAATACAACAAGTTTGCATCTTACTAATGCAAATGAGGGTAAACATGCAGTTTAGCGGCCTAAACGAAATTCAAAGTCAACTTACTGCCTATACGGGCCAAAGCGTGCATACGGTCAGTTAACCCTAACCCTAACCCTAACTCTAAACCTAAGCCTAACCCTAAGCTTCGCCTGTATATAGGCAGTAAGTTGACTTTGAATTTCGTTTAGGCCGCTAAACTGCATGTTTACCGCAAATGAGTATAAGATGCATTGTTCAAAGTGGAAAAGTCGATCGCAGACTAAACGCGAGCGTTTTAAATTAAGCTTACGCAAGTTACGCAATAGTGTCGCAATATTAATGTTACTGTAGCGCCCTCTCGAGAACGTGGTCTCAGCCGCAAGCTCGCGACGACCAGCCATGAGAGCGCGGTTTCCACTACGCAACGCACGCAACGTACGCATATAACGCAACACATGCTAGCAAGTACGCAACAAACGCAATGAACGCAAAAAAAGCATGCAGCAATTTGACAGCTGACCTTCCGTTTCACTAATCGTGGGTGCATTGAACAGTGAACAGTTTTCGTTGCCAATCGTTGTCGGAACATAACACGTTTCTGCATTTGCTCCTACTACGGGCTTTCAATTTGACACAGACACTTTGCCATGCGACTTAGCCTACAGTCTCAGTGATAGGGTTTCTACACGATCCAGCAAACGTCCAGCATTACATTTGCTGGAAGTTTGCTGGACATTTGCTGGATCGTGTAAACATCCCATTAGGCCGTAACTGTTTTTCTACATATGTTATGGTTGTAAATAGTGCAGACTGCAATTGACATCGCCAGACGCCAGGTAGGCCTACACCTTGCCTAGTTGGTGTGTTGCTGTTTGCTCCAGGTCCTGGTGTTGTTTTGATCTGATAACAGGCCTAAATACTGACTGTTCTACTGCTAGTCTGCTAGACTCATTTTCTATGTAACCTATTTATCATATAGGGCCTATAGGCCCCCTATAATATCAACTGAAAAACAAGATCAGCAACTGCATGCAATTTGCAATTGAAGTAATTTGAAATTACATAATTGGTAATTTGGCCTTTGATTCCGAAGTAATTTGTAACTCGCAATTCAAGTTACTTTCGTGTCAGCTTTGTAATTTGTAATTGGATTACATGTGAGCCAGTATTTTTTCAGCTCTGGTCATAGCAAACGAAATTCGAATGAAAATCTCTTCACATGCCAGGAAACGTCACACTGCTATTCGACATTTTTTGGCCTGCCCCAGGATCGCCCCCTGCCTGTCCCCCCGGCGACATTTTTACCGGAAAAAAATCGCTCAGGTTATTAAGCCGAACACGCTGAATGTGCTATAAGTTCGCCTCTGTAAATAAATACAACTTCGCGGCAACAAACATAGGCCTATCGTCCGACATGATCAATTGCAAAACCTAGTATTACAAGAAACCCAGCTGTCGCTACGATAGCCGACCGTACTGGTTGTCAGTGACCTTCAAGGTCATCCAAAGCCAATAATTTTCATATCAGTTGAAAGCCAATATGCCACTTCCTATTAGTGATAAATAGCAAACTAGGCCCTATCTCGCACCATTTAGCCACAATACATCCGAGACAGACGCAAGTAAACGAGTAATTTAACTAATTTTACGCACCTTTCGAATGGCACAGGCAGATGGCGATGAGTCATGTCAATGTGATTATAATCCTCGTTACTAGCTGCAGACAGACACACAGACGGCGAATGTAAACAGATATCACAAATACATAAAGACATGCGGCCGTCCGTCTGGTTGCCGTGGGTCTTCACTCTTCAGTGACCACTGCATTGCGCACGTCGAAAGCCACAGAAGAGCCCGGGGAAACATTTTCGCGGGAACCCTCTAGAGAGAAAATTTTTGAATTTTGCTTTTTTAAAATGGTGCATTCTGGTTTACTTTATATTTTTGAGCGACGGCGCCCCCCC
>Ga0209671_1003431_pt1 | contig 15246 bp, 10 predicted proteins | sample WorMetHERISLAND2_2_FD_187401 | JGI IMG/M metagenome (GOLD analysis project Ga0209671, IMG submission 187401) | Marine gutless worms symbiont microbial communities from Max Planck institute for Marine Microbiology, Germany - Olavius geniculatus... | ecosystem: Host-associated > Annelida >... | reverse complement strand
GGGGAGGGGGCACAGCTCTTTCCCCAGACCCCACTCTCTACCTATCTTTTTTCCTATTCCAAATTTCTGGTTCCGCCACTGCGCAATGTGAGCCAACTGTATTTCTGACGCTATGTAAGATAGCAATTCGGCACTAAATCATTTTGCATTTTTATTGCAAATCAAACAGCCGCATTAACATTAAGCTTAACATTAAGCCTATTCTCTTGTAGTTCATCGTCAGTGGCGGCGTCAGAGGAATGGCCACTGCAGCGGTCATGATCACAGCACTTCATTAAATCGAGTTTTTAAGTGCTCTCTGGAGTCTCTTGAACGTTCTTTCTATCGCGCTGCGCATGAACATTGGACTGTGTGCTGAACAGTGAACAATAAATGCTTGTCAGCTTTCGGCCAACTTTGTACTGGCGATACGTATATATATATTCCTGGGATTTTTGGTGCACTCTGCGTTTGTCATCACCGACTCATCTCCGTGCTCATTTGCATGCAGTCGATCATCGGCTTTGAGACGAATTTCATCAGTGAGACTCTGTCTGTCAAACTATAGGCCTACAAAATGGAAATGCTCGGTTGAACACATCGCTTTACAGTCACGTGAACCACCCTGCGAAGTGGAAATTTACAGCCAGCATTTTCCATAGATCTTTGAGGTAGTTGGTCAGATTCTCAGTCACAGTAATGCGAACAGAGAAGCAAGTGAATTCACTCGCTGTAGCTTAGCGTAAAATGCCGTCGTCTGTGATGCGGTCAGCTGTAAATCTAAGACCAATCGTGCACTAGTGGTCCGGTCGTCGTCCATATGCGGACCTCCGGTCATCGATTGGTTTTAACCCTCGAAACCACCCAGACACTAGCAAAAAACAGTGCAGGGCGAATTTTACAACGGTTAAACTGACCCTTAAGTTGGCGCATAGTATCTATAGTAGGCCTATTTGCGCTCAGATTTTACAGCCAGTTTTTAGAGCAACTTTGTTGCCTTACTGTCTATACGTGTATTATTAAGTAAGTAAGTACGTGCATATTTAAATGCACAATGTCAGCCAGTGGCCGAATCTGAGGCACTATCAATCAATCAATCAATCAATCATTAACTTTATTCTATTCTAGCAGGCCTACAGTTTTTGTCATGGTGTTATATGATAAATAATTAGGAACTAATGACGATGGCCTACCATATGCCTCTTATGCAGCCAGTTTCATTTCAGATGATTGTGTTCAGTGATTAGTGAGGCCATTGACTGACAAGTGTTCAAAGGGTGAATGAGTAGGCCTACAGCGAAGCACAACAGTGCGGCGTGACGCATGCCGGTTCGGCGCTAGTCCGTGACATCACAGCTAAACAGGTTCTATCGCAGATTATCACCTCCGTAACCGCTGCTTCTATTTCTGGATCCAGTAGCTTCTATCCCCCCAAATCTGGAATTGAAATTGGGCGCAAAGTCCCCCTCCCGTTCTGGGCTCAGGTTCCCCCCATTTCTGACTCGAGTTTTCCCCTCTATTTTGGGCTTCTTCCGCCTCTAGGCAGCAAGTTTTGTTACGGGTGTTGTTTGCCTAGTGAAAAATAGGAAGAAAATAAAAAATAGGAAGGGAAGTTTAGTTGAAGGTGTAGATTGAAAAGCAAGGGGAAGGAAAAACAGAATGGCGAATTTTGTTAAGGGTATAGTTTGCCCAGTGAAAATAGGGGGTAAGTTTTGATCTGCAACCTTATCAAAACTCCACCTATTTTTCACTGTGCGCAGGCTACGCCTACCAGGTATAGGGATAGAAGCCACTCATTGCGTCAACGTGTAAACAGCCATCGAAGCGATCTAATTTAGGCTAATTCCTTCATAACGAAATGGTCTGGCTATGAGTAAGCCACTAGATCGATGCGCCTTTGATTCGCCCGCGACGTTCTGGCGCAACACAAACGTGTTTTGATTGACGGATTGACAGTAGGCCTATACTGGCCGATCTTGAAAATTCTGTCATGACGGACAAAATTGCAGTAGCGATTACTGAAGATCAGATAGTATCTCAAGCATCACTAGATAGGCCTATATTACTCAAGGTAGTGTAGCGACGCCGAAGCGTTATAGGTTAAATGTTTAATAAGACTGAGATCTGGAGACTAACAAAGGCCAACGTTATCTTGCATTTAGGAGACATCGATGGGAACGCGATGTCAGTTTGGCCGCACACAGGCCTACAGTGAAAATTTTGATCAGGGGGTCCAAAATTAAGAAATAACACCCAAAAATTGTATGAATGGTACACCAGCGGACAAAAAAGCTTGGCTCATACGCTACGTTACAGTGCCAGTAATAGAAAATGTACACACTGACAATCAACGACGATTAACCGTAATAGTTGCTTTATGCAAATCATCTATGTAGTTCATACATATGGCAATTAATTATTTTATTTATCATAACAAATCTGTCACTGTTGTGCTACAAGCCATTTTGAGTCTCAGCTTTGTGTAACGCTTTACGATAGATAACCTGTGAACTCTGTAGTGCAATGCAGTTTGCATCAAATTCAATGTAATATCATCCAACTTTTTCTTTTAATAAACCAAAAGCACAATGTAATTGATAATGACTATAGTAGCAGAGCGCAACAAAAAAGCGCCACTGCAGTGCGAATGCAAGCATCACTATTACAGCATATGAATAAGTAATCACTAAAATTAGCAGGGCTGAAATAAAGCCTGTCGTCTTTTCATCCAAGTATAATATTGTATGTAACATACCATGGATATGTCACACCAGATCAGTGACAGCAAGATTTGATAATAGGGGAAGTCTGAACCCTTTTCTCTTTCCCTCGAATCTTCTATTTTCTCCCTTCACAGCCCCTAAAATCCATCCCCTATATCAAGCTCAAAGCCAAAAAATTGTGGCAGGTTCACTCAGTAGGTCCAAAGAGAGGAAGACTGCCAAACACACTGAAAAGTCAAAAACAATACATTACACTACATAAATGATAGAATATGCACAAAACTCGCTTCATTAAAAATGGTTAAAACAGAAAGACCTATATCAACGATACCATCTAACTCATCAATGTGCTCTCTGGTACACCAGCTGCAAAAACCTAAAACTTGGCCCACACGTCGAGCGAATGAAGCCAAAATTACAGACTTTTAATAAACATGGCACTGACTGCACAACTACACTGTTGTGCAAAATAATCTCATCATTTCAACTACCGCAATGGAGTTTTTTGGCCGCAGTGAATAAACTAAATTGGTCGAGTCGTAATGTACTGCAATGAAAACTACATAACGTGGTATTACATTGGAATCCAGACCCATCTACACTGGTCTGACTGGTCTCACTTTACCCCCTGTGCCAAAACTACAACTCCATACATTTTTACAGGTTTTTACACAGCAGACTTTTGCTGGTACAAAGTTTTGTACACTGCCACTGAGATACTTTTTGTGAGATTCAACAAAAAAACGTATCAAATCTCAACACAGTTTACAGTCAGAATTCAGTTTTATGCCAAGACTGAAACTGTGCATTTATCTGTCTGCAAATAACACAACATACACAATGGTACACAGTCACAACTAAAAATTGCCTAGTGTGTCACATGCTTAGCAACAGACGAACTATGCCAGTACTCAACTGGAAGACAACACGTTTGCTGCTGACATCAACAGTAAAACTCAAAACAAGCGTACAAAACTTTGCAGTAAAAAATGAAGAGACACCACATTCTTCTCGAATGCTCAGTCCAACAATTAAAACACAGTGGATGACTTCATTTTTTGACTTGGACTTTTGCTCAGCTAAAGCTATAGCTGAATGCCAAAGTCCGTACTTAGAACAAAGTTCAACTAACCTTTGGTCCAAGTCTATATACGTGACAAAAACAATTAGAAAAAGTTGAAGAAAATTCAGACTCAGTGAACGCTTAGCCCTAAGGGCTAAATCTATCAACAGATTTTAGCTGGGTTAGTTTGGCTAAACTTTGATCTAAGTAGCTACTTAGGGCAGGTTTCTGGATCATAACTGGCCGGTCAAGTTAGCGTTAACTGGCAGATTTGCATAATTCGTGTTTCCCATTGCACTAACCAACGGTCAAAATAGCCAAAAATTTAACTGGCCGAAATCGGCCAGTTAGTTAACCGTCGATCGATATTTAACACAACTTTTGTACCATTCCGCAAGCAGTTAATTAAAGAATGTGATACTAAAGAACGATTTTACCATATACCAAGGTCTTCAAAACGCTCGAGGAGACGTTTGCAGCTACAAATTTTACCACAAAATCCATTCATGAATGGACAAAATGGCCATCCGCAATCGGTTGGCTGGCTGACGTGCGCTTGCACTCATTAATATTCATGATGCCCGCCTGCACCAGGCGGAAGTGATTAGCGCCATGCGCATCGTTGCTAAGCAAATATAGTATACAATTCAGTTAGCTAACAACCAGTCAAGGTTTTGTTCAGAAACGCGCACAAACTTAACCAGCAAGTTACGATTAACAGATGGTTAACTGATCAGTTAACTAAACAAGATAATGTTCATACGAACACGAAGTCTGTCCAATGCATTTCGATTGTTTACAGTATATGTGTGTATAAATATAATCAGTTAGCTGTTAAGATTAATAGAAAAAATCAAAATGTTTGATCTCAATGCATATAGCCCATTTTGTCCCAAATTTCGTTGCCAGGGCAATGGGGTCGGTCGGGGAAGAATACGATTGGCAGCATTCGATAGCCCGTCCCCGAAAACCCCCCTATAGATGCAAAAATCGCGAAAAAATCTTGTACACAAGCCAAGTTATAGCCCATTTTGTCCCAAATTTCGTTGCCATGGCAACCAGGGGAAGGGGAAGGGAATAGGGAAGGAAAATGGGGTAGGGAAAAGGGAAAGGGAAGGACAAGGGGAAGGAAAAGTGGAAGGAGAAGGGGAAGAGGAAAGGGAAGGGGAAGGAAAGGGAAGGAAAAGGAAAATGGGGAAGAGGAAAGGGAAGGAGAAGGAAAAGGTGAAGGAGAAGGGAAAGAGAAGGTGGAAGGAAGATAGCTTAAGAAATGTTGGACGCACGGACGGACGGACACAAAGGTGATTTTATACTCTGTCCAATGCCATGCAACGAAATTTGGGACAAAATGGGCTATAACTCGGCTTGCGCAAGAGATTTTTGCGAGATTTTTGCGCCTATAGGGGGGTTTTCGGGATGGGCCATCGAATGCTGCCAATTGCATTTCTCCTCGACCGACCCCCGTTGCCCTGACAACGAAATTTGGGACAAAATGGGCTATATGCATTGAGATCAAACATTTTGATTTTTTCTATTAATCTAAACAGCTAACTGATTATATTTATACAGAGATATACTGTAAACTATCGAAATGCATTGGACAGACTCCATGTTCGTATGAACATTATCTTGTTTTATACTCTGTCCAATGCTATGCATAGCATTGCATTGGACAGACAAAGATCCAGAAACTGGCCCTTAGACCATACTTTTGTACTTGAACTAAAACTTCGATCCAAGTCTGGACTTAGACTGAAGTTTCAAAAATCACTTCACTTTATGTCTAAAGTGTGGACTAAGACCATAATTGGACGAAAGTTTAAACTCAGCATCAGTCCAAGTCAATAACTGAAGTCACCCAGTGGTCAGTTGACAAAATATGTAATGCCTATTTAAAAATGTCTAAATTTCTTTCAACACGGTCTAAGAACACACACACATCACAAGGCACCCTCAACACACATAATCACAACATTCACATCACTCAAACACTGTCTCTACATTCACATTTTACTGACATATTTAAGCAAAAACAGATGTGCACCACTTTCACAGCATAACAGAAAGACGACCACAGAATTATCTGTACCCGTACCGCAGGCGTAAACAAACGACATCTGATGATCAAAGTTTTTCAGCACGCATAAAAATGTCTGCAGAACGAACCGGAATGGCAGACCAGCAATTAAAGTGAAAAAGTCATTAAAACCTAACCGCTCTTCACAACTGAAAACAAAGCATCTTCATCAACATAGTCTAATCCACAGCACTCTGTCCATCGTTGTCACATAAACTTGTGTCTAAGCCTCCAAGGCTTGAGCTTAAAGAAAAAACTCGAACCTTCAGTTGCTGTCTGCCCTCAGAGAAAACCTGTATCCCTAAAATATCTAACGGACCTTCAAAAATATCACTGCAGTTTTTAGTACACTTACAAAGTTTTACTGAAAAATACTGTTTGCATCTAGATGGAAATGCTGCAGTGAAAAAACCTTGCTTAAGTTTCTGTGACTACTGTTCAATGAGTCGGTTTGTTTTTTTTAAGTTGTTGGGTAACACTACATGACAAATCATGATATAAAAATAAATAATAAAAAAAATTTCCACCAACCCCCATCCCTAGTTTCTTGCCAGCTGCAATCGGAAGCACAGGTATTTTCTTTAGGCGTTGTTGACGTTAGCCCAAACAGAACATACATAAGGTGGAAGTAGAAAAACCATGTCAAGCAGCGGAGATGGAACTAGGAGATGGTTGATCTAGAGTGCTATGACTGAACGGCAGTTTCACTAGCCATGTAGACGTCTAGCTCGGCGTCAAGTCGAGATCGTGTTGCGCTCATGTAGTCATCAATGTCTTGGTCAAGCTGTTCACGGGTTGGCACTGGCCGTCGTGTGTACCACGAACGACCTCGCCGCGACCTTCGACCTCCACGACGGAAGTAGCTCTGTCTACTGCAAAGAACCCATATATTGAACATCACTAATAACAACAGTAATAGCGAACGACAATGTTTATGGTGCTGCCATCACGGCACTGGCACTGCAATAGTTCACTCAGTTCATTTGATGAATGGAGCACAAGCGCCAAGCGACTGCCGACCTCTGGACCAAGCTGATTAGCTTGAACCATAGATCCATCTGGCAGCTGTGGTGCTACATCCACCATTGCCATTTATTACTAGTACTACTCAGCCCAAAAGCCGATACTCACTTTGCCACCCCGCAGCGGTTAAAAGGCTCAGTTGACCAGATAGCTAGTAATACATATATATATATGGCTTAAAGGTCCATGGCCACGATCAAACTCACTCGCGCAATTTATATAATTAGACATTTCACCTTGCACATATAATATGCTGATGTAAGCTTTATAAATAAACGAAATTAACGCCTGATTGTGACAAAAAACATGGCCTTACATTACGTTATGCCAAAAAAAAGTTATGGACAAGAAAGATTCTGAATTAAACATCACCTTAAATGTGTCACTGAACAGGCTCACAAAATGTCAGAAGACCAGCAGATAATATAAGCTTGAGTGCTAAAGAAAAGTAGAAATTTTGATCATCAAACATGGCAAAATGCTTAATCTGTTCGATTAATAGCAATTTTCCACAAATAAATGACAAATAAATGGTCTGCATCAGCCAATGCAATTTATCATATGATAACATTGCCTTAACTAATTACGTAGTGCCACAGTGTTTGTGGCATATTTCACAAAGTAGTGCAGCAACACGATTTACATAGGATTTTACACAGCAGACCTTTGCTGGTACAAAGTTTTGTACACTGCCACTGAGTTACTTTTTGTGAGATTTAACAAAAAAACATATCAAATCTCAACACAGTTTACAGTCAGAATTCAGTCTGATGCCAAGACTGAAACTGGGAATTTATGTATCCACAAGTAACACAACATACACAATAGAATGTGTACTAATATGATTACTTTATTGCAAATTTTCTGCAGACTGCAATACAAAATTTTTTTTTTCAAAATTGGTTATTATTTTGCACAGTTATGACAAAAACTCGCTGGTCTAGTCTAGTTTTCGTTGAGTGACGTTGCATGTATAAGCAGCCAACAAGCAGAGAGCAGTTTACTCACCGCCCAATGTACGAAGGATCCCGACCAGTGTATGGAGAATCCCAGTATGAAACACGCCCATAGTACCCTGATGTACATATCAACGTCAACGACAATTAACATTATTATCTACATTGCCTTAGCCAACAAACGCACAAAGTACATGGCCATAGCTTAGCTCAGTTGAGACAAAGACCTTGGACCCAAATCCAACATCAGACATCTAACACTTTCTGCCAGGTGCTCAAAAATTCATGCTTCCTTGCTAACCACAGTAATTTGCAAACTGAGCTAATCCTAGTAATATCAGCATGACACTGAGGTCTATCAATGACTACGTGACCACTAAAGAAAATCTTGTATAAATACTGTAACTGAAGAAATTATAGAACAAAGCCTAGCCAAAAAATTGCTGGTCTTAAGGCTGGACTAATGCTTAACGTCAATGGCAGAGAGCATGTTCAGTTCAGTAAGTTTATTTGTATAGTGCAATTATAACAAATGTCACATTGCGGCTTGGTAAAAACGCCGAAACCAGTATGTATTGAGTTCGTGCCTAGAACTACCGTATGTCATGTCCTCGTCACCAGGGTTTGCAAACCCGGGATGCCAAATCCCGGGATACTGGCCATTTTCACCAATCCTAAATGCCTGACTGACGGCATCCCAATCCTGAAATTTCATAATTACAAAAATTAGTTAAAATAGTAGTTTTTCGAGGCTAAGTGATACAAATAACAATTCTAGCCATCTAATAAATAACACATTTCATGCGTGTTTAGAGTCCTACTCCTTGTTGTGCACTGTAATGTGTACTTTGAGTCACAGTCACTCCTGTGCAGTTCGAATATAAACTAGGCGTACCTTCCAAAGGGACCCACTACATCCTATGCAACAAATCAGTCTGTAAGAGATACTAAAATAATGACTAATCTTAAGTCTAATCCCAAAATATGATCTCTGGATCCTGGAATTACAAATTTCTCAATCCCGAATCTGAATCCTGGGACTGCAATTACTCCTCGTCACGAACTGATAAGTGTGCTGGGAGACTGTTTCAGGCAAGTGGCCCAGTGTGGAAAAAAGCGAGTAAAATACAAAGAAATAGAACATGGGAATGCATTTTATCAGCAAAAATCACAAACACAGCATAAACAAATATCTGAAACTAAGCACAAATAAATATCTGGTATAACCTGAATAAGACCAAGGTCTCCAGTCACTGTAGTCATTGTAGCCAGAATAGTAGTCAGAGTTGTTGTAGTCAGGGTTGTCATAGTCGACCCATTCCCACTCGTCAGTGCTGTCGTAGGATGGCTGGTAGTTGAATGTGTAGTTCCAGCGAGACCAAGCCCTGCTGTAACTGTCTCCGTACTCGTCACGTAAACGCTGACGGTGACGATGCAGTGCATCATAGCCTAGACGCTCACGTGCACTAACCTACAGCACAAATACATCATCATCATCATCATCACCATCATCATCATCACTGTATAGCCATTAGCCAGCTTGGATCATAGCAAAGCTCCAAGTCCACAGTTGACTGACCTGCACCAAAGATCAGCTGATGATGTCCTAGCAGACCAGATCCTTCAGACAGTGTCCATCCAGCCATCACCCAACTACAGGCTGCGGCAAAAAAGTATCCCCTAAAGTTGTCTGCCATTTTCCGAGCAACCGCTCGGAATTATAATGCCAAATTTTACACACTTATTACCTGTTTACACCTTCATAAATGGACTAAGTGACATTTAATGTTCTTTTGTATGTGCAAAGTTAACAAATTTTTGTAAGACAACGTCGTGATTTTGCACGTTCAACACTTTAGTGCTGTAACAAGTTACGCGAATCGAAAAAAAACTGGGTGCATCTTGTTGGTAGTGACGTCAAAGTGTCGTAAACTTAAAGAAAAAAGTCTGAAAAGCCTGTTATTTTAATTTGCTATCGTATTCATTGACAATTTCTCACTAAAACTGAAATCCATCGCTAAGATCAAGCAAGCACTGCAAGTGATCTGGGACAACTTGCCAACACCAAGGTTGTTAAAAACATTACTAAGAGAATAAATGCATGTGTGAAAATGTGAAAACCTAGCTATCTCATGCATAAAGCAATACCAGAAAATGCTCACATAATTCAACCATTAAAATGCATTTTGCTCTTAGGTGTAAACAGAAATTAAAACAGTTAAAATATTCTTCTTAGTTCCTGGATTGGAATCACGCTTTAAACTTCCATTAAGAAACTTCCTGTCTTTCGGGAAATGCCACACAATTCCAAAACTGCACCGAAATCCATTCACAACTTTTTAAGACTTAGTAATCTTATGGGAAGAAAAACAAACACAGAAAGATAAAAACCATCACCTCTGGCACCTGATCACGAGAAAAAGCTCTAAAATTAAAATGCTGTATAGAAGTTTGCCGCAGCTTTCTAGTAATTCTCTGTTGTAAGCTCTCTCCAGCTCAAAATTCCTGATTTGTTGCAATAATCCACTATCAATGTGTGTCACATTTCTGACTGCACACTGTGGCAGTCATATTGATTGCAATGTAACAACATGAAAAGTGGTCATTGCCATGTCTGGGTACTGCAAACAAATTAACCTGCAAAAGGTTCATTTAAATTTCATAAAAATTACATATAACAGTAATGACTTCAAAAAAAACAAAAAAGCAATGAAAAATACAAAGAAATCAGTTGAAACACAGTCACTAGCTCACAGGAAACAAAATTTTATTCAACAGTTTGAACTCTGACAAAAAAAGTGTCATGTCATTGATAAAACTTAATCACAATCTGTGGCGCACTGGTTCATGTGTTATGCACGGACCAACCCGATGACTGATGGCATAATCCATGTGTGCAAAATGCTGACTCTTTCGCGAGGAAGCATAACGAGCTTTCTTCTTCTGCACATAATGCGACCTCTCCTCACGTCTCTCACGCAAATAGTCCTGAGACAGTGACGAAAATCTACACAACATTTGATGCAAAGACAAATACATGGGCATCTGAAAAACAAGATGGATCACTTTCAAGTGTTTCAGAACTAAGTTTACCAAGCTAAAAATAAAACAAAAACACAATAAAGTTTGCAGCTTTTCTACCAAGGCCTTAATGGTGTAAACTGTTTCAACACTGGCCTAGACACTGTACAGCTAAAGCATCAGGTAAGGTGTGAAACAGCATGTCGTCTGAGACAAGCCACAGTAGTACAGGTATAGCAAATACATGCAATATTGTCATACACAGTGTCATCCAACAGCGTTGACTGTTGAATCATATTGTTTACTACAACTGAGAATTCAGAGCCAGAGTGTCCCAAGTTTTGGTTACTATCAGATTTTTTTCATTCTATTACACAAATCAGCAACTGGTTCATAAAAGCAGATCATCCTCAGCTGTTATCTAGCATTTGGAAGATTTCATTACTAGACAACAACTCAATGTTGATGTGAAAAATTAAAATCAAGCTTTTGCCAATTCTCATATAAAATTGTGCTCAGCATCATTCATACTAGATAAAATCATCCTAACAATTTTGATTTGAGAACTGTTACTACTTCACTGAAAAGTAAATATTGCATATGTAGTGAAAGCAATTATTATTACTATATTAATACTACTACCAATGCAATCAATTAACTCGAAATCAAATTGTGCAAACAGCTTTAAAAATGTCTTGTGATATAAACCTGTCATTTAAGCTGATTTTGGTGGTGCTCTGAAGAACAATCTTTTCAGGAATTGCAGTCATCATTTTGACTCAACTGCAAGCTGTAACAGCCTAGTTAGAGCATAAAACAATGCAATAAAAAATAATAAATAACAACATAAACAAATATGTATAACGATAATAATACATTCAATTCAGCAACCTGACGACAGTCGTCAAAACCTGATACACTCAAATCGCCATATTTGCTTCAACCACTTACACTGATATCTTTAGATCGTGAGGCAGGACACAGCTGATTGTCTGGCATAAACAAGGCACATGAAACTTAATTCATGGAACTTTTGTACCCAAGAACTTTCAGCCCCAGGAACTTTCATCTGCTGGAACTTTCGTTCCAAAAAGTAAAATTAGCACAAAACTTTCGTTCCCTGACACTGATAATTATTGAACCCTTTAAGTAGAGCTTATACTTCAGCAAAAAGCTCAAATTTTGTGTCTCTCACTACTCACTAGACGTATATAGCTAGAGTTTCAACAAAATATCATAATAACAAGGAAGCCTAGCTGTTGCCAAGAAAAATGTAATACAGCCTATACAGTTCCTGTTGCTTCAAGGTCATCCAAGGACATTCATCTCATCCAAAAGAGTGAAATATGGCTAGTTTTCCGTTAAAATGCACATTTTTCCCACCCCCGTCCATTCAGCCCCAAATTTGAAACTGCTTTCTTTGCACTGCATTCCCAAAATTTTGTATGCAGACAGCCTTGACACAGGGCTAATTAATTATCCGTGCAAAAAGTATTCCCCTATGACCCTATGCTTATCCACAATACATGTTCGTTACGGAGAGACAGCGACAAACTTTTCATATAGTAAGACAACGGACAGATAACAATGGTATCATAAACGCCCACAGCATAGCTGTAAGCGCGTCAAAAATTGTGCGCAGTATAGGCCTAATAATCAATGCTAGGGAACGAAACTTCCAGGAGATGGAAGCTCCTGGGGACAAAGGGAGTTCCAAGAAACGACAGTTCCACCTATGGAACCTTCGTTCCTGGGAATGAAAGTTCTCAGGTAAGAAAGTTCCAGTTACCTGAAACTTCATGTCAACCTTCAGTTCTAAATATTGTGTAATGTTGTGCAGGTTGGCGCCCCATATGCCGAAAGCATTGTGTTGTGTACAATCTAATTATACATGGCATTGTGGCTGTGCAAAAAGGGCTCAGAGCAGATGTCAGTCTTCTTTCCTGTTTGTGACAGTTAACTGTTCTAATCCGAATTTCGACACTTTGCTTGTAGAAGAAATAAGAACAATTAGTTCTGGTCAGAAATGATGACACAAGCTCAGCAATGACACATGGGTGTATATTAGGATGCCGAGTTGACATGCAGTGAAGTAAATCTTGTCTATGCAGCAGATGCCCGACAACTGAGTTGCATGTCACGATCTGAAACTATCAATATAATGCTACATTCTCAGATCAGCCATCCAGGCATATCAATTTTTGACAACAATTGTCAGGTCGCTGATCTGAACGTATTGTCATGCTATGTATTATGAGTTAATCTAACTAGAAGGGCAGTCAGAAACTGCAAACCCCCGCCAACAACACATCAATTTTTTGTTGTTTTCCAGGTGGCAGCATCAGCAAAACCTAGTCACTTCTAAGACAAACCACGTCTAACCTTCCCTGAAAATTTCAGCCAAATCCGCCTCTAACGTTTGTGTAGTTCTGCTGACAGACAATACAACAGAGTGAGAAATGCAAGCCTCGTCAGCTGACATAAGTTTTGTAAATATTCCAAATATAAAGATAGCGGTAAACATGCAGTTTAGCAGCCTAAACAAAATACACAGTCAACTTACCACCTATATACAGGCGAAGCTTAGGGTTAGGCTTAGGTTTAGAGTTAGGGTTAGGTTAGGGTTAGGGTTAGGGTTAGAGTTAGGGTTAACTGACCGCATGCAAGCTTTGGCCCGTATAGGCAGTAAGTTGACTGTGTATTTTGTTTAGGCCGCTAAACTGCATGTTTACCAAGATAGCCTAAAATGCTTTTAGCGTGACAGACTGATATTACAGAGAACGCTGGGACTGCAAACTGGGAGTCTGAAAGTGTACTTCATCCTCCTTGACTGTCGCAGGTAATGTGCGAAATCAGCAGTTAGCAACACAACGCTGTCGTTATGAAGCGGTGTAGTGCAAAACTGCAGCAACCCCTAGATATGCAATAACTTCAAATTATTGCTATACACATTACACAACATTCAAGACCGTGTTTTAATGCAGCAACAAATTAAATGATCAGACTTCAGCAACTATAGCAACAACATAAAATATCCAATGAACCGACCGATTTAACGTAGAATATGTAAAACGTTTTTTCGAGCTCACAACGAAGGGCTGCGCGATGCCGTAAACTCGTATCGTATCGTATCGATTCGAGTCGATATAGTATTTATGGTATACTGTATTAAATGTACTATATCTGTATAACTATGTAACTATATAAATACGCAACTATACCTGGCAACCTAAGCCGAAGCCGCACAAGCTGAGCCATGCAGCTTCTCCGTGTCCGGTCCCACAGGATGAAACTCGTTACCATCGTCCGTTCGTGACTTGTCAGCAACATCTTCATTCTGTCGCCAACAGTTACTGAAGACTAAACTATTTTGCAAAGCCTGGCGTGAAGCAACACATTCGTGATAGCTATCTATTATTAGAATATCGAGCGAACATAAAATATTGTCGTACTGAACTAATTTATAGGGTGTTTACACGATTGAGCAAACATCGAGCAGCTAGCGCGACGTTCTATGGTAATTAGCATGCCAGTTAGGAAAGCGGGCGGGTTGTAATTAAAAGGCCTATATAACAAAGTGATCAGCTGTGGGCTAATTAGAGCCTAAGGCTAGGCCTACATTTGAGCCGGGAGCGGGGAGGCCTGCTTGAGCCAGCTCGATGTTTGCTCGATCGTGTAAACACCCTATAACTAAACTGAGCAGCCAATATTTTGAGTCGAGCTAAAACTTTTGCTTTTAAATTTCTTATCTTCATCTATTTATGGACTGCCCTTTATTTTATAACTGCCAAAAATTGAAATCATGCACGTACACGTCGTACAATCAGCCAGAGATGTGGTCTCGGTCAAGATGTCTCGGTCTCGAGACGGTCTCGAGACGTACTAACGTCTCGTTTCGGTCTCGTCTCGGACAAAATCTTCAACGTCTCGCTATCGTCTCCGTCTCAGACCGATGCGTCTCCGGTCTCGTCTCGGTCTTGGAGCAATATGTCTCGATCTCGGCTCAGTAGTTCTCGTCTCGGGTCTCGGGCCATTGCGTCTCGTCGAGACGTTTCGTGCAGGCACGCGCCGTGCATACTGTAGCTGCAATTAGAACGATACTAACTAGCATGACACTTGTGGCTTAAACATATTCGTTTACAGTGTTTTTACTCTTTCATTTACTTAGGCCTATTTATTATAAAGCAGAATTATGTCATGTCAGTCTTTTTCGTTATAAAATTACCTAGTCGCAATGCAGATAAAGTGTATGATGTCAGAATGAATACTATCAGCCAAATGTAGACGACGTATAATGCTATAATCAGCTGTAGTTTATTTATTTCAGTTGCTTGCAAAATGTGATAAACATAATGGCTAATGCCTACAGCACTGCAGTTGCAATTCTTTATGGTGCAAGCCGTT
>Ga0209671_1003429_pt1 | contig 15248 bp, 11 predicted proteins | sample WorMetHERISLAND2_2_FD_187401 | JGI IMG/M metagenome (GOLD analysis project Ga0209671, IMG submission 187401) | Marine gutless worms symbiont microbial communities from Max Planck institute for Marine Microbiology, Germany - Olavius geniculatus... | ecosystem: Host-associated > Annelida >... | reverse complement strand
GCGTGGCATTATTTGAAACTTGGCGATTATTTTTTTTTGCCACTGGACTTTCCGTTAACGCATAAAATAACGTTTTTTCACAAAAACATATAAGAAAATATAGGCCTACAGAAAACTTTAGCTTTACATAGTGGAAAGTCAATTAAACTATATTTATCAACTTGATAATATCAAGTTTAAACTGTGCACAAGTGTGAAACAGATAGCACGCACGAATACATTAAATGTTTTTTCGGCAGTACGCCAAACAGCTACAACATTTATCGTTAAAATCGGCATTTTCTGATCTCATCTGGCAATAAAAAAACATCAGGTTTGGCATTTTTCAGCCACCAGCAGTCGGCAACCCTTGCCGTCGGCATGAGCGACTAGCCTACAATGTACGCATTCTGCGGATCCACGGACGGAGCAGCAACCGCCAGCCTCCAGGGCTCCAGTATATCAACCGGCATGGACAAATTCTGCATCACATTTACACAACATTTTTTCTGCCGTTGGGCACAATTTTTGTTTCTGTCTTTGTTTCTTCTGCCGCAAGAGCTTATGATGAAGTTGCCTCGATCGGGTCACCAAATGCTGCGACGGGTGCACAGCAATATACGTAGTGTTCTTTTGAGGTCCCTACGTTCAGATTTATACATCTATTTGCTGCAGTTGTACACGTTTACGTGTGAGATTTTTATTTAAAGTTCTGTAATACAAAACGCATACAAACGTCAACCGGCGTGGGCATAACACACATACTCTTGCTACAGCGCTGCTTACATGAACTCGATAAGAATGTGGTCGGTCGGAGCAGTCAAAGAGTTCGATGGTTTCTGTTTTCCTTGGGTGTGGACGCCTTGGATAGTAATATAGTTGTGGAGGGTACGGACAGCATCAGCAGGCGGAAAGTATAAGCACTATGTTGCTGCTGTTAATTTCTTATAAACGTTTAAATTCCAGATTTTGATGCAGAGTGAAAACAGCTTCCGGCAGTAGCAATTTGAACGCTTGTCTCTAAATGTTGAGTTTTTTCGTCAGCTGATATTTGCTTTTCAGTTATACCTACTTTCACTAAACATTTTACTGTCTGTGCGAGTGCAACGAATTGACTTTTCTTTCTTTCCTTGTCGACTATGCGACTATGTTTTATTGATTGTGACAGTGCGTGGCCAGCATTTAATGGCTGGATTGCTTTCTGGCCACCCTATTGTATTATCAACTGTTGGCCTGTTATTGTGCTAATTGTGATTTTGGAAAATAAACTCTCTAGCTTCACTTTGGAAGACTCGCTAACCACAAAGAACAACCCAAGGTGTGCGTAGATAGGATGACGCAATACCGCCTAAGACGTCTTCGCACAATCGTCGGTCTGCTGTGTAGGCCTATTGGTTAGCAGCAGCAGCAGCAGCAAGTGTCCAATGCCGCAATGGTGACAATGATCACTAATGGCTATCTACAGATGCTCTTTCTTACATTGCTCAGTTGCACAACCGTGGCTTCCGTACTGCAAACCATCACGCTGCAGTGTGATCTCGTTTTTAGTTTTCAGGATGCTAATTCAACCGTTTATTAATTCGCCAAAAGACAGCACACTGACCTACAGATTAGGCGAAAACGTACTGTAAGTTACTGCAAAACCAAATAAACGACAAAGCTAAAATTTAATAAAAATAGAAAAAAAACTGCGTCACATAATGGTATGCGTTCGATTTTGTTTGACTTTTTTTCGGCTGACGACTCTGATCAAAAGTGCCCAAACACTTCGTATGATCTGGTGCAGCGTTGTCATATCTCGCATTGTCAGCATTGTCATGTATCGCGATTTCGGGGTTCCAACTGTAACTGGAAATAAATTACACAATCACTAATTTTAATTGGTTTATTTGATACGATAGAGATCAGGATTATAGGGGTAAAGCTGTCGAATTAACGCGTTAACCTAACGCGTTAACGCGTTAAAGAATGACCGAGATCGCAGGCCAGGATCCCGGGATCCCCGGATTCGGATCCCGGGATTGCAGACTCTAGACACAGTGTATTCTAAGCCTTCAAACAATAAGTATGGGTTAAATACTCCACCATAAAACATGGATGGAAATTTTTCAAGCGCTTGGAGGGTGAGGTTTGTACAATAAACGTTCTGCAATTTTGCAGTATATCCTATTTTTAAAGCTTGCTTGTAAATGCGTTTTTTCAGGCCGTTCGCTACTCTGTGAGTCTCCCATTAAAGAAGACTATGGCTGCATTAATTATTAAACTATGCAATGACTATCAATTATCGGTGTCACAACTGATCATTCTGTCATCCTATGATCGGTTGAGTCAGCTGTACGCGCTGTGAGAAACCGTACGTTCTCTCGTGACACACGAAACACAAGCACCTAGCAGCAGCAGCAGCACCAGCGACTAGTGCGTCACATTGTGTTCTCGCACCGAACTATATTCCCGCGCAATCAACCGGACTCGGAGGCGTTTCGTCACATCTCGAAAAATCAAGCGCGGCAGCGCATATTTTTTTGCAGCACTGGCAACAACATCTTTGTGCAGTCCCTGAAAAAGATGAGAAGATGCTACAGATAGCGACTGAGTCGACGACATAAACAAGCTAGAACTGCGCGTCGGAACATGAAGAGAATAGTGTGTGGTATCACGTATGTATAATATGTGCATTTTTATTTGCTAACAAAATAAATGCCAAAGTCGAAAGTACAGTAAACTCATAAAAACGAAAATAAAAATAGCCACTTTTAATGAAGGTAGAAAAATCAACACCTATCATGCGTCTGAAAGCAGAAAACAATACACAACTAATCAAAATTCATTGTAAAAAAATTTAAACCTCGCGATAATAAGGTTCGATAACGTTTTTTTTCGGAGCTGAAATAATGGGGCATTTTCATAGAAGCGCGGTTTGTCGGTTTATCGCAAACTTGCCAAACTGGCCCACGCGAGGCACGCCGTCAACTGAAATCAACCCACTGAAAACAATCAAACATACCGGAATCGGTAACGATTTGTTCGCATTGATATAAAAATAATAGCCTGCTGCGTATGCATTGCGTTTTCGTTATTTATGTTTTTATTGTTATTTTTTATGTCGCAAGAGCTGACGATAACTTTGATCGGATGGCTCGCCAGATGTTGCGACAGCCCAACACTAACTACATATAGGTTTCCGTAATCCGGCTCCAATATAATTATTCACGCTTTCTTGAAAGCAAACTTCTCACCGTAGGCCTATCACTGCCCATATCTTCGTCAAATACCAACTAATATTTTTGCAGCCACATACTGTAGACAGTTAGCAACAACGGATTATTATATATTTCATCGCGCTTTAACTATGTCGTTACACTACCCTGCAAAACACGAATGTAAGAAAAACTGACAATAATAGGCATCAAATGTGTTGATAAAAAAAACGTCATATCAGACGAAAATTGCCGTGAATAATGTGTAAGTTGCTAGACTGTCAGTGGATATACTGTATTACGTGTAACATAATACAAAATGTGTTTGTATCACGGTGGCGAATATGTAACATGATCGTGCGTTTGATTTCAGCACCGCTGCCCGTCCCGACGTCACGTAATGACCTGCCACCTTACATTGTTGACTTGCTATCACCTTATACTGCCGATCACGTGACCACAAACAGGAAGTAGTTAAAACCGACCTACGGGGACCCGACATCATGGCGTCAATGGCCTCGTGGCTTCCGTTCGTTCGAGCCGCTGCGGTCGGCTGGATTCCGATCGCGGTCAATCCACTTCCGGTCTAGATCCAATCCAATCCACTTCCGTCTTACCTGCAGGACTCCGGCTTCAGTCGAGCCAGCGCCGCCGCCGCCAGCACCAGAAGTGACCGAGCTGACTAAGATTTTTCAGTGACCTAATCCTGTCGTACTACTTCTTACATTGACTGTCGTAGCCGAGGTGACCTTGCAATAACCTTGAGGTGATCTTGGGGTGACCTAATTCTGGCCTACTAGGTCAGCTGCGTTAGTATCGGAAGTGACCGAGTGCGCATCAACGTTTCCGGTCAGGTGTTTGAAACGTGGCGTCACGTGCTCGACAAGTTTCCGACAACACTGCTCGGCTCCGACGAGCGCGACTACTTCTACGACTAGACTGCGATTAGATTACGACTAGATCAAAACTATAGATGTTTCTTATGACTCGTTTTACTTTTCAACTACACTCAGGCTATTAATCCTTCAGTCTGCTTTCTCAGATACTGCTGTTTTTTGCTGGCTCTAGGTTTTATACTACTTCTACGATTCGGCAACCGCGGAGTATTTTTTCGACCGCGACCCCGAACTGTTCCGACACATCCTATCTTACTACCGTACCGGCCGCATCCACTTTCCTCGCCACGACTGCGTTGCTGCATTCGACGAGGAACTCTCCTTCTTCGGCATTCAGACGGACACGGTGGCCGACTGCTGTCTGGAAGACTACCGCGACCGCAAGCTGGAGAACGCCGAGCGGCAGGCCGACGACCTGGACGAGACAGACAACGGAGACAACATCCTGGCGTTGGATAAATGCATGCAAACTCGGTGTGAAACGTGGTCGATGCGTGTAGACAAACGGCTAATTCTTTGACAACATTCTGGCGCTGGCGGCGGCCGCCGGAGTGGAACTGACGCTACGAGAACAGATGTGGCGCGCCTTCGAGTTCCCTCACACCAGCACTCCGGCGCTCGTTTTCTACTACGTCACCGGTTGATTTCTCTTGATCACAGCTGATTATGTGACCTTGAAGTGACTCTCACAGTTGTCCGTGTGTATTTCGGCTCTCGCGATGTTCTACTACGTCACCGGATTTTTCATTGCCGTCTCGGTTTTCGCCAACGTCGTCGAAACGGTACCGTGCGGCATCGATCCGGGCACCGGCAGGTCTCAGCCGTGCGGCGAACACTACGGACTCGAGCTGTTCTGTCTGGACACGGCCTGCGTCATAATTTTCACGGTCGAGTATCTGCTGCGGTTGTTCGCGTCGCCCGACAGGTGTCGCTACATGACCAGCGTCATGAGCGTCATCGACGTCGTCGCCATCCTGCCGTACTACATTCGTGGCCTTGACATTGTGACCTTTATAGCTGATCGTAACTTTGATGTGACCTTGAAATGACTTTTCCGTGACTTTTTTTATCTTGCAGTGACCTTTATCGTCGACCGTGACATTTATGAGACGTTACATTGACCTCATTCTGCCCGAATCAAGAAGCAAGTAAGTAGTTTATTAAATACGATGTCTTATGCCATGATCTTTACAGATGACCGCGACCTTGAGATGACCTTGCCGTGCGTGACGTCATCCTGCCGTACTACGTCAGCCTGATGATGACTGACAACAAGAACCTAAGCGGTGCGTTCGTGACTTTGCGCGTGTTTCGCGTGTTCCGAGTTTTCAAGTTCTCGCGCCACTCGCAGGGTTTGCGCATCCTAGGATACACGCTTAAATCATGCGCTAGTGAACTCGGTTTTCTACTGTTTTCGCTGACAATGGCGATCGATATAGTAGTAGTACTCTGTAGTTGCAGTTGTAGTGCCGGCAGTGTTGTTGTCGTTGTTGTAGTGGTAGTAGTGCACTATAGTTGTAGTTGTGGCAGTGTTGTATAGTAGTTGTCGTAGTAGCAGTTGCTGTTGTGTAGCAGTAGTATAGAAGTAATGTAGCCTTTTTAGTAGTGCTCCAGTAGTTGTTGTAATCGTAGGCCTAGTTGCTGACAATGGCGATCGTCGTGTTCGCAACGATCATGTTTTACACGGAAAAGAACGAACCGGAAACAACTTTTACCAGCATTCCGGAGGCATTCTGGTACACCATCGTTACCATGACAACGCTCGGGTAAGTCGTGGAAAAAACCGCGGTAAAATGTAATACTTAAAATTCCACTCAAACGTGCATAGAGACTAATTTGTTTAGTTAATTCCAAGTTTGATTGCCTGTAAATTATCTTTTCTTGTCCATAACTGATCTTTTTCTTAATTGATATTGATTACTGATTAGAACGTTATTTAATTGTAGGCTTATTCCGAAGTAAACGACATGCGTGTATTATGAGTTTACGGCGTATTTATTATGATGCCCTTGATCAATAAATGACGCATTGTCCTAGCGGTAGGATTACAACGTATGCACGATAAACGCACAGATGAACAATTAGCCGACCCCGAGCAGACATTGTCGTTGCTTACCCACAATGCAGCAATAGGCTGTAGTTGCTAGCACTTCTGTCAATGGCTTGTTGACTTAACTCTATTGCTTGCGCGTAAATCGGCGCGTCGTTAATGTCTATAGTGGAGGTAGTGTGATAGTCTGTCCGTTTGTAATTGCATGTTAAGAAGAGACTTTTAAGGCACAAGATATTTATACGGCAACCGTATGAATAGCTTAATCCATACGGTTGTCGGATAAATAGACAAGAATAGAATACAACAAAAAACAAACTGTTTTGTTAATGTCCAGGAGTAATGATTTTGATTTTCAATTATGATGGCAACCAAAAGTGATTAAATGAAAATCGAAAGTCACATAAATGATTCAAATAATGATCTATAAATCAAATGATTTTATTCGTTCCGAACGCTACTGCGTACAGAATGTGTGTTCGAAACTAAAACAGTTACAATGACTCGCATGATGGTTCGTTTAAGGCGTTTCCACATCTGCGCTGAATTAGTATCCAATAAAATAACAAAATAAAATAGCTAAAGACAGTCGTCGTGGACAACGTTTACTGTTTATCACAGAGCGAAACGCGGCGCCACACACTTTCACAGAACTTATATTCTATCGCAAGTTTGCATGTTTTAATAATAACAAAGCAAAATAGGTTGTTTTACAGTAATATTGTTTCAGCTTGTTTCATTGCATTCTGTTGCACATGTACCAGCGCATTTAGTCAGGTTATGTCGCCGCGACTGTTGTGTGTCCGGATCATGTTAATTCTGCATGCTGAACATTCCACGCACGGGAAGTCGCTCAGCTCCGGGCAACGCCGAGGAGCATTGTGGGTATCAATTTGCCGGTGGTCGGACGAAGGACGGACGTGATATAAGACGTGGAGCGTGGTCTCCCAGGCGCTGAGGCAGTAAGTAAGTAAGTAAGTAAGATGGCTTAGAAAGCGCGAATTATCCAACAGTTAGCGTGCACAATGCGCTGAGACAGTAAAACCCGCAAGCGAGGACGCGTCGCCAGATACATGACGCTGCTGCTGCTGCTGCTATGCGTCGGTTCTGTTGAAATATACATTGGTATCGTTTGGATGATTGATTGATCTGGTGAGGGTGTGCGGGGCCAGCACTCCGCAGGGGCGTCATGTCTGTCTGCCCGGACTAGGCCTATCATGCACGACACGACAAAGCTGCTAAACTGCAGCGTGCCGCCAGCATTGATCTGCGCGCGTCATTTATGCACACCGCGCGATGTGCCGTTCTTAACTAACGCAAACTCAACCGCCACGCACACCGGCTCTGAACCGCCTTCCAGTACTCCAGTTAGTCGGGTTTAAGATTAGATTCGAGTAACGGTTTTAAACTCGAGAAATGGCGCAGAGTATTATATTTTTGACGAAACACATTTAGTAAAAAAATATAGGTACAAGTTCAAGAATCGCCGAATGGATAAAATTAATACAGTAAGTTTGTGAAATTACGTACAATGTACTACTAAGTGTTTTATTGTACTTATTTACCTACGTTCGGATAGCACCGCCCTATTACGCTTTCCCTCGCTTTGTCTCCCAGCCTTCCTTCGTGTCATTGCCTGTCCTACGCGCGTCAACGCTGTCAGCAGTGCAAAACGTCTGTCAGTGGTAATTATTGTCTGTTCCTTGTGAATTGATCGATTATATCGCACACGCCCTCAACAAACCGCCGCCGTGCCGCGCGCGACGCAGAATGACAAACCAAAACAAGAAGCCCAGCTGTCGCTAAGTCAGGCCGACCGTGACGCCTATGTCTGAATGTCGCCGTCCGACTTTAGCAAAGTTCGATACTCACCACCCAACATAGGCCTACGGTACAAAACTGAGTTAGCCTTTCAGAAAACGATTACCCATAGGTGACTAGACCGTTTCATAGATGATATGTCAACGCTGTCCTGTAACGCAACAATCAACGCTAGTATAACAAACGCCATCTCGCCAGGCGCTATCATATTAATTTTAGATAAATTACAGCCTGCTTAGGGTAAATGAGGGGTTGTAGAAAGTCCGACTTAGTACCAAAAGGCAGCCGTTACGCAACATTATTTACTTGTTTACGCAGTTTTCTTGTAAAACGTACCGTTTTGCCACAATGCGTGATTGTTAATGCGTTCGGCCAAAAAATTAACTTGCTGGAAAATGCAACGCCAAAAACATTTTTGCGTATTTCGTTCAGCGCAAATAAAAAAGAGTCTTATTTTCGAGCACAACCGAGATAAAAACTAAAGATTTATTTGGTGTGAAGTCGAAAATCAAATCCACGATTAATAAACAGGTGTTGAGCAAGTTACTACTTAAAATTTACAAATACAAAATCAAGTAACCAACTAGTTACCAACAAGTTAGTTTAATCGAAATTGGCTTTTAAGGGTCTAAGCTTATGGTGTTGGCCTAAACTCAGTGACGGATGTTTGGAAAATCTGTCAAAATGATGATGACATTGTGCGATTTTACGGCAACAAATGGCATGTAGCCTAATATAGCTACCATAGCATAGATTCCAGGAAATTATAACCTGCAGGACTCGCTATGGATATAAATGCTCGAAGGTCGACTACATAAATCGAGTAAGTACAGACCCCAGCAATTGCTGCAGGCCCGGAAGAGAATCGATGCATTATAGAAACACTGGCAGATTACCGTCAAATTTCAGCTCTCGAAACTCATCTACCGTGAAATTCATGCTTATAAATGTAGGCGTAACTATACATCATTAACACCTAAGGTAACTTTTACAAATTCGGCGCACGTCGTAGATTTCTTTTTCAGTTACCGGTACATCGCATTTTGGTCTATTCAGATATTGCACTTTTTGAAGTTAAGACTAACCATTCGCTGTTTGTGTTCTGTCCCGTATTTCAGTTAAAAAGTCAAAAATCACTCCGACTGTTGTGCGGATTAGGGTTATTGAAGCTAGCCTAATTTTAATTCGGATTTTTTACCGTGACTCTCTTGGTACTGCTAATCTTCACCATACTGTCTGGAGTGATATAACGGTTGGCTAACTCCACGGGTGCAATCACGCGTGCAAGACCAAACGAACGACTGCAGCATGCAGGCTAGCACTGCCCACATGACTTATGCACGGGGTTCAAGCTAGTGCATATGCAAATGTATTTTTCTTGTATTGCAAGTACAGCTGCAGTAATTGGCGATCAATCACAAGAATAATGCTTAAGAAAATTCAACGATTGACAAAATTCTAATTGCTGAAATTTTTTGACTTAAGTAGACGATGAAGTGGTATTAATAATGATGAGCGATACGGGCCTAATCAGTTTTTCCAGAGAAAATTACGAATTAAAAGACGAAGTTTTAAAGAGAGCAGCAAAATACAAAAGCCCAGTTGTCGCTAGGGTAAGCCGACTGTACTCCTGACACTCGCAGCCCGCGTCTATAGTGTTGTCCAATTATGATGTTTCGAACATCCTCTTGCTTGCGCCCAAAATGGACAAAACGTTTTTACAAATATAACGTAAACTTTTGTCGGCTCGCCGAAATAACGTGCTGTAAATTGCGGCCAAATCGCTGCAGATAGAAACAGTTACTATTAACAGTCTATAGAAATTTTACAACGCCCTATCCAACTCTACCTTCGCCGATCCGTACGACGTACCGTTCAGCCACAGTGCATTAGCTCCAGAGCGAGTCTATGCAGCCGTATCTGTGTATACCATTTTAGCCGTGGTGCCTGACGCACGGCAAACCCTCGACCAGTCGGCTGTCGACAGACGACATATAGACAGACGGACGGACGACTCATCGTGGCATAAGCGCGACCCTTAGTACGGTCGGCTAGAAGTGTTTTTGAGATGTGTGCGTGTACGTGGGTGCGTGACAGATACGGAGATATGGTGCCTCAGACAATCACTGGTAAAGTTGTCGGAGGCATCTGTTCACTCAGCGGAGTACTGGTCATCGCTTTGCCGGTGCCTGTCATAGTGTCGAACTTCAGTCGCATTTATCAGCAGAGTCAGCGGCAAGACAAGCGTCGTGAACAAAAGGTCAGTCAACCCATCATCAACCTACGCTTTGACTTATCTCACAGCGTGCATTGTCCTTCCACAGCCGCATCACACATATCGTGGGTTGGTGGCGTGGCTTATGCTCCGTTTACAGGATAAAGCTGGCTTGACAAGCGCACGACTAGCGCTTGTTGAGCCAGTTTCGTGAATGTCAGCCTGCATTGTTACCCCGTTCAAACGACGAGATAGCCATGCTCGCCAAGGAGCTGTTCTTCACTGAGACAATATATCTTTATTTGCAACAAATGCAGACTACAATACGATACAAGTAGAGAAAAAATGCGCCCTGATTCTTTCTGAGACTTTGGCACTTTATAAATCATTTACTTACTTTACTTACTTACTTACATATACTTCAGCTATATGAACAATCATAATGTACTGTAGACCTAGGCTTATTTATAAAAGTAGGCCTAAATAACTGTTTGTTGCAACGTTGAAAATAAACGCTGCTGCCGTCTTAAGCCGCATTATTATGCAGTGTAGTCGTATATACCCGACGTCTGACGTACGGTCGTGCTATAGGCGTCTATACATTGATTCTGGTTTTATTGCGGCGTCTATATGAGTAGACCTACAGTGCATCGTAGCAGTGGATCGCAGCAGCTTTCCCGCGCAGTGACTGCAATGTCATCATCACACGGTGGAGGTGTGCATGGAAATTGAAAAGACCGAAATTTTATGGAATTCACGAGATTCTTACGGCAGTGGAAATTGAGACGTTGGAGTGGGGAAAAAGCCAAGTTTCACTACTTTTACAAGCGACTGCAAAAACGTTTTGCACATAGCAAGATGCATAATTTTACATGCTATAATAATTGCAGACCTATAGCAATATTACCTGGTTATAGTTTTTTTCCAGTTAGACGTTTAATTTTTGTTTGTTGGCGGTTAATTTGATCGTTAGTTTGCTTGCTTTCTTTTGTCTGTTTAACGTTGTTGGATGGTGTAGGGCGAGTTGGCCTACAGCCATGCTGCCCGTAGAAAAAAACTTCATAAATATCCAGATGTTTGAGTTGCCGAATCGAAATGGAAACGGCAGAAAATTGAGAATTGCTTCGTGAAAAAATGGAAATGGGATTTGAGTTTTAAATAGAGATTTAAATGTGATAGCAGTGACAGTAGGCTTAATGTCATCAAAACGGGAGGGATTTAATACGAAAAATTTGTTCCGACACATCTCCACTCGTTGGTGTGTCGTCAGAGTCTTGGGCATTGGTGGCCATAAACTCGCAGAGTTACTGTGACACAGTTTTATGTCAACCTGTAACAGCTTGCTGACAGAGTGCAAAGCGAATTGCTCGTTCACGCCGAGATTATATTATGACATCCTGGGTGGCATTACGTCACCACACCACGGTTAAGTCTATGGACACCTTGGGCGTTGGGTAGCGGGTCTTTTGTAGTGTAAAAGTAAGTAAAACGCGAATTCATATAGCGCATAACGTTAACATTTCAATCTTTAATTGTGAGTATAGAGGTCAATCAAAGCCAAATATCATTTGAAAGTTAGAGGTTAAAGATCGTGTACAGCTCTTTATAGAAAATTAATTCAGAGCTACGGAGCGTCACCTGCCATATGCGATCACACTGTGTTATCTGCTACGCGACACAGGTGAATGGGCCTCGCCTTAACTCCAGGCAGGCGCTGGCCGGTATTCAGTTTACTTACTCCGAAGGGGTAGCAGGTTGACGATAATACTCAAATACTATTTAGACAACATCGTTCAAACTGCCACAGCCCGAAACCATTTTCACATCAGATACTTTATACAATTTGAGTTAGCTGGTCATGAGTAATTAAGAGCAGCAACAACGGCCTAAGGCCTAAAAGCGCTCTCTGTGTATACTGACGGCGTTGGTGCTCTTCCACAACTGTCTTGCCACCCAAGATGTCCACACACAAGGAATGCTAGAAATCACCCAAGATATTGGACTATACCCTCGCCACACAACGTGCTGCTGACATCGGGTGCTATAATTACAAGACGACACCAAACATTAATACTTTATAAGACGTTAGAACAGACGACCAACACATTCGTAGGCCGATAAGGTGGCAACTGTTTCGTCACGTATATTTGCGGCGTTTTCGGCGTGTTTAATCTTCACCTACACAGCACACAACATGAGACAAGTGGTAGTGAGGTGCGGACTTGTTGCACAGGGCATAAAGTCGCCGAGATGCATTACGATTACAAAGAAAGCGAATCCATTGCTACAGGAAGTATTAGTATAGTATAAATGATAAGGTAAAAATTAATGACATTGAAACTTTAGCATCGAACACGTTTACGGACCAAAAGACAACGTGCCATCAGATTTCGCTGCTGACAGGAGATGACCCGGTTCGCCACATTCTTAAGAGATTGTCTCCATTCTCAAATTGTACGCACAGGTCTTGCTGTGCTGATTATTTTTCTCCCTGAAGGAGGTTGCAGGTAGAGGAGAACTCAAGGAGACGCCTGTTGTCACTCATGAGAAAACAAAGCGAAAGAACTGACATTTCACTTCCTTACTGCCCGCGGGAACGACGACAGTGTTGTGCTCATCATATTCGGCAAGTTTTTTTTTCTGTGTTATAAGATAAATCGTGAATCGCTGCATTTTGTTTGATAAAATTCTGCATGAGTATATGTACGTTGACACTATACTTGACTACATTGATCATGAAGGTCACACGTGTGTTTTTGTGTAATGCTTGTGCGTATAATACTCCGCCGCTACCCGCGGACAGTACTACTTAGCTTTGGGCGAGGCCTGAACGTCCTATTTCAGTTCAGTTCAGTTCTGTCGCTCTGCACACGCGTCAGAACAGAGCGGCTGCCTATTGTTGCGTGCATTTATTCTCGCGCCGTATAATCGTAATACGGTCGATATGCTTGAGTCCCAAGAGCGCGCGCTAAATGGATGAGGGTTGCGACCGAACGTTAAAGCGTTTCTATTGCTAACTAATGAGTAATGATCTTTGTTTTGATCTAACTTACACGTATATTCTATAAGGAGTTTTTTTCGACGGCAGACGTTAAAGCGTTCTGAGCGAAACAATAATATAACGTGCTGACTGCAAAATGAGACTGCGTTCATATCGGCACGAGTAAGTTACGAGTCCAACAAAACTAAACGCGCTACCTAGGTTTACATTTACTTAAGTACTTACTGTATTCATATTCGTGCGTTGAACTCGTACACATAGGCCTAGTATGTGAGTGTAAACGCGGTCTAACGAGCGGGCTGGTGCGAACAGGCATTGGCGACTTAACAGCAGTCTATCACTAAACTAAACTCGTCGTGACCGTGTGAACCACAGATTCCCCCCCCCCAGTTTTTCCGTTCCGCAGACCTATTACAAAGTTTCGTACGTAAAGTTTCAGAGAAACTTTTTTCCACTCGTTAAGTTCGTATACAGTTCGAACGGAACACATAGTGTGAACGAGGTCTAAGGCTTGCATGCGTGTGCTGGTGCCTCGACGGTCGTTCATCACTCTGATAACTTCACAGCGTCAGCAGCAGCAGCAGCAGCAGCCGTAGCTGGTCGAGATAACTCGTCGACGAGAAGTCCTCGTGCAAAGACACAATCACAGTCCAGCAAGCACGACTGATGATTTCTAGTAGACCTACCGTCACCATTTAAGGCTTACCGTGCGCCAAAACGCTAGCACCATTTTAAGAATGAGAATGAGAACGAACGTTTATTCGTGTTGCCGCCTCAATGCTGAATTGCGGCACTACACGAAAGTTAAAAAAAACTTTGTACTCGTAAGCCTATAATTCGAGAATTTCGGGAGTCGAAGTTGAGGACAAAAGACGAAACTCAAATACCGAAAGGGTGTCATTTTCTGGCCACCATGTGTAGCAGCAGAGCCAACAAAAAGTCGCTTCGGCGTTTTATTCTTTGAATTAATGTACGTCATCGGGTGCCATGTTTTCACTTCGAAGTTGATTTTTAGGCCTACACACAAATATGGGCAGATTTTTTAAAAAAGAATCATTTAAAACTGCACAAAAAGGACCAAAGGCTAAAAGGCCAAAAATCAAAGCCAAAAAACGAAAACGAGAACGTTCTTGAAAGGGGGCAGCGAGTTCTGGCCGCAAATGCATTTCTGGACTTTTCCTCGGAGAAAGCCGCAAAATGTGGAAAAGATTAGCCGGGAAAACGCACGGAGCGGGTATTTATTATTCATTGCAAACTCCACAATTCCATACTAGTATTTGTAAATTTGGTGTAAAATTGCGCACTAAGTAGCCGTGAACAGAAGCTAAAGATGCAAACAACAACGAACGACAGACTTTCGTATTAGAACGAGTATAATGTTATGAACGTTAAACAAGCATACCGTTAACAGTATTGCATTATTTTACGAGCTATAGGATACTACGTTTATCAAAGTGGAATTAACCGTGACATTTTCAAACGTCTGGCGTTGAGAAAAAACTGTAAACTATGAAATAACTACACTGTTTTTTGAGAAAGGTCACCCTCATTCAAGATGGGCATAGCGTAACATGTCTTTGTTAATTGCACCAGTCTGAACTGAAGTAATAATTTGATTCTCCGCCTAACGCATGCGTTTCCCGGCGCGCAGGCCTATGTAAGCCCAAATTCATGATTTGTGTCCACGACTTTCCCCGCGGGGAAGTTTCGATGAAAGTCGGCGTAATGGAATTTGGGCTGTAGCACGCACCCTAACTTTAAGCCTACTCTTTAGGAAAAATATCCGGACTCCAATGCCGGTGGCTGAAAACATTTTCTTCGAGTAGTAACCGCTGCAGTTCGGTCGCGCAGTGTAACCGCTGATATAGTGCACAAGGCGAAGAGCGAAATTCGTGGAAACCGTTTGATGCAGTCGACGACGCTTCTGGTTACTCGGTCCCTCAAGCGGTCGGGCGGTGGAAAGGATAAATCGAACTAATCCACAGAAATCCGCTCGTCGCTCGACAGATTGGCTGATAAAATAGAAGCAGAATCACTGCGTAGGCGTTCACTGGCCTGAAAATTCAGTCCATTCGTTTCGTTGATGTGA
>Ga0209671_1003428_pt1 | contig 15248 bp, 11 predicted proteins | sample WorMetHERISLAND2_2_FD_187401 | JGI IMG/M metagenome (GOLD analysis project Ga0209671, IMG submission 187401) | Marine gutless worms symbiont microbial communities from Max Planck institute for Marine Microbiology, Germany - Olavius geniculatus... | ecosystem: Host-associated > Annelida >... | reverse complement strand
ACAAACTTCCTAGCAGAGCAGGAATAATAAAAGGTGGAAAAAGAAAAAGAATAATAAAGGCAAAGAAAGCCATGGAATTATCACCTGGTATTAAGCCACACATCCAGAAGTAAAATCACACAGTGCACCAAAAGAATTTCTCAACTTGTTTTTGTCTGAACTTAGTCAAATCTTGACCAAATTTGATAATTTTTGCCACACAGATAGCCAAGACGATAAAATTGGGAAATTTTTTTTCCGGCCCACCCTGTATATCTGGTAAGCTGGAGATGGGCTAGTAATAAGAAATGAAGATCAGTGACGCTGTATAAGCCTGAGCAAAGATTTCGCAACATCTTATGTGCAATTGCTCTAATGCAAGCAACTCCATCTATAGCTACAAATTTCTCGATAGCGTCATCTGTCTTCTGTCTGTCCAAAACTGCTGAAAATTGCGAGAAATAAGCACATCTAGCAGACTAGCATACACTACTCAGTACTCAGCCTGGCCATCCCTCCAGGAGTAAGTGTATTTGAGGGAAACGTTTTGTCCATTAATACTACAATACAAGTTGTTTAATACCTTGGTGACGTCACTGCTGTCGCAGTAAATGTGAACTTGTTTGACTGCCAGCTCTCTACCAGTGTCCACGTCATAGCATAGAAACACTTGGCCGAAACCTCCATTCCCGAGACGACGACCACGCTTCCACTGACGAGGGGCCTTAGGAGCTATTAACACACACCATAATACACCCTGTCACACCCAACAAATCTTACACCATGGCATAGCACCAAACACACACAACATATTTTTCCAAATACAAAAGGTGGGGGACTAACTAGGGGAGCATTGTGAGCTCCTTCAGCAGAGTACAGGGTGATGCCCCGGTGGCAAATGCATCTTTAGCATATTTTGAGAGATACACAGTGGCTTTAGCAGAAAGAACAATGCTCAGGAGATGCGCGAGAGCCTATAGCAGTTTCTGTTCGCAGGTATCTTGGTCTATCTCCATCCACTTCATCGCAATTCACTCTTTTGCAGCCAAAAATTGCCAAAAAAATCACCAAAACCCCTATTTTAAGGGTTCAAGGTCAATCAAGGTCATCACTGTTGACAATTCTAAGAAGATCGTCACCAGTGCTTGATATGTTAAGCAGCATGTCTGTGCCTATCTGCAACCATTTTCACGCTAGAAAAGCCAACAGCGGATAAATAACGACTTTTTAGAGGGGTACCCCTCTTTGACACCCACGTGCACAGGCCTCCTTGAACCTAAAGGGTCTGGACTTGGATTGCTGAAATCTACATTCAGTGCTAAAAATTTCATATGCAGGTTGTCTTGGTTTATCTCAAGCCCGAAATCGTGAAAAATTTACTAAAAATCCTTATTTTGGGGGTTCAAGGTCATTCAAGGTCAGCGATGTTGACATTTTTAAGAAGCTCGTCATCAGTGCTTGTTATGTTAAGCAGCACGTCTGTGCCTATCTGCAACCATTTTCACGTTAGACAAGCCAATAACGGTAGAATAACGCTTTGTAAGGGGGTGCCCCTTTTTCTCCTGTCGTTCGTGGGGACCCCCTTCACCCAGCGGCATAAAATTTTGTCACAAAATACTAGAGACTCTAAGTTATCATATGGTGAAAACCCAAAGTCTCTATCTCACCTGGTCTTAAAACAATACTGGGTCATGACACCAGGACAGACGGACAGGCGGAATTACCATAGCTAATACACGCTATAGCTATGCTAGGCTAACTCTCATGTGTGAAAATGCACATACTCTGTTCCAAAATTTCAGTGAGACAGCCATAAAATCCCTGACATTTTGCTTATTTTCCATGACTTTCAATGTCCTTCCAGGACCAGAGGTCACGCTGATCAGAACACTTGACCAAAGAAAATGATGTCTAGTTGACAAGCACACTTCCATTAACGCAGTACAGTCAGAGCTATTAATACACACCAGACTACACCCAGTCACACCACTTTACACCCACTTACACCCCATCACACCATAACACAGCTTAAGCACCAGATTTAACACAAAAACTCCTGTGATGTTGTACTATGAAAACTCGCTGCATGTTCAGTGACTGTTTCTGACTGATTTTTCGGAATACTCTCTGTCTGCCTGTCTGTCCATCTATCTATTTCTTTCATTTTGTGTTGCTTCTCTGTAGTTGTGCAAATAGAGTTATATAAAAATACTTGACCGAAGACACCAATGCCAAGTGGTGTAGCATATCCTCCTCCCTGTTTTGTTTGTCTGCACAACAAGTCAAGGAACAGCAGTCTAATTTTCTTTCACCTTGATTTCTTATTCGCTTTCATTTTAAATTGTTTTTTTTAAAATTTTTACTTTCATTTCGTATTCATCATTTTTTTCAAGACCAAGGCGCAAGGATTTGAAAATAAGGTTCCAAGACAGGTCAAAACAAAGACCTAGTAAGTAAGTAAATGATTTATAAAGCGCCAAAGTCTCAGAAAGAATCAGGGCGCATAGGATGATGGACGCTAGGTGGCAAAAACTCAAAACCAACAATACTTGCATTTCTGTGAAGGTACAGAAAGTGCAGGACGTGCAGAAGAAACAAGAGATGCAGCAGCAGCAGCATCATATAGACCCATACTTCCAATACCACTGCTGCTACTGCTGGGCGACCGATCCTTGTAGTGGCCGCAGTCGACGACACCACAACCACACACAGCCCCAGGAGACACAGGACAGTGACCTCGCGGAAACGTCGATGGACGACAACTCTCTGTAAAATACAACAACTACTGCAACTAAAACAACAACTACAACATCTACAACTACAAAGTCTCTACTAGTCTACTACTACTACTACTACTGCTACAAGACATTGCAAGACAGCAACTATGCGGAACTGCTGACAGACAACAACTCTCTGTGTAATATGCAACAACTACTACGAGGTCTACAACTGCTGCATGTATTTCTACTACAGCACAACTAGAGACAACAACGGGAGACATTGCAGGACAACGACCACGTGAAAACATTGGCGGATCACAACTGACTGTAATATACACAAGACGGTGGAATTTTCACCATCATCGTCAGCAACAATAACACTGTTATGTTGTGTTCTTCTTCTTAAACTACTACTGCAATTGCTACTGCTGCTACTATCCTTATGACAATGACTAAGACCGACAACTACCACTACCACTACTACTACAAGTGCAGCTAGACAGACCACGAGGCAAGTTGTAGCACGTGGGAGAACGTGACTTGGGGTAGGTGCCACATCGCTGAAGATCCTCATCAACAGATGTGACAACTGGATTATCACGATCACGACACACTGCAGCCAGAGCAGCTGACGATCTACAGGCACAGAGACATGCATACAAAAACACATGACTTGGTGGCATAATGGCAAGCTATCAAACTTACAACAATCAAGAGATCGTGGCTCGACTCCCAGTTAAGTCAATATCGAGTGCTTACTACCTGGATAGGTGACTGTCTGCAAACAGGGTAAACCATCTAACCAACACCAAGGTCAATTCAGCCCTCTATCCCTCCGGGGTAGGTAAACCAAGTACCAGCTTGTCTGGCCGATGTTAAGGTGTGGCATGGAGGGGCTGCGGACAGACAGCAGATGCAGAGATGCAGACAGCCACAATGTTGGGAGGGCTTGCTTATAAATTGCAGCATTGGGAGCAAACAGACAGACAGAGACAAAGACAGACATGCAACTACAGATCATGCAGAGTTACTGACAGACTTCACTTTTTGATTTAGACTTTCGCTAAGCCTAAACTTCGGTCTAAGTACCTACTTAAGTCAAAAAGTGAAGTGATTTCAAAAGTTTGATCAAAGTAGGTACTTAGACCGAAGTTTTGGTCTAAGTCAACTGACTTACACCAAACTTCAGTCTAAGTACCTACTTAAGTAAATACTTAGACCAAAGTTTAGCCAAACTAACCTGGCTAAAGTCGGTTAGATTTGCACGGAAGAGACAGCTTTAGCCCTAAGGGCTAAACTTTCGCTGAGCCGGAATCCACTTCAACTTTTAACTTTAGCTGAGTGAAAACATGGCGACTATTTGCAGTCCTATAAGTACGAACAGTTTAGTAAATTAAAGCAGTCTGCTACCAAAAATAAATGCCGTAATGACTAGGGCCCACAGTTTTCCGCTGTAAATTTGGCCAAATTCCGCAGGCCAGTTCGCAGAATTCCGCGGCTCACTGCGGCATTCTGTTTGTGCATAAACTAAGCTTTATTCTGTTTAAAAAACTTTAGTTTTTAAATGATGGCATCGTGCTCAGTTATGTTAGCAACATACAAAGGAAATTATTGATGTTTTTTTGTTTTCAAAAGTGCAATTTGTCATTAGTCACACTGTGTTAATTTACAGTTGTGCCATATACGATGGTAATTATTAATAGGGACACAGTTTTAGGCAGTTCGGTTTGATTTTTCTCCGTGATATAGTTAGTTTAAAGCCGACGATCGTACTAATCATCGGTCATTTCTTACCTTCTGTAAAATTCCGCTAAATTCCGCGGCAATATCAAAATTCTGCGGAAAAAAGCAAATTCCATGGCTTGGCTCGAAATTCCACGGCGCGCGGAAAACTGTGGGCCCTAGTAATGGCTACACAATGATGTAAGACGTTACGTAGTTACGTAATTATGTCATTTGCGTGCGCAGTGCAATTAAATAAGCAAGTCCAAGTGTAACTGGTTAATTTATTTCCTGCTAGGTTTACCGGTTTTCTGCCATCTTTAATCATTTTGGTCTAAGTCTGTAGACTTAGACCAAAATTTAGTTGACTTTGGACTTTGATCTAAGTACAGACTTTAGCATTCAGCTTTAGCTTTGGCTCAGCGAAAAGGCTCAGCGAAAGTCTAAGTCAAAAAGTGAAGTTGCCCAGTGTCAGATAGAAAGAGAGAACTTGAGAAAAATCAACAAGATTAATACATCTCTTAAATGCTAGAGAGAACAGATCTGTTGTCCATGCTTTACAGTAAGTCAATATTAATAACAGCACTAACATCAATACACTAACACAAAAGACTCTGAGAAACATTTTCTCACAAATGTTGAATATTTTAAAACACATTTTCATGTTGTGTTAGTTAAGCGGTTGCACTTGTCAACTTCTATTAAATGTGTAATTACTTACTGTATGCTGCAGCTGCTGCCACCAAAACTTGACCTACTTCCAGAACACAAACTGATCACACTCTGGTCCTAAACCATTTACAACCACACACATATTCATATATTAATTGCTGGTATATCACAAGCAACTGTTACTACGTCTCTGAGGTCCATAGCGCAGAGATGTAAACTGCCGCTTTTCAGCTGTACCTCTGGACAAAGCACCACTTTTCTATCATAACTGTTTCTACATGAAAAGTTTCAACTGCTAATCTGTTGTACTTCCAGTGGTGACATATCTGTTACTTATAATCACCTAATCAGCTCCATTCGACTGCAGAGAGTCATAAATGCATTGAGTGATATAATGGTGTATGCTGATAAATGATATAGAAAGTTAACTTTTGAGAAATTAACCAATAAAAGTAGAAAGTAGGCGCTGCACGTTCCACAAACCATTCCAAAAAACACAGCAGCACAAATTATTATTCATTCAATAATAAAACTGTGTGCATGGTACAGAAAAATAAAAACAGCAAAAAATAATATGTAAGCAATAAACAACCAAACATAAAACAGGCATATTGCTTAACAGAATGTAAATAATCAAGTACAACACAACGCAAACATGATAAATAAGCAAGTATTCAATTTATCACAAACAGAAGGCACTGACGTCTTCTTCGACAGGGATGAACGTGCCACCCCCGCCAGTGACAGACATGGACTGGCCCACTGACGATGCTGTCACCCCCGCAGAAACAGTGTCACATGATGGCAGCGTGCCGGGAGGTGGAGAATAGCGATTCTGAGCTCTTTTCTGCACACCCTGTGCACAGTAAACACATAACAAATTAATTTCTTTCGACTTTACAAAGAAGTTTCCGAATCACACCTCACACGATAGTGTGAGTGTTGTAAGTGTTGACCTTCAAAGTCTATGGGAAAAGGCAAACTTTGACCCTTAGCCAACCAAAAACCCCTGAACCGATCGTCACCAAATTTGAATGGCGTGATTACGTTGCGGACCCATACCACCAAAAACAATTTGGGCTTAATCCGCCCAGGGGCTCTTGCTCCCCACATAGGTGAAATATACACCCCTCCTGTTCGTAATGTACTACACTTTTTTGGTTCTTGAACTCGCCTACGAGTCCGTTAGACCGATTTTTACATTAATATGTCAAATAACGCGGTTCTGCACAAGGAAGTGCCTTTTTATTGTTATAAAATAAAAATTTAATTTGACTTATTTATTTGAAAAATTCAAAAAAAAATTACAATGGTGCCTATGGGGAAAATTTGAAACTGTCATAATTTCCATTGCGTGCAAGACAGAGTCGTAGTTTTTGGTTCTAGAATATGGTTTTCGGGGTCAGCCTAATTAACGGTGACATTTATATTTACCCCCGGCTGATCCCTGTTGCCATGGCAACGAAATTTAGGACAAAATTGGCTATAAGTTGGCTTGCATAAGAGATTTTTGCGAGATCTTTGCACCTATAAGGGGGTTTTCGGGATGGGCCAGTGAATGCTGCCAACTGTATTTTTCCCCGACCGACCCCCGTTGTCATGGCAACAAAATTTGGAAAAAAATTGGCTATAACTCGACTTGCGTAAGAGATTTTTTTGGCAAGATTTTTGCGCCTATAGGAGGGTTTTCGAGGATGGGCCATCGAATGCTGCCAATTGCATCTTTCTCCGGTTGACCCCGTTGCCATGGCAACAAAATTTGGGACAAACTTGGCTATAACTCGACTTGCATAAGAGATTTTTGAGGGATTTTTGTGCACATAGGGGGGTTTTCGGGGATGGGCCAATCGCATTTTTTCCCGACCGACCCCGTTGCCATGGCAACAATTTGGAACAAAATTGGCTATAACTCGGCTTGTGTAAAAGAATTTTGCGAGATTTTTGTACCTATACGGGGTTTACGGGGATGGGCCATCGAATGCTGCCAATTGCAATTTCCCCCGACCGACCACCGTTGCCATGGCAACTAAATTTGGAACAAAATTGGCTATAGGTTGGCTTGTGTAAAAGATTTCTGCCAGATTTTTGTGCCTATAGAGGGATTATGGGGATGATGGCCTATAGTATTTTGGTCCAAAGTGAAAGCAGCTATACGAGATCACCATATCGTCATTACGCAGACTTCTACATTAGTTAAATTTATATTATACGCTTAGGCCTATCTGTTGTTTTACAGTGCACATTTTGGGCAGTTTGGCCAAATCGGTAACCATTGGGCAAGTAGGCCTAATACGACAAATAACATCAAATGAAGAAGGCTTTAGACTATGTTAGTGATTACCAACTAAAGTCAGCTTGTAAAGGACGCCATATGCATAGCCTTATCTAAGGTTACCCAGATGATTTTTGCTGTTTTAGAGGAATGATATCATCACATCGTCCTTACACACAGTTGTAAACTGGCAAGTTTTTTTTACACATATACCAAATTATCACGATGACAATCTATGAGTCAACAGAAATGCAATAAAATACAAATCTTCCAAATGTAAACACAAATTCAAACCACACAAAACAAACTAAACTCTAAGTCAGAACAACAAAAAAAACATTTGGCACACCCATACTTCACAACATTCAACATAAATCCCACACTTTCAGTTTCACTTTCAGTCTGGTTAGCACACTAGGTAATTCCTAGTTTTGCTCACAGTTTCAGCAAAAACTGACAAACTGTTACTGACATTGTGAACAGCATTGCATTAGACATATTTAAATCTAGGCTAGAGGCTCATCGCCAAGGCCTAGTAATTGTTATGCAAGATTGTGCCTGCACACCAGAACTGTAATCTTTTTGATATATTGTTGCTATAAAAGTTAGACTAATATTTTTGTGCCACTGCCCACTAAAACAAAGCTGCAGACTCAAAAATTAAACAATTAGTAAATGACTACAACAGCAGACTACATCAGAACAGCCACCAAAGACTTTAAGTTAATGATGGCCTGCCAAAAATTCATCTGTTAGTTTGTCAGCAAGATTACATAAAAACGTGAGGTGGATTTGGCTCAATTTTTCAGGAAAAGTTAGACTTGGCCCAACTTAGAGGTGATTAGATTTCGGTGGTGATCTGGATCAGCACCTGGATTCTATAAGCAAATAAGTCAAACTGTCATGCCACCTGGTGAACACAATGGTAAAACTCGATATAACATTGGCAGAGGTTTATGCTCTTAGAATGCCCTTCTAGTTTAATGTAATGTCAACAGTTCTTATCAGAAAGCAGAATCTTTTTTGTGGTACCTGGATGACTGGAGACTGGGAACCAAGGTGACTGTTGGATGTTGAGAAGCTCATGTCTGGAAGAGGCTCAAGGAGAATATGAAGACAACGGGGACGATCAGTGAGGTCGTTGAGTTCAACAGCCTTGTCAAAGTCCTTCTGACAACGGACTGAGAATGACACCTACACAGAGAGAGACACAGACATAGACAAACATGCAGACATGGAAACAGACACACAGACACACAAACACCTAGACAGTGACAGACAAATATGAAAACATACACAGACTAACAGCACTGTCTTTATGAAACATACATGACAAAATTTCTGCTGCTTACAGAATTTCATACGTAATTCGCCTTTTTTTGCTTGAAATTTCCACCTCTCGGGATTGCTGAAATTAGCAAGTGCTCTCAGATTTCTGCACGACGCCGTATTATCAACAGGCCATATCTGCAAAGAACTTCAGACTGTCACCGAAATCTAATCAGTTCCTCTTTGGCCCACACCTAACCCCCAAACAAAACTTCATTAAAATCTGTTTGCAATTTATTCAGTAATGGAGATGCCAAAACTGACTGGCATCCACAACAGAAATACTAGAGCCAATCAAAGGCACATGATACACCACTGAGCTTAACAACCAGAGATAAGAGATAAGGCACTAGCTATTGTAATTAATATGCAGATTCTATAAGCTGCAGCAGCAGCTGCAGCAGCAAACAGGATATACTGAACCATAACAGCCAAACAAACCTGCTCATTGGCCAGCACAAAGCACAGAGCAAAGGCATGGCCGGCATAGTATCGATGAATCTTTGACAGCAAATCTGACAGGCTTGCTGGACGCATCAACTCTATCACTCTATCACACAAACCACATGCAGACTAATGGGTGGTCATTTTCTCACTTAAAAACAATAAGAGTTCTTAAGTTTTAACTAAAAGGCACTCGTGAGAGTGCATATCTCCACCAAATGAAGTAATTTAAACATTACTACTACTACTACTATTACTACTACTACGCAAAGGTGTCGGAAGTATATCTTGTACAAGCCAAGTTATAGCCCATTTTGTCTCAAATTTTGTTGCCATGGCAACAGGGGTCGTTCAAAAGTAAACAGAAGGAAAAGGGACAAAGAAGGAAAGAGCCACTTCACGACAGAGAAAAAGGAAAGAAAAGTAAAAACAGTATGCCAGCGTTGCTGCTTGCGCTGTAGAATGACGTCATTGCTATTATGACATCATGCAGGCACTGCTGCATTATGAGTCATCATGTGCACTGCATGGACAGAAGGACGGACAGAATCTCTTGATTACTTAACCTCCATCGATGTTCACTATGATCACCTTGGTGGAGATAATAAACGACACATGTTTATTTACAGTACATATCAGAAGCAACAGATGCAAAATGTCATAGCTTATGGCCACCAATTCTTGACCAGAAAAAAAGAAAAGAAATGCCACATGACATGCAGAAAGCAATATACCAGGATATTTGCATACAAAAAGAAAATTTATCTGGTCATTACAAGTTGCCTAGTAACATTAGCCTAACAGTAACAGTAAATTAAAAAGTAAAGTCCTTCCTTCCCATAAGGTGGTGCTAATCTGTTTCCTTAACCTTCAGCAGACACCAGTTCGCACTGTGGGACCATGTATGTAGGACTTCTGTATAATGTGGTGTATCTCTTTACTCAGTGGCTACATTTATTACATACTGTGCCTACTTACAAAGGAATGGTCAGGCTGAGTTGACCTGGGTTACATATGAAGATGGTTACTAACCCGTCGACAGTCACCCATCCAAGAACTGACTGGACCAAGTGTAGGGCCACTCATTTGATCAAAACCATATGTAAAAAATCACACCAAGCTATCTGATCAACCAATTTATTGATGTGCTACAGCTATACCGTAGGTGTCTATGGCACGAATGTTGTTTGTCTGTTGTCCGTCTGTAACGGATGCACTGTGCCTAAGCATTAGGCTCAGCAGAAAATTTTTACACGAATAATTAGCCATGTGTCTTAAACCTAAGCATGCAAAATTTCAGCATCTAGTGCAAGGGGAACGTTTTCAAAATTAGGGTTGAACAGAGGGGGTGAGGAAAATGTGTGTTATCAATGGAAAACTGGTCACATCTCGGAAATGGTGAGAGAAGACCAAGATTACCATTGATCACTAGAGCTGTCGAAGTGCTAATTTTTTCACACATTAACGCATTGTGTTAATTTTTTCTATGCATGCGTCAACGCGCTAATAATGCATCATTAAAATTGCTGATATTGTATGTGGACTATATCGAGAGGGTGACAGGAATGACAACCAACAAACTAGTGGACATGTCGCAGGAACGTGACAGTAGTGACAGAATGGCAACGAAACAATTTAATCAGTTGAATATAACTTGAATATTATTCGATCGTCAATTAGTATTTCTACGTAAGTGCATTAATTTTTTAATGTGCATTAATTCTTTAACACATTAATGCGTTAAGTTAACACATTACTTCGACAGCTCTATTAATGACTAATAGGAAGTGGCATATGCCCTTTCAGATGAGATGAAAATCATCGCTCTTGGATGACCTTGAAGGACAGTAATGCAACAGAAACTGTATAGGGTGTAGCACGTCTTCCCTAGCAACAGCTGGGCTTTCTTGTAATTTGTTGTAACACATGGTAAAGTCATAACAACAACAGTGCAGAGATAGTTTAGAATCTCACCTTTTCTCTCCTTGATATTCACATTTCACTTTCAATCTCTGCAAACAACCAACACAGAGAATAAATTCACTATAATTTCACCATTTGAATTTTAGGCAGTACTCAAATAATTTAGGAAATTAACTGCACACATATATAATTCACAATAAGCTGAGACTGCAGCTTGTAAAGTTAACAATGTGAACACGTAATCTTGACACAAATAACATGACAACATGGATATTGATAACAAAATCTGCTGGGAAGACTCTAATATCTTCAATTCAGAAACAGATTCGAAGTTAACTCTTAGTTCAGTCTTCACAATTTCGGGTTTCCTATGCCATTCTGTTTTCAAGTTAAGAGCCCAAATGGACAGGATCCGAAATGTGGCCTGTTAGGACAGCCACATAATAACATATACTCTGTCCACCAAATAACAAGTAAGTAAGTAAGTAAGTGGCTCGGTAGTCTAACGGTAACGTGTCGGACTTGTAATCCTGAGGTCACTCAGGGGCGCAGGTTCGACTCTGTCACCAAGCAATATAATTTGGTACCGGCTTCACGGATGGGATGTAAACAGGCACACGGCACGATACACTGGCCCCGTATCCGTGGTATCGCAGTGTAAAAACTGGTGTCTGGCTGAGGGCCTTAGGAAATGGAGATCAGCGCCGCCCTATGGGCAAAAAGGCTCGGAAAGGACTTTACGTTTTTTTAAAGTAAGTAAGTAAGATGAAGACTCACAGAGCTGCGCTGTGCGGCTGCAGCTGCAGTAGCAATCGCTGGGCTTTCCAGCAGACCCTGAGCCAAGCCGTCATAGATTGTGCTCAACACATCAACTTGCACTGCTGCACAACACAATCACGTGGACATCAGTCAACATACAGCCATGTCACACTTAGTGACTGAATTCTATTCAGTGCTTTCCATGCCAGCAAATGCAAAAGCTGTGATAAAATGAAATGGGCTGATGGGCAAGCACTGAGAGGAAAGGGCCTGTAGTTACCCTCTCCTCAGTTGGGTCCAGTGGCATCATCCTCTAAAAATTTTGAAAGTATACTTGCAAATTTGTGCAATACAATAACATCAGGCCCTCAAAAGTGAGTAGAACAGAAAATAAACGCTTTGCTGCCAAATTTCAAATGCGGGATAATTGCTATCTACAATACACTTAATGGCACTTATCTGAATAATAAATGTGCCCTATAATGTCCTGCATTTCTGTGCAGGTGCAGTACAGACACTGCCAGACAGTGACCACGTTCTAAGCACCACCAACCAGACAGAATCACTTACTTACTCAGAAATATTATGTACATTATGTATATACAAAGTTATCTAATAAATTTGTCTGCCAGTGCCACGCGGCTGCAGTGGCTCTGCCGGTGGCAGTAAAACTGTGCATAGTTTCTGATTTGAATTACTTCTACAATCAATCAAAAGTTCAAAACGAATAACACAGAGCAAAATAAACAATAAATAAAAAGACTAACCAGCTGTAGAACTGAGAGACTGTTTTACAGCAGCATTGGAAGCATTAGTAACAGTGCGACTGGTTGAAGACATCTGCTCACTGGCTGACTACCTAATTGTAGGCAATAGCAACGTTACAGTGGTCAAACTAATCCCCAGGTCAAGTCACACCATCCTTCCATTAGCCTCCCAGCAACATCGACCTAACCACAGAAAAACACATAGGCATAAACATGAACACATCCAGCATAACAGGAATGCAGCTTGGCTGTAGAAGTTAGTAGAGTCTGACTAAACATAACAGCTATAAAACCCACGCATCAAAGAGCAGCTCGTGTTTTAGAAATGTCTTGTGACTATGGAATTTTGCAGAATTCAGTACTGACCAATGGTTACTTTTATTTTCCAATTTACCAGTAAATCCATGTTCTGAAAGATTTCTGACCAAAATACTAATCTCCTTAAATCGACTGACTACTTCAGCTACCAACAAAACACCACTGTAATACAAAAAATATTTCCATCACAGATTTGAGATGTAGCTTAGCCATTAATTCTTAGACATTTGCCTTGCAGAATGCTGAACCTTTTCATGCTATAAATAATTCAGAAAGTCCTAAATGTGCTTCGCGAACAGGATGCTGCAGAAATAGGAAAATTTGCCACAGCAAGCTAAATGGAATTTGGCAAACTGACCCGCAGAATTTGTAAAAACTTGACAATAAAAACTATAGTCATCAATTTTGGTAAAGTGCTGCACATTAAGCCAACTCAGCTGGCTTTTAGGCGTGCTATAAATGTTTCTTTCCTTCACTCCTAACATCCTAACTCCTAACTTCTTTCCTAACACTCCAATATTTCTACTGAGCCGTGAACGTTAATTTGCCTCTACATATGCGGTGGTGATACAATGACGTATCACGAGGTCAGCCACGTAGCCAGCTTATACATGATGCCTCAAAAAATGGATCCACACGTTTAATCCACACGATATTCACTGACCAAATCGGCGTACACAGGTCCGGAGACGTCTTCTCCGTTCCTGAAGATGTCTTCTGCATTGGTCATGTTGCCTTGCAAACAGTACAGACATTCATCACAAATGGAGAAGACGTCCTCGAGCCAGTGTGCGAGCAAAGAGCCTTTAGTTTTAACATTAATTGACTATGATGCCATTAAGCAACAGTTTATTAACATCATAATGTTCAAACGCTTAAAATTTCTGACTGAAGTTGTTTGGTTGGAGTATTACTGTGCAGACGTCTCTATCGTGGATGCCACAGAAAAACCTCAGCTAGTACTCTGCTCTTAGCATTTCCCATAATGCTATTAATACTGATTAAACAATGACTATTTTTACAGAAAATTGCTGATACTGAAGCGGAAAGGAATCGTTCGAGTTATCTGAAAATGCAATAGAACCAGGCTCCAGTTTTTGAGATGCACTGTACAGTCAATCGCACCTAGCCACAACAAAAAATAACGCAAAAAAGGACAAAAAATAACACCGAACCCCAAAGCTTATTCTCAGAGTTCTACTGGGGAGCTGTACGTTTGGCGCCTGGCTACACAACAGCCAGTGTCTTCAGACGCCACAATATATCATCACGGTAGTTCATTATCACTGTCTTATGTAACAGTGGTGGCAGTAAATGCAAGAGTGCATCTGATATATGGATCAGAAAGACCACAACACAATTGCACAGCATGATATCAACTGTCAACTACCAGACGGTAAAGGTATATCACTGTCCAAAATGTCATGTGACGATAAAATTGGTACAAAGTTCTCACACTTCATCACTCACTGCTCATCATCTGTCTAGTTTTTTACGAAATAACTTTTTTTCGTTTTCCAAAAAATGAGTTTCTTATTTTCACTTGTCAAAGCTAGCAGCTCACTGACTGTGCAAATCGCCTTTGCAGTATAGCTACTGCCGCTGATATAACGCTCAGCACTAGCGTCACGGGCTTAAACAAGAAATCCGATCTAATGTTCATGAGACTCGTGACAGTCTATAGCAGTTCCTGTTTGCAGGCTGTCTTGTTCTATCTCCATCCATTTCGTCGCACTTCACTCTTGAACTATGCTTCACAGCCAAAAATCACCAAAAAATTACTAGAATCCTCTATTTTGAGGGTTAAAAATTGTTCAAGGTCCTCAATATTGATACCCCTAAAAAGCTCGTCACCAGTGCTTGTTACGATAAGCAGCACATCTCCGCATATCTGCAACCGTTTTCACGCTGGACAAGCCAATAGCGATAAATTAACATCTTTTCATGGAGTACCCATCTTTGACACTCTAGTTCGAGGAAAACCCCCTCACCCAGCAATGCAAAATTTTGGCACACTATCATATGCTGTAAACCTGAAGTCCCTATCTACAAACTCCAGATTAAAGTGTGGGCGAAGAGCAGCCAATGCCGCCATCCCCCCCCGTAGGCTTAGGCCGCTATGTGAGCCAATCAGCCATCCACAGAAAGTTCCCAGCAAGTATGCTGGGTAATGAAAGTCAAGACAGGAATAGCAAAGAGTACAACTACCCCCACTCGCATGACTACTCCCTATATTGTGGGGTTTACCAAAAGATTTCACAGTCCCCACAACACAGGAAACCACCCAGCAGGCGGCCCAACTCATCAGCAGACCAGCCACATGAGCAGTGCAGCCACCCACCC
>Ga0209671_1003427_pt1 | contig 15249 bp, 9 predicted proteins | sample WorMetHERISLAND2_2_FD_187401 | JGI IMG/M metagenome (GOLD analysis project Ga0209671, IMG submission 187401) | Marine gutless worms symbiont microbial communities from Max Planck institute for Marine Microbiology, Germany - Olavius geniculatus... | ecosystem: Host-associated > Annelida >... | reverse complement strand
GCTGAGACTTTCGCTGAGCCTTAAGTACCTACTTAGACCGAAGTTTGGACTCAGTGAAAAGTCTCAGCGATTTGCTGAGTCCAAAAGTACCTACTTAGACCAAAGCTGAGCCGAACTAACCTGGCTAAAGTCGGTTCGATTTGCATGGAAGAGATAGCTTTAGTCCTTAGGGCTTAACTTTCGCTGAGTCTGAATCCACTTCAACTTTTGACTTTAGCTGAGTGAAAACATGGCGACTATTTACAGTCCTATGCATACGGATAGTTTAGTAAATTAAAGCAGTCTGGTACCAAAAATAAATGCCGTAATAAATATGCAATGACGTAAGATGTTACGTAATTAGACCCTACGTTATTTGCGTGCGTGGCGCAATTAAATAAGCAAGTCCAAGCGTAAATGGTTGATTAATTTCCTGTTAGGTTTACGTGATTTTCCGCCATTTTTAATCGTTTTGGTCTAAGTCAGTAGACTCAGACCAAAGTTTAGTTGAACTGTGGTCTAAGTACAGACTTTAGTGCTCAGCTTTAGCTTTCGCTCAGCAAAAAAGCTCAGTGAAAGTCTAAGTCAAAAAGTGAAGTCGCCCAATGTTATAACACGAGAGCATACATACTTTTCCCTGAACTTTGCCACCAAACGCTGCTCTGGCGTGATATACCACAATGGTAACATCTCTATACACAGCAGTGTTAAGTGATACAGATGCCCCATCATCTTCTGTCTCAAATCCTCTGCAAAGAACAGTGAAACAAAAGCTTCACTCTCATGCCATAATAATGCATCAGAATACCAACAGTATTTGTTGTTATTTACCCAAAAAGATAAAATAACTTATAAACACATATCCAGTATACATTAATCAAGACTGCACAAATATGCAGTCAGTGCTCAATACAAAACGATGTCAACCACAGAGCTATGTGAGCAACATCCCAAGTTTTAATAGTAATAACCTAGGTGTCAAACTGCGGAAAGCAACAAAAACGAAAGACGCTTGCATCACGAAAACAACTTAAAAAAACAGAAAAAATACCATTTCCGAAAACATTCAAACATACACCGTGAATCAAAAAAGTACACATCACTTAGTTTCTGTCATGAATTCATAATATTCGCTAGATTCTTTAACATACAAAGAAAAATTGTCATTAAAGATCTCACTACAATCAAAAGTTGGATATGTATTTTTTGACTCATTGTTTACACAATGGCAATAGTTTGTGCAATATGAGTGAGTGAGTAGGGTTTAACATCCCGCCCAACACAGTATAGGTCATTTCGGGGACGGCCTTTCCAGGCAAAATTGCACATACATATAGTAAAAAAATTTAACTGTTACAAAAAATTTAACCTCTATGAAACACAAAACACAGAATGACCAAAACCTAAAATTGTCAGAACTGCCAATTTTAATTATGCATATGTAACGATAATGGCAATTCTAATAATATTCCCTGTTATCCTCCAGAGAGTCATCAATATGAGATCATATATTTTAAAACATCAGAGACAAATATTATTTAAATGACTGACTTAATATGAAAAATATTGTTACATTTTGGCAGATCCAGAAAATAATGCAAAAGCTTCATTACAGTATTTTAGAGTACAACCTTATGAGCTCATATTCCTGGGAAGTTGTTAGCACTCTTTCCTCTCCAACATAGACTTCAACAAATGGTTTACAGCCAGTCCTGAAAGACATCCAACAGATACAAGCAAATGACAACAACATATTTCAGAGCTGTTATTCACTGAACAGATATAGATATCAGATATTTTGTTGATTAACCAGACATCTTTAAATCATTAATCCATTAATGTCATAAAAATAACAGACCTAAATGGCACAAAAATAAAAGATGGAAAACGGTTTACTGCAAATATGCATACTGGTTCACGGCAATACATGACTTTTTTCATATGCACAAAACACCTATATCAATGAAACAAAACTAAAGTGCAACAAAAATAGAAAACAAACAAGAAGCATCTTATATTCATTAATATAGTAAGTGATCAGAACATTTTCAAAAGTACGGGTGGGCAAAAAGGAAAACCGAAAAATAGCCAATGAAATATTTTCTTATGGTAACTATTTCCAACTACGAATAATAATCAACCGATTATTAACCACAATCAGTCATGTTCAAAAATCCAACAAACTTCAACATCATCACACAACTAAAACATGAATGCACCGAACATACTTCATCAAGCAATGTCTAAAAAGCAATCATTGCTAATGTCCATAATTCTAATTATAATAGTTTTGGATAGAAACTCACACAATACTAAAGGGCAGCACTTAACAATAAAAAAACTAGGTGTAAATAACACAAAAAAAATTAAAATGCATCCTAAATGGCATTATATAAATACAGAAATGTAAGTCTCTACATCAGACTACATGACAATATCAGATGATGTAAGCTTACATAAACGTGTATAAGCACTGAGCATAAATGATTCAAGACATTCATTACTTCAGCAGTCATTCTAATGTCCCCATACCACATAAAATAAAAAAATAAAAATGTCAAAATGTTACTCGAATGTCAGGGACAGACATGTGATCACCTGTTTCTGTTGACGAGAGGCACAGGAGACATTGTCAGTGATGATAGCATGACAGTGTGAGTGTGAGGTACTGTTGGCTCATCACCCACCATCCGACAGATGTAGTCCACATACCTTGCAAACACACGATGCCTTCTTCACCGCTTATCTTTCAACAAATCTATGCACCTCTTTTGATTTTCCAATGCAATAATTCAACAGCTTTAATTCGACAGAATTTACGCTGAGCACAGATCACGAAACAATATCTGGCGTTACTGCAAATTAGGTCGTACAAAGCGAATAAAACGTTGCACACCTCTGATAGTGTCACAATATGGGTATCAAAAGCAATGTGCCTATTAACACTTATTGCTACAAGTGCTCCTGTGCTGGCATACTATGCAGATGTCCTGCCATGACTGCCTAGAACTGCACAATCCTAACCCTCACCTTTTGAGGTAAAAATTCAGATATAGTAATTGCATTCATGGAGAACGTTCGTACAAAATTTGTTATTTTCCTATTATGAGCTTGTGTAGAAATAGAGACAAGACCTGAAACGCTATCTTAGTCTGTTAGAATCGCAACATAACAACGACAAGAAATAAACATACCTCTGCTGAGATGCTGTCATAGCAGGAGGAAATCTGCGCGAAGAAAATAATTTGATAGCTGGCTTGCTGCTGTCGAAAAGTCGACAGAAACACAGACTGGAGGCTGCTACTGTCGCTGACACCACTCGGCCATCCTGAAATGCAAGAACACAATCTATCAAACACAGATGTCCTAACAGCAGAGCTAGTTCAAGATTTTACAGTTAAATAGACAGACTTAGAACTGCAAATGATGATGCTGATGTGCAAGAACAACAGACCTAGCTGCAGATCAGTGATCACTTACATTTCTGCACTTATGGACTGTGTCATTAATGTTGTTTTGCACAGTCCGCACTGCTATTTAGCTATTCGGCTACCTTAGCCGCAAGTGTGCAGAAAATTATTGTCAAAATGAATATATATGAAGCAGCTCTGCATCTGCATAAGTTCAGTTATAACACTTAACTACATAAAAAGAAATTGGTAATGGTAAAACTAGTAGTTTTAAATGCATTGTAAGCTTCATATTCTGTGAAACAGACATATCAAAATTACTAGCTTCTACTGACAAACATTAGCCAGACTTTGAGTCACATCCGAGTGTCAACAGTGAATTTGTATAGCACAATTTCATGTAGCATGTATTGCAAAGAAGACATTAGTGTCTATAAAACAGTAGCAGTGCTGTCTAAGTTACATATGAAAACATGGTTCTTGCCCATTTGTCAAAATCAAATTCAAAAACTTTTCAAGGACTTTCAAGCATCATACAAATGATATATAAGAAGAACTGAATTAAATCAAACTGGCACACTCGACAATTTAACACCTTCAAGCATTAATCAAAGACTGGAATTATCAGAAAAATTTACCAAATGCATCAATAGTTGTCATTAAATCGAATTACTACAGATAGACTTCAGTGAGTAACAGTAATGACGAAGTCTATTCACCACTCAGTCTCAGACAACACTGATTCTGAAAATCACCTGTTCGATCACGGCATTTTGGAAAATCAAATTCAAGCACTTTCAAGGACCTTCAGACACAGATTCAAGAACTTTCAAGGACCACGTCTGTTTTCAAGGACTTTCCAGGCCTTAAAAATCTGGAAAAAAAATTCAAGGACTTTCACAGACTTTCAAGGACCCACAAAAGCCCTGTGAAAATATTGCCACTGCACAATGAATCATGGGTATTGTCCAGGAGCGAGTTGCAGGCATCAGAACTTCTGACAGAAAAAGCCCAATGGCCAAATGCACTATGTCAATACCACGGAACAGTCAAGTAACAATGAATGTGTGACGATAAAAGCCTTGGAAGGAACGGTGTCATGTGAAAACAAGAAGTTAGACAAAAGACAGGAGGCCCCCTAACAAACCTGACAGTGCAGAACACAGATGTTCTTGGACGACTGTCGCAGCCATGTGGACATGTTCTTACATATAGAGAACAGCAAATCTAATGCAGGTGCTTTGTTTGGTTTCCAGCCACATTCTGACACCTACACACCAGCATCCACTACTTAACAGCTCAACTTCACAGCATGGCAGACATGTCAGTAATGTCCACAGACTACTACCGATACAGAATCCGGTTATTAAATCAAAAATATTATCTGCATTTAGCCATACAAATTTCAAAATATTTGCATGCAACAAAAAGATGAAAAATGTACAGATGTTAAATGATATAACGAGCAAAGACAAAAAGGATATGAAGAGAAGCCAAAGACAGGCACTAAGAGATTGTCATAAACCTGGCATTTGGTAAAAGACCAAATGATGCAAAATAAACAGTACAAATGACTATAAAAAATTTTCCTATGGATTAACATCCACTTCTTCGTAAAGATTTCTATTTGGTTCTGCACTGGCATAGATACTTGCTGCAAAACTGCATAAGCTATGTCCATGTCCAGCAACTCCCTCTGATTACTGACACAAAGAAGGATCAGTCACAGTCGTAGTACGTTTAACGTAACTCACTGAAAAAATACCGTACAATAAACACGGCCAAAACACAACAGATGCTGTTTCAAAGAACAAACATAAAACAGACAGACGCTGACATTCTCCAAGACACAGCCAAACAAACACAACTCCAAAACTCAGTAATTAAACATTTCCTATTTATATCAGAAGGGGTAAAACCAAAATACAAAGAGTAGCAATGTGTACCCTGTTCTGAAATTTAACAGTCCTGTATGAGCGATTGGACAAGTTGTAGACAGCATATGCACCGGGATGATTAGTTTCCAGAAACTCACGAACGTCATCGATGTGGTTCTTTATGGCAGACTCAACACCCTCAGCAGGGTACGACATTACGATCAGCCGACTTGTGATGTAAGACATATCTAACTCTCCTTTGTTCATTGAACTAGCAACAAATGGAAAGAAATGATCAAAATATTGCACACGATCCGATAATTCTAGACAATATGACTCAACTCACACTAAATCTTATCTATAATCTATTCCGTCAGTTATGAAATCACCTAACACATAAAAGTATAACAACAGAAAACATATAATAACAAACACTGCAACAGAATAACATTAAACAGATACACAACTCGGGGTAAAATTTCTCCTATGCAATAATCCGACCCCAAAATTTCAAACAGATCTGGCAATCTAGAAAGAGTTATATCTGGCAAAGTATGACTCACTCAAGACTAGACATGACCAGAAAATGGTTTAAGCTCAACAGCCGCAAACTTTGCCATCAGGCTATACTTTTATCATTGGTTCAAGTATTGAAACACAAAAGTCTGTGTCCAGCAATTTAACTACTTGCAAACACAGTGCCACTGTGAATGATATAGCAGGTGACAAATCTTACGAGACAGTTTCAACAACTTTCGCCGAGGCATCTTTCACATTTTTGACAATGCTGGCGGCACCTTCCCTCAGCTGGCTAAAGAGTCCAAATGAAGACTGAGATCCAGCCGAAGACTGGTGTGATGAGGAGGAATGGTCTTCACGCTCGTCAAAATATCGTTGCAGTGCTGCTGTATTATGCGATGGACCTAAACCAATGTGTAACACAATGAATTACAGCGGACCATGTATATTAAAAAACTAGCAAACGCGAACAAGTCAAGCATTTTTACGCACGATAGCAGAATGCTTAGCGCGTCTTAGCCATCGTCTAGGCGTCTGTCCATCCATCCATCACACCCAGGCACTGTATCAAAATGGTGCAAGCTAGAATCACGAAATCTTCACTGTGGGCTGTCCCAGGGACTATAGTTTTCGTGCCCCTGGGTGTGGGGGTTGCCTTCGAACAAAAGCTCAAAGAGGGGTACCCCCTTTAAAAAAACGTTATGTTGCCGCTATTGTTCAGTGTGAAAACGGCTGCAATTAGATACAGACAGGCTGCTTATCATAACAAGCACTAATGACAGGCTTTTTAAATTTATCAACATCGATGACCTTGAACGACCTTGAACCCGCAAGAGGGGTTTTAGTAAATTTTTTGCAATTTTTGGCTGCAGTGCACATTTCAAGAGTGAATTGCAACGAAATGCCTGAAGACAGACCAAGACAATTTGTGTATGTAATTTTCAGCATTATACGCAGATTTTAGCAGTTTAAGTGCCGACCCCCTAGGTTCAAGGAAGACTGTGCATGCAAGCGTCAAAGAGGGGTACTTCTCTACAAAGTGGTTATTTTAATGATATTGGCCTGTCTAGCATGAAATCAGTTGCAGATAGGCACAGACACCCTGCTTATCAAAACAAGCACTAGTAATGAGCTTCTTAGGGGTGTCTACATCGATGATCTTGAACCCCCAAAATAGGAGCTTTTAGTGAATTTTTCGCGATTTCGGGCTGCGACACACATTTTAAAAGTGAATTGCACCAAAATGGCTGGAGACAGACCGGACAAACTGAGTATGAAATTTTTAGCATAGAACGTACATTTTTAGCAATCTAAGTTTTGACCTCTTAAATTCAAAGAGTCTTCCATAGGGAGGCCTCAAATTTAAGCATTCTTTCAAAATACAATTATTTTATTGCTGTACACTAACTGCCAAGGTGGCACTATCGCTACTATCGCACGTCATGTGAGCTTTGCTGAAATTACTTGTTGCACTATATGCTTAACAAACAAATCTAGCTCTCAAACAACATCATTCTTTCATATTCAGTGCTTTGATGTGAAGAGCAAAGCACGAACAAAATTTAGCATCAAATTTGACATGTAAAGCAGTACACTGTACATCATTTTGGTAACAACTTGGACTTTGCAGAAGTAAATCACACAGCTGCTGCATCCCGTGCATTATCACACAACGTTCAGACTTCTTGGTGGACCTTGGTCTTCACTCACACATAATTCACATAACTGTCTGCATTTTGACCGATTTATTCTACCACATTCTAGACAGCCTCGCTGCAGTGTTCGTGTAATCTGTCTGTGGTCAAAGCATAATAACCCATCACTTCAAAAGCAAAACACAAACTACAAATTTGTCTGATTATAAAGAAAACAATTACAAAGTCCTGATGTGACATACCAGGCTGGGCTGCATCAGAACTGCCGGTAGCTAGAGATGAAGCCGGTGTAACAAGTGAAGACAACGGCTGCTTCGGACTCACATTCCTGCTCAGTGAGATCTCCTGAAGACGCTCCAAAATGTCAACAATGTTTGGCCGCTCCAGTGGATGTATTTTTAGCATTAAACCTTCACCAACAATCAACACAGAACAATCCCACACTGATGATCAATACTATTACTATCAGCAATATGCTCTCCTCTATTCAAAACATAGAGCTGCAGTAAATAAGACTGATAAAACATACTTAAGACAGTGGCACCTCTTCACTGTTAACTGCCTTCTTTTTTCCATTAAGTTCTCCATCATGGAACAATAGAAACATCAGACATGAGTTTTCAGGTCTAAATCAAAGCTCCAAGATAAAACTGTTGGAATAACTAAACAGCAATCCGTTTCAAAACAGTGTCAAAACACCTTCTGCTTTGTGGGCTGTTACGAACTCACGCAATGATTACACAGCGTATTTTTATAGAGATGACAGTAACTGACAACTATCGAGAACCTTAGAGGCCACTTGCAGTGTTACAAAAACTGACTAACAGCAACTGCACAGCAATGCCAAGCACAAAGTTGTAACACTTACGAATGAGCTCATGAAAGATGGCGTAGCTGGTGTCTGATTGTGGAATGTTGTAGTTGGCATTAATTATTCGCAGCTTAGCCGAGTCCTCAAATGGATGCTCATTGAAGCACAGCAGGAACAGCACACAGCCAAGTGCCTGAACAGCAGCAAACACCATTCTGTGCCACCACCATACAATGCGTTCAACGGTCAATAACTGAGCTAGTTCACTACTTCCGGTCTGATGGAAAACTTTGCTGGAGGTAATAACCAGGGCTCCAATTGTTCCGTAAGAAATTTTGCTAAATTCAGTTGCACTATTATCCCCAAATACCCAGAACATGTTACATGTTATTCCATTACAGTAACAGTTTACTTAATCTAGTAAGAAAGTGAAGTAATCAATTACTCATGTCATAATTATTAGAGCTGTCAAATTAAAGTGTTAACTTAACGTGTTAAAGAATTAACATGTGTTTAAAAAATTAATGCACATATGTAAATTTACTCAATTCTGTGAAGCAGGACTTCCAATATTCCATTAAACTATATTTATCTGGCGATCGAATAATGTTCAAGTAATTAGAAATTGTTTTGTTGTGGTTCCATCACTACTGACACGATCCTGCAACACAGCCACGAGTTCGTCAGTCATCATTCGAGTCACGCTCTCAATCCAGTCCACCTACTATATCAGCAATAATAATGATGCATTATTAATGTGCTAAGCTGCTAACGCATGCATTAAAAAATAAAAGCAATGCATTAATGCATTATAAAAATTAATGTTTCAACAGCTCTAATAATTATCATAAATTTAAGCGTGATAGCAAAATTTTATTAATTTAGAAATGGTAAAAAAACCCCAAGAATCCTCAAAATAGATATAGATGTAGCATCAAATTGGAAATTATGACTTCTCTGCAACAAGCGTAGAATTCTGAAAAATATGGCAAATTCCACAACGCAGAGTAAAAATTTATTCATTATGTAATGCTGGCCATGGTGATAATGACATCTGACATTTCCACTTCATCACAATTAAACTAACAGAAAAACTGTATGGTATGTCACCACTACTTACCCAGATATCGGACTGTTCATTTATTGGATAATTCTGATAGAGGTCTAGCATCTCTGGCGCTCGATACATCGGCGTAGTATTCTTGGTCAGCTACAACATGCAACACACTTCACTTAGAAATCTGTTTCTATGGTTAGTGTTTCACAGCCAAGATTTCAGTCCTAAACATGAGTCGGCCAACAATGAAAAGAATTCATACTGCAAAGACAGACAAATTTCACCAGATAGAGAAAACGGAGAATCCAGATGACTTGCCTCATCCTCAACTGTGCTTCGCTGTAACGCCGACCACGTGTGGTCTGGATAGTGAGACACGGTTGTGGCACTGCCAAAGTCGCACAGTCGAATGTTCCCCTCGTTGCTCAGAAGCAAATTCTCTACCTGCATCGACAACAACAGTAGCCAGTAAGTGCTCGTGAGAGTGTATATTTCTGCCAACCAATTTTTTTTACAAATTATGACTTAAAGACACTCGGTGAATTTGTTAGTTGAAACAATTAACTAAAATTCCATTTCTGCTAATGCTTATAGTTATAACCATAGCACTATGGCAGCACACGTTGCTGCTGATGAAGTCAGAGATAATGCACAGTCGGTTGGTGAGGTAATGACGTCATTGCTATTATAATGTCACACTGGCGCCGATGCATACTGAGTCACTATGACGTGCACGGAGACACACACAGACAGTTCTTGATTACTTGACCTCTGCCAGTTAACTATGTTGACTTTGGCAGAAATAATAACACAAACAACCGTTACGATGTTTGTCATCATGGAGCTGCAACTGCGATAATTAACTGGTTCGCCGGGTGAATGCAGCACAGTACTGGCACATAGCAGCAATGTGCAATTCAATGGTTAAACAAGTGGAGAAATGAGACCTTGAGGTCACGATGGATAATTGGCGGCTTCTGACGATGCATATGATGGACAGCTGAGCAGGTCTGATAGAATGCCTGAAGCACTTCGTTACATGGCAGAGGACCATGACGAGCCCGAATCACATCAATCAGCTGCCCACCTTCACACCACAACATTACACACAACACAAGCTTGTCAAATACACTACAATAACACGCAGCACTACATAAGGAAAATTACTAATAACTCTTGTTTCTATAGCTGTTAGGAAAATGTCAACATACGGCACTGTCTTTTAGCCTGGTGACCATCAATGTCAGACCAATTTACTGAGCAGCACTATACCTATCCACCAACAGGTTTCACGGTACAAAACTGAATGGTTATTAACTCAAATGAACATGAAATCATATTAGATGTTAAATACTCAATGAAAAACTGTGGATATCACAGGCAAAACTGCAGCTTTAAACATGACATACGCATGACTGGATTCAACATCTGTTTTCAACTTATACCATGGTCCATAAAAAACGCGTCATTTTTATTTTTTAAATAGCTTTGTGAAACATTGGCTGATTTTTATAATTTTTGGCATGCGACATCAGGAAAGAACTTGACGCAAATGACTATAGTTTTGGCCACCTCACTTTAATGCTGTTGCTACACTACCTTGTGAAATGCAGAAGTCGTAGTTTGGTCATTTACAACAATGAATTCATAATGGATAGCGCCCACGTCGGTTCAAAAATGATTAACTGAAAAGTGACAAACACGATTCTATCTACTGTATCAACTACTGTATCTCAAAAAGTCACAAGTGTCGCATCACATCCTCTTTATTACAGCATGTGCTCAAAATGTCCTCCTCCAGCGCGAATGCAAGCAGCAAACATTGACACCACTCGCAAACAGCAGGCTCAACAACCTGCATTTCACAAGGTAGTGTAGCGACAGCATCAAAGTGAGGTGGCAAAAAACAGTCATTTGTGTTTAAGTTTCTTCAACTCAACTCAACTTGGGTTTAATAAAAACGATAGCCGATGGCTAAAAAAATATACAAACATAAAAGCAGCAACTACACATAGCTAATAAAGCACACAAAATACGAAATAGTCCACACTCAAGTCCGGTTCACATCAACATATATATTTCTAGATACACCAAAACAGAGCACACTGTTATATATGTTTATATTTTTAAGTTATTGGTATTTAGCCAGAGCACAGTGGATAAAAGACCGATATTTGTTAGTTCTCGTCCACGGTATGGGATAGGTGGTATGTCGTCGGAGTCGAGAAATAGTATGAGTCTCGTCGTTGGGGAAGAAGGTCGTGTAAACAACTGTCAGCATTTGTAACTGTGCAAAAAAATTTTCTCCCCAAATTACACCTTCGTACAGAAAGGAGTTCTACCCCAGCATATGCACATGCAGAATCATATAGCATATCATATGCAATGGGATGGATAATTCTGAGGGCCCTCTTCCGCAAAGATTCCAATTTTTGGGACTGAGCAACAGTTAGACTATGGTGCCAAGTTGCACATCCATATTCTAGGACAGGTCTGATTACAGTGAGATAGAAATATGATAGATCATTCGAAGATAACCCAGCGCGTCTCAACTGTTTAAGGTAATACAGCCGTGGAGCAACTTCCTAATGTTGCATGCCAAAAATTATTAAAATCGGCCAATGCTGCATGGAGCTATTCAAAAAATAAAAGTGGCATGCCTTTTATGGACCACAGTGTAGTAACAAGTCAAGGCAGATTCTGCTCCAAGAAAATGGAAAGCCTAAGCGAAAAACAAACACTCTGAATAAGCCTCATAAATGACGAGGTTCAAAATAATTTTGTACTGCAGCCTGTTTAAACTGGCATCAGCATTACTCACCAGTGCAGAGTTCAGTGAGGATTAAGAACTCAGCCTGTCCATGGCCCGACTCTTCCTTCCCAATACTTGCAGCAGCGATAAACTGAACAATATTGACATGACCAGACAAACGTTTCTAACAACGGTTGTTAAGAATCCACAAAAAATCACCAAAAACACAGACGCAACAGTTGCCACACTTAGTAAATATACAAAATGAACAAAAGATTTAAATATGGAAACTGGCAAAATAATGAAACAATTAGAGAATGTGCCAATTTCACATTAAAACTGAACCAAATAATTAAACAACTTAAGGTTTATTCAAAAGAAAGTGCAATTTCTTGTATATTTACAGCTGAACATGTACAGCACGACAAAAAGTTAATTTAATCAAAACAGGAAACTCGCATATCACAGAATTACATCATATTTCTAAGCTAACAGTTTATCTACTGCTACCAGTATCATCATAATCTGAAAGCATACGAGGAAACTTATTTCCTGAATGATCGCTTTTGACTTTGCATCATCACTTGCCAGCAATCTCTACAAAGTAAACACAAAACACATTCAGCAAATCCATACTGAACAGTTTAATGAATGTACAAGCAACATCAATATACTATGCTTTAGACATGTGCTTGAGCTAGGTGAACAGCCACAGAATATTATTAAATCAAACGCAACATTACGAGCTTACAAATCAATGTTCAGTGGGGCCAACTTGGGCGGCATAAACTGATTAAAAGCTACACTCGAAAAGTTCCAAATTCAGCAACTGACTGAAGTAACTTGGTTATCGGTATGATGCAAAATCACTGATCGATGCTTCTTAGAAACTGTAGTCATATCCTACAGCTAAATATCATGAAATCAGAACAAACATCAACTTAAATAACTTACTTTTTTATGCGTGAGAGCTAGCATAGCTAGCTGTAGCACGTATTAGCTATGGTAATTCTGTCTGTCTGTCCTGAATCCTGATGTCACATCCCGGTACCGTTCCAAGACCAGGTGTGATAGAGACTTCGGGTTTTATCATATGATAGCCTAGAGTCTCTAGTATCTCTGGACAAAATTTCATGCCGCTGGGTGACAGGGATCCCCACGAACAAAGAGGAGAAACAGGGGAACCACCCCTAAAAATGTTATTTTACCGCTATTCGCTTGTTTCGAAATAGTTGCAGATAGGCACAGACATGCTGTTTATCATAACAAGCACTAGCGACAAAGCTTTTTATTGGTGTCACCATCGATAACCTTGAATGACCCTGAACCTCCAAAATAAAAGGTTTTAGTGAATTTTTGTGATTTCGGGCTGTGACACACATTTCAACAGTGAATTGCGCCGAAACAGCTAGAGATTGACCAAAACAACCTGCGCATGATATTTTCATCACTGAATGTAGATTTTAGCAGTCATCATCTCGACCCCCTACATTCAACGATGCCAGCGTATGAGGTTGTCAAAAAGGGGTACCCGCAAAAAGTGGTTATTTTTCCGTTATTGGCTTGTCTAGCATGAAAACGCTTGCAGATAGGCACAGACATGCTGCTTAACATAACAATCACTGGTGAAGTGGTTTTTAGTCGTATCAACATCGATGACCTTAAATGACATTGAACCCCAACAATGGGGTTTTAGTGATTTTTTGCGATTTTCGCCTGCAGAAGTGTGAACTGTGACAAAATAGATGACATAGACCAAGACAACCTGTGAACAGGAACTGCAATAGGCTCTCGTGCATCTCATGATCATTAGCTCAGATTTCTTGTTATAAATAAGAATGGGAGTTCACATTACAAGCTGAGGGTCATGTTTTAATAAAGCTGGGAACTTTTATTATTACAAGTTTTATGGTAATGATAAATAAAGTGACTGCAAACCTTTAAGGCATACTCTTTGCCATCCTTAAGATCTTGTGCAACAAACACAAAAGCAAATCCACCTACACATTTTACACACACAATTGTACACTTTGTTTGGCATTAATGAAAAATATATTTATACCTAAAATGCAACGTTTATACAATAATTCACATAAAACAATTTTAAATCAGCATGGAGTTATGCAGTAAGTACTTACATGACTAAAAATTTAGCAAAATCTGGGTCTAAAATGGCACCTAAGGGGTCGTCCATAAATGTTGTCATGCGCTGTGGGGGAGGGGGTTTACAGTATCATGATGATGTTTGATGTAAGGGAAATGGGGTAAAAGATTGTGTGATGTCACACACGTCACATCTGTGGCAAGGCCTGGTCAGCAAGTTGTAGATGCCAGCGCTAATATACAGAACTCCATGGTACAGCACGCATCGTGCAAGAGAATGATGCAGGCCTACCACAGCCGGTGCCCTCACTCACAGCCCCTGGCACAAATGGCCATGCCCCATCCCTGTAGCAAAAGTGTCAAATCATACAAAAATTTGTGTTGCGTTTGAAACTCATACAGATCTGTAGACTGCAAGGGGGAGTTAGAAGTTTGTGATGTCGTATTTCAGAGGGGGTCCCAAGCAACGTGACAATACGTAACATACCAGGCGCAGCCGCACCTGGACCAGTAGATGAATCTCCGAAGCTGGTTTGGCCGTAGGGCTAAGTGAACCGGTTAGTCCATAAAGAAGCCCATCGAAGTCTTTCTTTTGTGCTCGAGACCATTCTTGAAACAGTTCACACTGCTACAAACAATTCCACCGATCAATCACCCTTGAGGAGAAAAAGAAACGTCTAATGTCCAGATGGCATCTGCATTTAGCAATCTTGGCGGTGTGTCCACGTGTTGTAACCGACATACTGAGAGTAAAGAAATTGCTGAACTTAGCTGAAGATAGTCCTTTGTACATCTTGAAAACCTGTAGCAAATCAAGTGCCTGATTCTCCATGACATAGGTGTGCCGAGCATTCCTGGCACCTAGGTGCATGACCACACACTTAATCGTATTGAAAGGCATCTGCCACATATAAGACCAGTTTACCACTTTATGAAGATCTTGCTGAATAATTTCTGTATCTTTGTCGCTATTGGCTTTCCCAAGCACTATGGTGTCATCTGCAAATTTCAATATCATACTGACAAAAAGGGGAGAGGGTATTTTTCCCTAAAATTGCGTGACGTCATTTATGGACGGGCCCTAAG
>Ga0209671_1003426_pt1 | contig 15251 bp, 8 predicted proteins | sample WorMetHERISLAND2_2_FD_187401 | JGI IMG/M metagenome (GOLD analysis project Ga0209671, IMG submission 187401) | Marine gutless worms symbiont microbial communities from Max Planck institute for Marine Microbiology, Germany - Olavius geniculatus... | ecosystem: Host-associated > Annelida >... | reverse complement strand
AGTGCGGCAGTAGTAGAAGCTGTAGGCTGAAAAGCGAACTGGTCTGTGAAGATCAAGGAGGAGGGTGGAGTGCGTAAAGATGGGTAGATGTAGTCCCTAACAACAATACGCTCCAAAATTCTGGAGATAACGGAAGTGTTAGAGATTGGTCTGTAATCAGAGGGAAAATGTGGTGTTGTAACCTTTGGAATGGGTAGGATGGATGCCAACTTCCACTGTTTTGGAACCACTGACGAAGACAGTGACAGATTCATTATTTCAGATAATGGGGCTGCAAAGAATGGTAGAGAAATGGTAGAGAAAGAAGTCACGTAGTCCTCAAGACTAAGGCTTCGATCCTGAGACACTGTGAGAAGTAAAAAGAAAGTCTTGGTCTTGACAATTTCAGGACCTTCTGCTATCAATTACTATCAAACATTTCAACAGCAGTTAAACTAGTTTTCGAGTCAAATAATAATTATGTCACATTTAGTCATATATTCTTTGACGAAAAATGTAAATCGGTAAGTGACATTAATACATTGAAACGAATGATGATGCACGAAGAGCCTTGTTTACACCATTTGAGCACACACAACATATGGCTTCAGCTTTTAGGGGGCTTTGCCCTCAGACCCCCAACAGCACAAAATCCTGCTGGGAAACTGCCATTCCCCAGATTCCTCGTTTTGTCCCCCAGGAAATTCCTGGCTACATCCATGACTGTATGTAACATAAGACACAACAGCACAGATAATCAGAGTGTTGAAACTAGAATTCGTGATGCTAAAGACACAGAAAACTATATCTTAACTCAAGTGTTTCGGTAATAATTTCTTACAAACTTAAATGTCGCTCAATTCAAAAGCTACATGCACAGAATATCTGCTACGAGACATAAATCACTGCTATTAGACATGATGAAAAAATATGCTTGGCAAAGCAACAAGAATATGAAAGCACCAATATATGCCAAGCAACATTCCGAGCAAGAATTAAGAGTACATGAAGATACAAGCCAAAGATAGGAGCAGCTGCAGAAAAAATGTCATAAATCTAGCATATGGCAGAAAACCAAAAGAAAAACAATCTGCTACAATGTGCCAGCTTTTAACAATCCTTCAGTTATGTTTCTAAAAAAAAAGCTAAGACTTTCTTTTCTATATCAAATGCTGTGACAGTTGAGGATGTTTACCTCATCAACACGGGCAGCCATTCGTGCAAACTCCGACCTCTCCAGATCTCTCTCCACCAACAACTGTTCCACATGTTCCTCCTTCTCTCGCAATGATTTCTGTGTTACGGTAAATAAATAGATATTACAGCAAATAGCTTTGCGCAACAGGTTTCAATGCCTGAAGAACTAGGAAACTCTTCAGTTTATAGTTTTCACATAATATGCTTTCTACACCGCAATATTTACACTACTATACTACTATGCACACAACCATGAAAAGAATTCAAACATAAATGTTCATTTTTATCAGGATATGATTACACAAATCAAAGAAAAAGACACAACCCTGCTAAACCCATCAAACTGAAAATTTGCTACAACAATGCATTTAACAAAACAGACCTAGTACGTCAACATATCTACCTGTAATGCAGCAATATTAGCTTGATTTGTAGACACCGGCTTTGTAACCTACAAACACCAAATACACAAAAATAATATTACGGTAACTAAGACAGCACCACACCACATCAAAATTAAAAAACACATTATGAAACACACACTAAAAATAAGTATCTAAGGACTAAATTTTCAATACAATCAACAGCAAAATAAGTAAATGACAACTAGTTACTTCCAAAAAATTTTTTAAAAATCACTAGTCTGGTTTGTGTGCAAAAATATCAATATTCACACTACATGAAACTATACTACTTGCATTACAAGAATATATGCCATACTGTTTATTAGCTAACATTATCACCTAATCTAAATATAACACAATTGTAGTTTAAAAAATAAAAATTAGTTATTAAATTAAAAAGCAATCATAATTAATAGCAAACTGACCAAAATAATAAAACCCTCTTTAACAAGCAAAAGCAAAAAAATATTTTTTCAAATCATCAAAACTCTTGACACAAAAATTTGTAACAAAAAAACAGCATATATATTTTAAACACACAAAACACTAAAAATCACTAAAACTCAGTGAGCCTTTCACATTTCTGCAAAAGCCACTGCAAACACACTGCAAAAGTTTGAAAAAAAACAATTCTCAGTTAGCACAAAAGATAAATAAGTACAATAAAAAATAGCAGCAAGTGTGGAAAACAATTAATTAACAGGAATATTACACAAAATACTCAGCTTACCATATGAAGTAGTTGCAAAGCAGCTTAATTAAGTATCAAAGCATATTCTTAACAAAAGCAAACAACAGAGTTAATGGTTATGCAGTAAAAACTTTGATTACAACATCGTTATATTTGCACGAAACTGCCTTGATACTGCCATCAATGTGTAGAGAGTAAAACACAGAAATATCAGGTATATTAATGTGATGACTGGAGTGGAGTGCTGAGCAAGGAAGCAAAGTAAACCAGCGCACAATGTCGATGAGAAAATGATTGAATTCGAGCCATTGAACTCTGTTGTGTAAGCCAATTAGAGCTGAGCAGGAAGCAGCAGACTTGGCTAACACAGATAAAGTTCTACCTGTGACCTGCCGATTGACGTCACACCGAGTCTTACCCGGCTGCGTGATGCGCTGGAAGTTACCGAGCTCATGCTGCTCAGTGACTCGCGACTACCACTGCGCTCACGAAGCCGACTCTTAGATGACGTCATCGGTGGACCATGGTGTGCTGCTGCTGATGGTCGTGTGGCAGACGTTGTCGACACTGGTACCACCTGGTGACTGTGTGGCGCATTGGCAGCAACAGCACTGGCAGGAGCTGGCGTCACTTTGGACACGGGCGCAAATAAACCATACAGTGGTGTGCAGGTGAAATACCTGAAACACACACATATTGGCTCAGCTGATCTAACACAGCTAATACTCAATAGCAATAAAAATAATTCACCATGAGAAACGAAATGAAATTAGCTGCTTACATTTGTCAAGATTTTATTACAAGAAGTTTAACCTACAACTAAATGCAGATATGAAATTACTGTATGTGACACGCTATATCAGTAATGATACTAGCGACTAGCAATCTTCAGCAAATTTAGCTACTAGAATGTAACTTCATTGTACAATCAACTCCATTAAAACAGACCACATACCCTGTGGACCCTGTGAAAAAATTAAAATAATAAATAGTCTCACAAACTTTATGATGATAAATCTGGTGTTTCACAGTTATTTACAGTCATGGTGTTAGCCTATGTGACTGTAAATCACTGTGAAAATGAAGCACAAATAACTGCACAAAAATATTGATGCAATAAGCAACATACCTCTTGCCTTCCACTGATCCATCATTCTTGCCAACTGACTCATCAAGTTCAATGCCGGCCCACTCACCCTTTGCAAAATGTGTTGTTCCGAAAAACCGCAACGTACCAACTTTGTTCCCACCAATCAATACACGGTCTCCCACCTTCAATGCATGCAGAGTGCTAGTGGGTTTACTACCAGTGGTGGCAACAGAAGCTGCAGGCGTGGCCTCAGCCTGTGAGTGGTTAGCTGTAGGCACTGGCTGCGAGAGATTACTGCTCATAGAACTTGCAGTGCCCGTACTTCGAGACAACCGTGCCAACCCTGACGGCCGCGACGTTGCCAGTAACTTTGATGATCTACTGACACTTGCTGCAGCAGCAGGAGTAGTGTTTTCATTAGCTGCTGGGAAGGGTTCCTTGTCTTCTGACTGACCATCTTGTAAAGACTGACCACTTGATGAGCCAATCACGCTGCTCACTGTGTAAGTATCCGATGATTTGGAAATATGTGCATCAACCATTGGCATTTTGTCCAACCCACTTGATGCATCAGCGGGATGACTGGTTAACATGTTCAGTTTGGCAAAAATGCCGCGCAATGGCTGGCAGGCAAAGTATCGCACACCGTTCACACTCCCGTCATTCTTGCCAATAGCTTCATCAAGCAGAATTCCAGCCCAGACTCCTGGAGCAAACTGAGTCTCACCGATGAAAGCTATAACACCCTTCTTCACACCAGACACCCACACACGGTCTCCAAGTTTGAATTCATCTGTTGTCGCTGAGGTCACTGGATGTATTGCATCCACTGAAGCAATACCTGGTACAATAATCAACAACTGGCATTAATCATCAGCAACATATCAAACAAAAGAAAAAAATTTATACAAATAAGTGCACCAGTTATCTACATGAAGCAGAATTTATTTCAAAATCTCAGGATTTCCTCAATAAAAAATAAAACAAACAAAAAATACCTGAATCTTGTAAATCACTTGCTGATGACCCAGATGGCGTAACAGTACCAGCAGGAGGTAATTTTTCACTTCCTGATTTTGCAATGCCACTTTGCATTCCAGCTGTGTCACAAATTTGATATTTGTCAATATCACACTCATAAACTACTGGGGGTAATAAAAGATATACAATGAGACAAATAGTCAATGATGAATGTGAGTAAGCAGTTCTGCATCTTGCTCGACATATTGCAGGTTATTTTAAAGAGTAAAAATTTAAGTCTTTTCAGGCAATCACTTGCAATGGTACTAACAAAAAATCAACAGCAAAAAATAAACTAAACACACATTACTTGCTGTTAATACAAAACTGCCATGGCTCAGTGATAATAGTATTGTACTATGGTGCAAGCAACATAAGTCAGACTGCTAATAACATCGACATAATTCCCAGGCAAGTACGAAAATACACCAAATGTGATTTTCAAGCAGAAAATGCCCAAAAATGTGTTTGTGGCTTGGGCTTTGTCCAGGGCCCCAATGAAAGCTTACAGCACTCCTCAGGCCCCTAGCTGGATCAATGGTGGCCCATGGATTAAACTCAAACTCCACTTAAGAAAAGTATGGCTTAAGCCTGCAAACTAGCTTCTGCTAGATAGATGTTTCAACCAAAATAAGAAGCACTCAGACCGAGAACAATAAATTACGTTCATTGTACTTGTTACTGTAATGCACAATTGCACATTACTGCCTATCTTGTAAACGGATACAATGATAGGAAATACCTGCTACTTTGGGTATTGCAGTTGGCATTCGCGTTTTTGGCGGAACAAGGCCAGACGGACGAATGGGTTTCACAATAGTGGGCCTGTGGCTCATGATCTTTCCTACACAGTTTCCACACTTCTTCTGTATCAATTCTGTTACACTGACAAAACGAGAATAGTCAGTACACAACTAAGCCGTGTTCAGATCAGAGTCTTATATAGGACGACTATTCACGACCACGCCCACATGCAGTCAACGCGCATTATCTTCTGTTTAACAGATCAAGTACGACAGCACATAACTCTCGGACATAAAGAATATTATTTTTTCATGTGTATGTTGCTCGACAATGAAAATAACAAGTAATATCAACTTTTGAAGACATTCTATCTTTTCTGACATATATATTATTTACGTCACGTAAGGTGCAAAAAATAAGTAAGTAAAAATAAAGGTGTACACAAAACATAGATATATACATTAAAAACGGAGACTTCTGTGTTGTGATGTGAATCGTCACCAGTGAAACGTGTGCGCATTACCTTCTGGTCATTTACCTAGTGCGTCAACGCCAAATAGAGATTTAATTTCTAACCAGATCTATTTGGCAGGTCCATGCGCAAAGATCATGTAGAAACAGCTTTCGTTCTCTTGGATATCATTGGTTAAGACAGCTTATAGTAGTTTGTTTGTCATTTCCGCTGTGCTAAATAAACTAGGCTTTATTCCTGCTGATCACTATACAGATTACTACTTTGCAAATGTCAAACTTGTCTAGGCTTAAGTTCTTCCTCTGTTGTTTTTACTTCACTTTATTTAGCCGGGTGAAAAATGAAAATATTCATTCAGTATTCAGTGGCGGATTCAACAGGGACAGCGCCCCTCCCACCTATTGACTGGATACATTGTAAAACGTCAAAATTCTGCACAAAATGCACTGTTTTTGAATAAAATTTAAAAAAAACTGTCTGCATAGGATCTTCAGACCCCAACTCTATCCTTCCACCATCCACTCCTATTCCAAATTTCTGGATCCGCCAATGCTCATTCATGTTGTCACCATACCTGGTTACTTAAAATCTTCTTTTCTTCTGCACTTACCACAAAATGCTGCCTGTTTTCTTCAAAATGCAAGCCTTGAAGTCGAGTCAATTTTATGTAACTTTAAATTGATTGTGGCCTCATGTTGACTGCTGTGCATGCAGGTTACACATCTTGCAGTTTACCAGAAAGCAGCCTCTTAACTCTGAGTGAGTGAGTAGGGTTTAACGTCCCACCAAACACGGTATAGGTCATTCCGGGAATGGCCTTTCCAGGTGAACACATAATAACGGAACAGTAAGTTTAATTTTTACAGAAACACAAAAAAACAAGCTAAACCTAAAATTGCAAGAACTCCATTATAAGCGTGCACATGTAATTAACATAATGGTAGTTCTAATAATCTTCCGCATTATCCTCCAGACAGACATTCCACTTCTGTCTCCATTTCAAACTCCACTTTATCCTTCAATACTATAAAACCAATTACATATTGTATATTGTCTAATATTCATTTTGAACAAAAAGAAACATTACATTCCTAAAACCTACACAGAGAACAGTACTGTCACATGGTAAATGAAGCAAACTGCATTTATGCGTTAAACGCCTCCTCTAACATTTCCTGAATCTGGACCGCGATCGAAATTGATACAAGAATACAATCGCTTGGTTATCGAGCCACCTTGACACTTTAAAAAAATTCAATCAATGTCTTCATTTTTTTTATCACAAATTATTATTATCTAATACTAATCAGACTATTCATACCAATGAAAATGCATTTTAAGGAAAGTAAATACTGGCAGCACAAAAACGGAAATAAATTATAAAATTATTATAGAAAAAAATTTACTTGATATTTGGTAAATGCTCTACAAAGTGAATAAAAATCGACTTTTAACTTTTTGAGTAATAATACAATGGACAAAAAGCAAACAGGCCCAAAAAAAACTACAAAATGCTTTTGGCATATCTGCCATCAATTCATCTTTATGAGACTATACAAGCAACATTAAATAATTACAGAGAAATTACAAGAAACAGTCTGTGTCACAGCATATGAAGTTGACATCAACGCATACAACAATGCACACTTTATCGAGGGCAAAAAGGCAAAAATCCCATCTGCTGTCACTACTTACAGAAAGTCAAGAAAACCTTGTACACAATGCATTTTTCCACTGCTATTAATTTGCTTTATAAAATGGTAAGAAATAACACAAACATTTACTTGCTATATTTCATTCCGTAAAAAGATTAAAAGTTAAGTAGCAGTTTGAAGATCTTTGTAGTTAAGACACTTTGCTAAAAAACTGTAGATAAAATGCTTTGCCAATCTGCCCTTGGTATGTATGTACACATCACATATGAGTTTGTTCCTGCAGTTGCAACATTGTCCAGGTACTAGCTAAGTGTCGGGTAATCCCTGTGACTGAAAGCCCAGTCCAAGGCCGCGACATGTGTGTGTCGTCATTCGAGCAAATGCGTATTCTTTGTCAAGCTGTGCAAATAACTCCTCCTGACGACGTCGCTGCTCTTCAGTCAGTTTACTCAAGTCCACATTGTCATCAAGCAGAGCCTTATCCTCCTCACGGATACCCATCAGCTTGCGGAACTTGGCTGCCACCTTGCCGTCATCATCTGCAGCAAACGACGTCCCGGTCCACTGCGCCACCGACTGAACTGTCTTGCTGTCTGCCGCCACCTGCACCGGTCAATGCCACACGGCTATATGCCAAAGCTCAATCAAAATCAACATCAGAATTCACAGAAAAGTAAAAAAAATATGTTGCCCAGTGCTGCCTAGAGCTAAGCAATCCTAGCCCAATGCTGAACCCTGGAGATGAAAATGGCACAGTGGCCACTCCAGTCAGAAAAACATTGAGACAAATTTTGGATTTTCTACGTTTACTATGAGTTAAAAACCTGCATGGGACAGAGAGACAGACAAAAACAAACTAACAAAAGAACAAGATTTGTGATATGGCCTAGTAGAATAGCTAGATGATAATAATAACAGTAATGTTTTGGGATTTCAAACGACAATAAAAATAGTCATAACACTCTGTTCGTACAGTTGCACCATGCTGTAGCTGAACAATATGATCTTAACAGTATGTCATCATCTGTCTGAAGATGCACGGAGCAACCATTTCAATGAGGACTGTCCCATCACCTTCCTATGTAAAATACCCGTGCTCCCAGTGTCTGACAATTTCTTTAGAGGCTGGCGTTTTTGAACCCAGTAGTGTATGTATGATTATCTTGATCAAGCACCAGAAGAAAACATCAACAACATATCTGTCACATGTCTGGCATAAAACTGTAGATACCTCCTTCTCCTTGTCTGCAGTTTCCTTCGAAACTTTTGACCACAGCATCTTGCGTTTCTTCAACTGTTCAGCATATTTGACTGGATTCACGGCCGCAATGTTGTAGTAGCTTGGTACAGCAACACCAGTCAACTGCTGGGCCTACAATATTCAACAGCAAAGTGTGTTGACCCAACACTTAAGGTAATGCAGATGACGACGACCACAAATAACAACAGAGCAATGAGTGATGCAGCATTAATTGTTATACCTCAAGGCAAAATACCTGTACGCAACTGGTCCAAATCGTGTCACGTAACGTTAACAAATACGCACTGCTGCCCACACGGGCAACACTGAAGGGAACTGTTGCCCATGCAGGCAACAGTGATCCGACAAAATTGTAGTCATCAAATGATTTGTGTTTAAATATTTTGTTTTGTAAAATGCTGCGCTCGGTCTTCGACCTCATGGCAACATTTTACAAAATGCTGGCAAAAATTTTTTATGACGACCTTGATGCCAGTCACAATTTGTATACTGAACAACTGAACACTGTATACTTGTACCTGATAGGTAGCATGCCCATGTCTATCTGCAACCGTTTACACGAAAGACTGGCCAACATCGGTAAAAGAACGACTTTTATGGGGGTACCGCTCTTTTGATGCCCTTGTGCGCAAGTTTCCTTGAACCTAGAAAATCGAGACATGGACTGCTGAAATCTATGTTCAATGCTGAAAATTTCATGTGCAGCTTTTCTATCTCTATCTTAATTAGTTTTGGCGCCATTCGCTCTTGAAATGTCTCGCAGCCCAAAATCGCGAAAAAAAATCCATAACAACCCCTATTTTAGCATTCAAGATCATTGAATTCAATGGCAATCGAGAGCCAGTTACGACTTCCTATTAGTAATTAATAGTAACCTAGGCCCTATCTCGCACCGTTATTGAGATACAGCGACTCACTTAGCGCTCTCGTTCAAGGTGACTCCCTTCGAATTTATGGAAAAGCTTCACGGTTCCTGAATCTAGAGTCTTCCAGGCAGCCGATGGTGAAGATTTGGTGATCCTAGCTTGCACCGTTTTTGACTGATCCACCCGTGTGATAGACGAACTGACGGACAGAATTGTGACGGCTAAGACGTGCTGAAAGCAGGAGCTGCTTTTGCACGTATAAAGAAAAGCTCATCATAAGAGCAGACATTATGTTGAGAATGAACGATGGAAAGTCGGTTCTGGTAGTCAGACGTTGATGTATCAATTGATGTATCGAGAATTTGATGTCAAAGTACAAAGTTCGGTCATCCGCACTGCAGCAAAGATGGATAATGACAACCTACTTCTGGATGTAAAAGTTAGGAGAACTGATTTCAGCTAATCTGTGGTTGTCAGTTGTGGTTTCTTCCTACAAATCATTAATGACCAGAATCCAAATAAAATCTGAGGCCTAATATATTGGGTAGTGGTGGTTACTATGTTTAACACTTTAAGCAATTATGTTTTATGCGGCTCAGAACAGACCACATCAGTGACATCACGTAAAAATAAAGAGAAAATACTGCTTACCTTCTGATGCATGGCAGCCATTGTCTGTGCTAGAGCTTGCTGCGGAGTTACCTAATAATTCAAATAACATCATATTATTATAGCAGCAACAGTACACTTTAAAATAATCACAGAACTAGCAAGGTTAGATAAGTTACTGAGATCATCGTGTATCTTTGGTTGCAAAACAACAAAAAAAAACTGAGAAATCGTTTGATCAGAAAACCTTACTTTGTAACTGCAACCTAGTCACTTAGCTTAAATTGACATCACAGAGCTTCAACAAAAGAATGAATGAACAGCATTCTATCTCTCTTAAACTAGAAGGCGCTCGTGAGTGCATATCTTCACCAAGTGAAGTAATGCAAACACAAGGAAAAGGGAGGCAGAAGAAAGGGTCGCTTTGCTGCAGGGGAGGGAGGTTAATGTACTTGCTTGCACTGTTGGTTCAATGACGTCATTGCTATTATTAGTAATCGTGTACGCAAACAAACGGACAAACGGAATGACCAATCTCTTAATCTTCCCCAATGTTCACAACGTTCACTTGGCGGAGATAATAAACAACAATCAGCTAAGAAAGCAATGCAATTCTCAGCATAATTCAGCAAATGGCAAAATTAACCCTTTAACATTACAAACTGCATTACTATCACCATGCTAAGAAAACCTGACATATTTTACCTCCATAAACAACAGTAGCAGAAAGCTAGTATGTAGAAAATAATAATAACTTATTAATCACTCCAGTGCATCAACATGTGGATGTTATAATATCAACATCAGTTCAAATTGTTGCAAATAAGAAATTACCTTCTGTGCCATGGTCCGTGCTACACCAGCTGCCAAGTCTTTACTACCACTAGATATCATCGATGACAGCGGATTGCCGGCATTCAGAGGCAAATGGCTTGGCTTCTCATTCGCAGTGACTGTCAACACATACACATTACACACACACCACTGTCAGCATCAGTGATATGTCAACACCGGACATGTACAAAAAGTTACTGAGATTATCAAAAGGCACAATAACTAACACGAGAGCTTATAAAATATAATATGCTCCTTAGCACTGTATAATAGCCAGCTGGCCAGTCATGTTGCACAATGACTGTACAACCTGTCACAGCGATGTGCCAGTTGTGGGCCCAAGCAATTGATCATCCTGATTAGTGATTCTCATCCGTCTAGTGATCCTAGAACTTAAAAAAAGCAAAAGTATAGTTACACTGTTATGCATGCTTTTTAGAGGTTAGCAGCCTTTCTGTCTACCAACCAACCATGTCTGGGGCACTACAGGCACTTAGAAACCATTAAAACACAAGCAATCGAGCAAACTGATGCGATAACACATGGTTTCAAGTTATATGGTCCTAAACTAATTCATACTATAAAGGCCATGCTAAACCACTCTGCAATAATGATATGATGATCAATGATATCCAAAAACACAGTTCAACAAAGTATAAACATACTCAGTTTCCTGGCTTCTAAGGCAACACGTGATGCAGGGGTGGATGATGCAGTAGCAGATGATGCAGATGCAGGTGACACAGTCAGGCCTACAGATACTGCTGTTGTGACAGGTGCAGCAGCTGCTGTCAACGGCTGCTGCTGCTGCTGGGTTGAGCTGAACAGCTGTTCTTTCAGCTGCTCTTTAAAATTCTTTGGTTTGGCCGGTGATTGGCTGGGAGAGTGTCGTCGATGGTCGCGGCTCCTGTGTCGCCGTGAGTGTCTGTCCCTACTGCCGCGACGTCGTCTGTGGTGCTCATGGTGTCGGTAGCTGCGACCGGCCGAACGTGACCGACTGCGGTGTTCCCGGGACAAACGATGACGCCGACCGCTGCCACTGCGACTGCGAGATCGACGTCCTGCATGCCGACTGTACTGCGAATGATGATGATCACGGCTCTGCACACATCAGTCTCCAACATTACTTCAGGCTGGCTGGTGCAAAAAAAGCCGGAACACACATAATTTACATGGACAGAGAAACTGGACAGTACTGGAACCAATTAACCTCAATCACTTTAGTGAAAGGCAGTCATGTTCATTCTACTGTTCAACATGAGCACCATTCACTAGAACGAAAAAGGTTAACTGTTTTGATTCATGCCTAAAACTGTCTGACTGCTTATTCTGTGTAAAGCATGTGTATTTCACAGTATACATCAGGCACACGCAATCTAACAACTGCACGCATTAATGGGTTGATAAGTTACTAACTGGGCTTAGTGCAGTGCTGTATAGTGCAGTGTGCAGTCAGTACTCAGTATAAACACTAAACTGGGATAAATGACATTATCACAGAAATGCACTTTCAATGCTGCATCACAAAAGCATGCAACTATGAGAAAATTAACAAAGATCATTAAGGCTTCTAACAAAATACATCTATTTTACAAAGACGATATACAAGTTCGCAAGACTTTAGTTTCCAAATAACAATTGTGCATATACTCAAGCAGATAAGACAACAGGCCACAATACGTATACAGTAAAACTTCGTTATAACGTACTTCTAGGGACCAGAAAAATCATATGTTATATCCGAGGTACATTGTAACCAAAAAATACTTCATACTTTTATTAGCAATCCAAGTACGTGTATTCCAAATGCACCTATCAAACGTCAGGTCATTCATTTAGTATAAAGTGTAGTCTGTACTCTAGGCCTACTAGGTTCATCTGGGCATTTGCGCTGTTGCTGATGCCCAGCAGGTAACGCTGCAAAGTGTCCAAGGCCTACATAGCCCGTAGACAACCTAGGAGGTCGAGTCTCCCTCCTCCTTCTTATCTGATGATGCAGCGCTGTCTGGCTCAGCAGGTGCTGTCACTGCAGCAACGGCGTCGACATCAGTCAGTTGCTCACACGTTGTCCATGTTCTCTGGGTGCGGTGGCGTACTCATCAAATGTGAGGTGCAGTAACACAAACAGATGGTTACAGTCTAAGGCAACACAGTGCGAGTGATCTGGCCACGCAAGTGAATCTGATAAGAGGCAGTTTACTGGTCATAAATGGATCAGATTACAGGTACACGCCAAAACGATGTCTATTGGTATTTAATTGCTCTCCCCCACTGGGCCACTCACTCAGTTGCTGCATCCATGGAACGCCAATGCACTGGGAGACTGGGTGTCTGGGCGGGTGACTCTGTGTCTCTAATTGTGTTCATGCTCACCGATCAGCTGTTCTAGCCGGGTGGTCCATTATACAGTCAGTTGTATGCAGAGCATTTGCTGGTCTGCGGACCACAGCTAGCATCCGTAATAACCAAGGGTACGTTATAACCGAGTACGTAATATCCAGCAGACGTCCTATGCTAAAGAATAGGAAGCTGACAGGACCGTAGAAGTCAGTACGTTGTAGCCGAGTGTACGTTTTAACCGAGTCTGTTATAACGAAGTTTTACTGTATTAACAAGATCTTGCTAACAACTTATGTTTTATTAATCAGTTCATAAGATTAAGAATGTTGCAGCAAAAAGCACTGTTTTGTGGCATTCTTATGTGTAGTCGCTAACTTGCTACCAATATTTAGTTAGAACATACCAGAAAAAACACTGTTAAATTTCTACAACACTCACGCACACATACATGCATGTGACGTTTTGGTGATGGTGAACGTTGACGACCTGATGTCCTTGCATCGTGAGACAGCTTCACATCAGCTATCGACTGTTCCGAGATTTCTATCAGCTTAGCGCGGATTCTGTCCTGAGCTGCTGCCAGTCGACTTGGTGACTTTTCTTTCCCTGCACTCTCATCTCTCCGTTGTTTGCCACTAGCTGCAACACCACTGGAGTCACTGGGTGCTGACAATGGTCGATGACTGGGAGACTTTTTATCAGGAACCTGTTTTAACAAAATAACACTAGACATGTTGCACACATGATATGCAATGCATTCTATTACACCGAAACAGATTCTTAACTCACAGAAATCTATTTGTTAAAAGCTGGTACACAAAAATTTTCAGATGACACAAGAGAGTCAGCAATGAGCAAAGCCGATCTCAAAGGCAAAGTCCTTCCAATTACCCCAAATGAGGGTAAGTCGAGTGCATAATTTCTGGTAACTTGGTCAACCAGGTGATTGAAAACCCTACACTGGTATTATCCATTGACTAAAATTCTACTACACTAAAACAAATTTTTAACTAAGTACAATCTATCTACTAAATATTATATGGTACACAAAAATTTTCAGATGGCATAAAAAAGTCGATGATCAGCAAGGCCGATCTGCCAAGGCAAGACCGTTCCATTGCGCTGCGGTTGCGATTACCCCAAATGAGAAGTCGAGTGCATAATTTCTGGCTTCTGGCCAACCAAGTGATTTAAAATCCCTACACCGGTATTATTCATCCAGTAAAATTTATCAACATTAACAAGAAAACATATGAATCATGTAACAGCTTACTTAAATTAACTTGGATAAATGTACAAAACATCAGTTTATACACTTGTTAATGGCAACATTGAAGAACTCGCACATCGAAAACAGCAAAAATCACAAAAGGTGATATTGCCCGCATCACACTGACTGTGTGTCAATATGCTGCTGAATAATATCAGCTTCCGTGATTTTTGCCGTTTCTGATGTGCGAGTTTTTCAATGTCGTAGTTAGCAAGTGCATAAACTGTTTTGTACATTTATATTTGCTTTTTATTACCAAAATACTGTTTTTCTACTGATGATCAGTTACAAAGATATTGCTGATCAGTTACAAAGATATTGCTCTTCAGATATTTTTTTACAGTAGCCACGCCACTTGTAACTGTTACTTACTACCTATACTAATGGCGTGATTGAACAAAGCAGACGACACGCGTCAGGCATGACGTCACCGCTGGCCTGCATTGCTGACAATATTAAACAAAATTCCTTTTATATCCACAAAATGGCCATATAAATAAACGAACTAATATTACACGCATCACCCGCTTAATATAGGCCCGGAAAACACTTCAATAATGCTAATTTAACTAATCGTATTATTGCAGTTATTAGACAGTTGCGTAAAATGGCCAACCACAAACGTCTACAAAGTCAAGTCAAACTACAGTCTGAGCCCATTTCGTACTAAACAGAGTCCTAGCCAATATGTGGCAAAAATTCTATAAATTTCGTTGCCATGGCAACGAGAGTCAATGATGGTGGACATACTAAAATTATTTATTTGTTCCACCCTCAAAACCCCTTGTTAGATGCAAGAATCTTGGAGATACCTCGTAC
>Ga0209671_1003425_pt1 | contig 15255 bp, 12 predicted proteins | sample WorMetHERISLAND2_2_FD_187401 | JGI IMG/M metagenome (GOLD analysis project Ga0209671, IMG submission 187401) | Marine gutless worms symbiont microbial communities from Max Planck institute for Marine Microbiology, Germany - Olavius geniculatus... | ecosystem: Host-associated > Annelida >... | reverse complement strand
GGCAACCCTGCAGGAGTTGAGCCACGCTGCCCTAGATAGGCAGCGGTGGGCAGCGATAGTAAGAATGGCGTCAGACACCAACGGGCATTGAGCCCACGGTTGTCGATGATGATGATGATGATGATTGCAAGTGATGGAAAACTGACATTGATATTTTGCACGAACAAATTAGTCCCAGAAAATGATTCATTTTGTCCTGGAAAGTCAGGGAAAATGAATTCTGCAGAGTAGTAGGAACCATGTATCAATTTTAAAATTTTAATTTTTAAAAGCCACAATGAGATCCTGAGTGATACCAAAATTAATAGTAACAATTGATCTGTAATGACCATTGGTCCTTCTAATTCTCAACTGTTGTGCAACAGGACACTGTAAAACTGCTGCAATGACAACTGAAAGGTACTGAAACAGAAAGTTACGTTCCTTAGTTTATCATCGTTATTATTATTGTATCTGTTATGTCTTCCAAATACCAAATGATTGATCCTAGTGATGACAGCATATGCTGTGCTGAGTTAATCATTATTTTTTTGACCAAAAAGACGTTTATCATTAAATTCATTAAACAAATGAATTTATCGAGTTAAGTTAGTATTTTTTGTGCATTTTCAAAACATATTCCTGTTTTTACTATGTAGTGTTATATTAAATTTATGTTAAATCCATCTGCAGTATTTTGTACCTTGCCTTGCCTTGCTTCAGCAAACAGTGGCACAGACAACTCCGTTATCATATCTTTAGTGTGTGAATTAAAAACAATGCTGATTAGTGTTGGTGCTGTTAATTAATGCGGTGATAATATGATCCACTATGCAGGGCTTGCCATTTGAAAATGAGAGGCGATTGAAAAATCGCGCTGCAGAGTAGGCAATCGATTATGATGGGGAGTGGACATCACTGTAGAGTACACGCTATGATCAGAGGTGGCCATCCCTCTCGGTGCCACAAAGCAGCCGCCCCAAGTCGTATCAACCCCTCCCCTTTCTTTCTTTCCTTTTCCCCTTCTCTTCTCCAAAAGCTTTAGCCAGAGGTCTGCAGGGCCCGTGGCGGTGGAGTCCTGGTCACAATGAATTTTTACAAATTGTGGGCTCCCAAACGCATCTCGTGGCAGCATATTAAGTCTAACATTGCCCTAGTTTAATCCCCATCTCTTTCCAGCAAGCATCCGGCTTAAATGTCAGCGTGGCTTAGACATAAGACCCATCAACATCAATCTTCATGCCCAGTGAGCGCTTACACAGATCCACAAGCAAAAAAGACAAAAACGTAACAGATCAGCGATGCTACAAATTAAATTTTAAAACGCAATGACCGGGAAAATTGTAGGCTACAAAATGAGTATTTTTAAAACAGTTTTTGCATCGTCCATATCTGCCGAAGTTTGCTTCTCCATTACCAAATGACGGCAGAGTGAAAAGTGACCGCAAATTTGTGTCAGTCGATGACCAAAAATCGCTAAAAGTGGCCAGCGAGTACACGATTGAAAGATCGATCGCTTGGCAGGCGTTTAGGCGATCAACCGATCAGTCGCCTTAAATGGCAAGCCCTGCAGGGTTCCCACGACTCCTGGAAAATCCTTGATATTTTTCTTGAAAATTCCAGGACGTGGAAAGTCCTGGAAAATCACTTTAGTCCCGGAAAGTCCTGGAAAAATATTCTTGAAAATCATGCATTTTTTCGTACGCTCAAATGGAAAACGAGCAGCAATAGTATATCACCCAGTTTGTGTTAACTGTTGCTTACTTACAGTAAGTACTGCATACAACAGTTAATTTTTTTCTGCTCACTTAAATACTTATTTTTGTTACATTTAAACATTAGTGGGCTGTGAAAAGGTACTGGAAAATTTCTCACGGGGGTCAGTAAAAGAGTGGGAACCCTGCCAATATGGCACTCTACTCTGCTGTTCAGAGAGTGACTGCTTGGCTGGAAAACCTGCAAATGCGGGGAAATTTCCCAGACGTTGGGAATTTCACATTGGTGGACTTGATCACCTAGCAGTTGCATGGTTGGTCAAATTGCTTTAAGTAATGAAAATAAATAAAGCTCAGTCACATTCCAAATTGGAGCTGTTTTATGCATACAGTGTATTACAAAAGCAACAAATTTTCTAGTAACAAATACAGCGACACTGAAAAAAGCACAGGTTGAATCAGCAACAAACAACCTGTATAAATGATGTCCACACATTTGCCAAATAGTTACTGGTTTTCAAAAATCCTTTAACACATTATGAATATCACTGTGGCAACTTCTTGTACTGAAGTCTGCGAAAAAATATTTCTTTAAATTGGTCACCGTGGCAGAAGTCATGAGCAAAAACAAACTCTGCACTTTTCAAAGAAGCAATATTTAACAACTTGCCAACTGTATACAACATAAATTTTCGTGGGCCTAAAAGGTAAGCCATGAACTTTTGTCTATCTTCACCAAATATTAACAGATTTTCAAAATTCTTCAACTGGCAGATTTTCTGGAGTACAAAAAGTGATTATTAAATATCCCACCACACCCTGAGACTTACTTTTTGGCCCACCCTGTATACGTGTATAACCCGGTGTAAATCAGCAGTGGAAAATAGCTTTATTGCATGTTTCTGGCATAATGCCTACAAAGCGATTAAACTGAACTGAACTGGTACTTTGTTTGCTTTGTCCATGCAGCGCAACTGAACTTAATTGAACTGACATTACACAGGGTTCCCACGCCTTCTGGAAAGTACTGGATTTTTTCTTGAAAATTCCAGGACCTGGACCTGGAAAGTCCTGGAAAAATATCCTTCAGAGTCGCACATTTTTTCGTAGGATCAAACGGAAAACAAGCGGCAATAGTATATCACCCAGTTTGTGTTGACTGTTGCTTACTTATATACTGCGTACAGCAGTTCAAAAATTTCTTTCAGCTGGCTTAAATACTTAGTTTTTTCATTATATTTAAACATTCGTGAGCTACGAAAAGGTCCTGGAAAATTTGTCACGGAGGTCGTGGAAAGTCCTGGATTTTTTTGTCAGTAAAAGAGTGGGAACCCTGATTTCAGTTCAGTCACTGTGTACACTCTTTTACACGATGTCGCCGCTACAGCAACTAGCTGGCTGCGTTGAGCTGTTGCACTTTGTCAGTCAGTGACTCAACATTATCATCATCATCATCAGTAGCAGCAGCAGCAGCTGGGACTTTATCTTCCTTAGCTTGGTCCTCGTCATCACTTTCACTTTCATCCTCCTCTTCACTGCTCCCATCATCGTCGTCGTCGTCACCTACAGACGGAGAAACGGCCAGAGCTGGCAACGGTCGAGACTTTCATTAGAAATCCACAGAATCAAGAAGTCGATTCCAACTGTTTAGAAATATTTCGCTAAAATGATTGCAAAGAGCTGCCAAAACGTTTGTACAGTCCGAAAACATTTCTGACATCTCCCGGTTTTTTTCTGCCACCAAACTTCAGTTTTGCACACAAATATATAAAATGATAGAAAACTAACCGTGTCCATGGTCGCCAGGGAAAACATAGTCTTCATCATCTTCATCATCGTCGTCATCAGCAGCAGCAGCAAAACCGCCTCCGTATCCATACCCCGAGAAGCCATAAGCACCACCATAGTTGCCATCATCGTCTTCATCATCTCCTGTCTTCCGACCATAGTCATACCTCCGTGCTGAATCACAGAATAAAGTATATAGAGTAACATTTATCACACAGATGGTCCACGTACAGAATAGTGCATTGCTCTATTACTGAAGTCAATAAATTTTACTACTTCAGTACTATAACTTTACATTAACTTTTTCGTCCATTTCACTTTTTTTCATTTTTACGCGCGAAAGCAGCTACTGCTTTCAGCATGTCTTAGCGTGTCTTAGCCATCGTAATTCTGTTTCTCTCTCTGTCCGTCTGTCTGTCACACGGGTGGATCGGTCAATAACGGTGCAAGCTAGGATCACCAAATCTTCACCGTCAGCTGCCTGGAAGACTCTAGTTTCAGGAACTGTAAAGCTTTTCCATAAATTCGAAGGGGGTCACCCCAAACAATGGTGCTAAATGAGAGGGGTGGGCAAAATTTGCGATTTTTGGCCAATAAATCGCTGTATCTCAGTAACAGTGCGACACAGGGCCTAGGTTACTATTAATCACTAATACGAAGTCGTACACTGGCTCTCGATTGGCGCCGAATTCAATGACCTTGAATGACCTTGAAAGCTAAAATAGGGGGTTTTATGGATTTTTTTGGTGATTTCGAGCTGCAACACAAGTCTACATCATTCACAAGGCGGCACCACGCTACTATCGTTATGTGATCCAGATAGAGAAATTGGTATTTGTATATTCTTAAACACCCCAATTTTTAGCTAAACTACTTAACTGGAACTGCTATAGGCTTTCGTGCATCTCGTGAGCATTGGCTCAAATTTCTTGTATATGTAGTTAAACCATCACGTCAAATGTGTGAACAGAACAGTTGCAAGCAAGAACATCAAAAGAACTAGCTATGATATGCATATAACCCTAGTGTAAAAAATAAACCAGTACACTCTGCAACATAATTTGCTTGATATAAGTGTCTGTTGACAAAAGTGTTTTCTTTACTGCAATGCATCATTTATGGTGGTTAACTACTTTATGAGTAGTAACTACATTATAATGCAAGAACATCAAGAACATGAACTGTATGAACATGAACTAGGTGAACTGTATGAACAATAAGCAGAATAGAAATGACATTAACTATAAGCTCTAACAAAAATTTCAAATACAAATTTACTCCAACCAATAAAGCTGGTCCAAGCAGAAATGCAGAATCATGCACGCTAGAAACGCACAGACTAACCTGACACACAAACTAAAATTTTTCGGCAGTCTAGCCAATAAGCTTCAAGTTGAAAGATATAATGGGATGTACCACACCAAGATCACTACCTAGGCCTACACTACTAACAGCGAATAACACTGCCAAGTTCCCATACCGATGATTATTTTGTCCCACTTTGAGCCCCATTAAGACCACAATCATCACCAACAGACAGTGCTTACTGGACATGCTCAAATCTTTGGTCTGCGAGGTTTCATGACCGCACTTTGGACAACGCATCGGTTGTCCACGAGTGTACTTGAACCCTTTACGGCGCACGTGATCCTCACAGTAACAGATCTAAGCAACACACACAGCCCGACAGACAGACACTACCACCAGGAATGCATCTCAAATAATTGCAGCTACTAATGTGTTATATGCCGACGATAATAGCAAATTTGAACGGAAAGCAGACAATCAACCGTAAACAGGAGCCGACATTATCTACCTTGCACCCCATATCAGAAGACAATGGTGCATTGCACAGTGACAAACAGTGCCGTACAGTAAATCTAAACAGTTAGCCTCACATACTTCATGAAGAAAAGAAAAGCAGTAACACATAAAAATTGTAAAACAAGCTTTTGGGATTCCAAAGGTACAACCTTGCACTGCAAACAAGAATGTTGACCGGTTTTGTTACACGACACGCCTGAAACAAAATAACAAAAACATAAGTGTAACCATGTTCTAAAACTCAGAGGGTATAAATTGAACGTTTAAAAAACATGGGCTTTTGCACACAAAAAATCCCAACCCAGTAGGTTTAATTAGATTTTTTTTTGTTTAAACCTGCTGTTCATCCCGGGTTTTTAAACAGGCTCCACTTGATAAGGTTGGGGATTTTCTGAAAACACAAAATACGTTAATATAACGTCAAAGCAATACAAGAAATTTGAGCTAATGCTCATGAGACGCGCGAAAGCCTATAGCAGTTCCTGTTCAGTAGTTTAGCTGAAAATTGGGGTGTTCACGCTAAGTCAATATACAAATACCAAATTCTCTATGTGGATCGCATAAAGATAGTTGCGTGGCGCCACCTTGTGAATAATATAGACTTGTGTCGCAGCCCCAAATCGCCAAAAAATCCATAAAAACCCCTATTATGGCGTTCAAGGTCATCCAAGGTCATTGAATTCAGTAACAATCGAGAGCCAGTGTATGACTTCCTATTAGTGATCAATAGTAACCTGGGCCCTATCTCGCACCGTTTCTGAGATACAGCGACTTATTGGCTAAAAATCGCAAATTTTTCCCACTCCCCTCTCATTTAGCACCCTCGTTCGGGGTGACCCCCTTCAAATTTATGGAAAAGCTTTACGGTTCCTGAAACTAGAGTCTTTGAGGCAGCAGACGGTGAAGATTTGGTGATCCTAGCTTGCACCGTTTTTGACTGATCCACCCATGTGACAGACGGACGAACGGACAGAATTGTGATTGCTAAGACACACTGAAAGCAGTAGCTGCTTTCGCGAGTAAAAAAAATGCTGTGCTGGAAGGACAGCAAGGCTAAAACGTGAGAAAAGCTCATACTCAAGAGTATGAAGTGAACAGCGTAGAATTGAAAGATTGCATACATTTGTAAGACTCGGCCTCAAGGCGCTGGCAGCTGGCCTGATGTTCGAACTGATCATCTTCACAGAGGAATGTACCACAAAATGAGCATTGGAATACACGACCTCCTGTACACAGGTTTCTATCATACAGTCATCATCATCATCATTTGATCTGCTACAACAGGTACATGTTTGCTGCAGTTTAGAGTGTATGACGCAAGCATGGTTTCTACTGCTCTGAAGAATTTTCCCTGACTTTCCAAGACAGAATAAATCGTTTTCGCTGACCAATTTGTTTATGCAAAATTCTAAAGTTGGTTTTCAGTCACTTGCAATCACACTAGAAAAAAAGGCGGTGGAACAAATTTAAAAGTGGAGGTATGCCAAATAATCTGCGAGCGAAGCGGGCAGGAAAAATTTTGAACCATTGTACGCAATGAACGAGGTCAAAGTCAAAATCAATCATGCCATAACGCCATTATTTCTACTGGCAAAAAATCACAACATGAACAAATGCTGCAAATTTGGTTACTGTATGACTTTTACTTTCTCGTGTGTGCATATATTGTGGTTAAACCGTACGTCGGTACGTACAGTTTAACCACAATATATGCACACATGAGAAAATAGAAATCAGCTGAAATCTCACCATGTTCCCAGACGCCACGCTTGCACTCGTAGCAAGTAGCGTCTTGCAGCGGACAAGTGCAGGCGTGTGTTGTTAGACATTTGCGACCGTGGCAGACCCACGCTTCACAAAAATCACATATCGCTCCCTGACACAACGTGAACACACAGTCTGTGACAGACACTAAATAACATTGCAAGGCCTAGCAAGTAACATTATAAAAATTATAGTTCTGCTGGCTTTGGATGAATTTTAGGTTTCTTTGAAAGATGGATTGAATCCAGATCAAATAAATATTTTAAAATTTGCAGACTCCTGAATTTAACAGTCAATTGTAACAAAATAATTTCACTATTAATGAAACTAACAACTAAACGCAGTATTTGTTACACATTAACACACACACATAAGTAAGAGTGAGTGAGTGAGTACGGTTTAACATCCCACCCGACACAGTATAGGTCATTTCGGGGACGACCTTGTCAGGCGGAATGCACACACACATAATGACGGAACAGTAAGTTTAACCTTTACAGAAACATAAAACACAAGATACAAAAAAACAAACTAAACCTAAAATTGTAAGAACTCCATTATACGCATGCATATGTAATTAACATAATGATAGTTCTAATAATCTTCCCTGTTATCCTCCAGACAGACATCAATGTGATAATGCTGCCTATTGGAGGACAGGGGGCACATAAGCAAGAAGTTGAAAGTTGAAAAGTCTCTCCTTGAAACTAGGAAATGAGCAACAAGTTTGTTGAATAGCTGCAAAGTAAAATTTTCACTTATGATCACAAATTCACAATAATCTGTGCAAACTGATAAAGTCAAACACTTCCACAAAAATGACCAAAACTACAAATTCACAGTAATGTGGAGAATTTCATACCATGCATACAACATAGTAAACCTCATCATAAAAAACAAGATAGCCAAGCCCTGCTCAATGCTGCATACTGGCCGCTAGTGGCAAAATACTTAATCGTGCAAAATGTCATCAAGCTAAGTGCTACGGTTCATGAGTTATCATGCTAACAAGTTTTTGATGATGCTGTAAACAACACTGCTATTGTTTCTGCAGGCAGCAATAACAACAACAGTCTAACAGATGTTTCTAGATTATGAAGACATATTAATAGGTGTGTACATCATACACTCATGTTACTATTGCTGCCTAGAAAAATTCAGTGATGTGATGTATAACTTACTACTAGTTTCAGTCCAGTTGTGAAGACACCGGGATGCTTTATAACACAGTCTCCAGTTTTCATCATGCACTTTGACTTACCTACAGACAGTAGCAGTGCAAAAATGTGCCCAATATCACAAAACATTACGATGTTCTTTATTTCTCACAATATCTACTTAGCAGACATTTCTAGAAATAAACTACATACATTACAGTTAATGCAAGCTTGTAAATTAGTTGTACTTACATTTACCGTGCTTTTAATAACGTTTAACCTAAAGTTCAGCTACATAAATAAATAAACAACTAAATAATTTACTGCTTATCTTGGTTACTCTAACTGAAAACATAATGTCAGCAATGATTTTGTGCCCTTTGCTGGCTTTTCTGAAATAAGTACTGGTAAAATAAATTTAATTTCAGTACAAAGTAGGTGTTAAACATTGTCCACTGACCACATTGAGCACAAACTGGGAGGCGCTGCACCGCAGCACAGAAGTAGCAAAAAGCTCGATTCTTCTGCCGTCTGTAGACAGAAGTCACATCAGAGATATGCACAGAAATGGTATTTCTCTAATGACAAATGCAAAAAGTATTAGCCAACACAGCAAAAGTTTTCCTTACGCTAAAGTCCATGAACACAAGTAAATACAATAAAACAGTTTACTCTGACGAAGAGAACATATAATTGAACGATATACATGCATACATGCAAGTTACTAAATAATGTTATGCACACAAATAACTAGAACAAGTTTAGTTGTTAAGTTTTATATTCCACAAAAATGATGATGCCACAAAAATATCATTTTCATGCTGCTGCTTCATTACAGAAAAAGATAAAAACAATTTGTAAATCAGCTTACAAGCTTTACAATTTTTACCATAATAAGTGAAATAAATAACATACCTTTTGCACTGATCACATTCCTGCAACAACAAAATGACAAAAACAACAAAATTATTTTTCTACTGATACATAAGCCCATTACAACTTATTGAACAAAAATTACAAGCTGTAACCAGTGGTGATTCCAGCCTGCAATATCTGGAGGGGGCATGGTCCCATGGCAAGCATGGTAGTGCGAGCCTATAAGGAAATCTGGGGGCAGAGCCCCCAGCAGAGTCCAAAGGAGGAGCACCTGATCAGGCAGCCAGGGGGCAAAGCCCCCATAAAGCTGAAGCACTTTTGGCTTTTGGACGTTCAATGGAAGCTGCAAACTTGACAATATTTTTTACATTTGAAAATGTAAATAAATTAGATATTTTGTGTTATCTTTGCAAAAAAATCGTAAGTGGCAACGAAACTGGGGGGAAGGTGGAGCAAACTTGGGGGGCTGCGCCGCTCCCCCGCCCGGGCCTAAAACCGCCACTGGCTGTAACTGACAAGTGCAAAACAATAACAAAATGTGCATGTATGTAACAGTATAAAACTAACAGTAAGATAACATTTAATTAATCTGATAACCTATAATTTGATACTGTGAGTGAGATGACAAAAATGAATATGATTACTTGCAGTCCAAAAATAAAAAGCTTATACACATAGTTAGCCATGCACGTGGCTAATGCTCTGTAATGGTACTGTGCACTATGCTAGCCGTAAGCACAACAGCGTGCGTACAAAAAATATCCACAATGCTGATCCCAGACCTAGTCATAACTTAATCAGTTCCAATACAGACAACCTAATACATCTTACCATGGAAGCATTACAAGGTCTTTCAGCCAATGGACGTTCCAAGTAAGCTTGCCGGATACCCTGCTGCCGTTCTTTTTGCTTTTCAGCTTTCTTCCTCTGTCCAGTTTTTCTTTTAGGCATTTTTACACTGAACCATTAGAAATACGACAAAAAACGTCACAAATACTTTACTCAATAGTCAATACTAGGTTTAGTTTTATTTACAAACATGCGCCACACCCTCCACAACGAATATTAATTTATAAAGCTAATCTAATAATTACCGTTCGACTAAAAAGTGATGTGCCAATGTCGATTTTACGCGCGATAGCAGTTACTGACGACCATGGTTAGATCTATCTTCTAACCATGCTGACGACTACGTATACGGAAGACTCAAGTCTTTTTAAACCTATATCGGATTGATTTAACTTATACTGCTAAAATCTGAAGTTTAAACTAAAAATTTCATACACAGGTCTATCCAGTCATTTTCCCGCAATTCACACTTGTGTGTCGCCGACTCGCCGTTTGAAATTGAGAGAAAAGTTCACTAAAACCTTCTATTTTAAGGTTTAAGATCTTTCAAAGTCATCGATATTGGTATTCCCGGGAAGCTCGTCAGCAACAAGTATGTGCATCTGCAACATTTAATTTTCACGCCAGTTAATAGCGGTAGTGAGTTTTTTGTAGGTATACCCGTCTTTGACGCCATCGTTTGAGACTATAGGCCTAATTACCTTACCATACCCGGAGTCTCTATATCTCACCTGGGCTTGGTTCAGTAATGGGAGTGGGACACAATGGGCATAGGCGGACTGTGGGTGCAAGTTTTGCTAAGTAACTATAAGAAGCAAGTAAGTTATATAGTGCCGCATTACGTAGGTGCTCGCTGTGTCTAAGACTAGTCGAAGACCTACATTTCACGCGCTTAGCTCTACGTGCTGGCGTATGCAAAATTGCAAAAAAGCGACTATATGTATGCCCGGTTAAAAGCGGTGGTATATGGAATGGTAAGCTCGGTAACAAAAACAGCGTCGGCATCAGCAGCGCCTCTCGGACACTGATCGTCGATCATTGTGAAATCAAGGCGTGGCCGGGGGAAAGCGCTCAAAATACTCGAGAGCGGACGGCGGGCCCACAGTACAACACCGAGCACACCTCGGCTACCTGCAACATGACGTATACAACTGACGACTGGCCTTTTCACTCGACGCCTTCTAGCACCTGTTCACTCCTCGCTTCTACATGGATTGGACGTTGCAGTACAGTACAACGTCGTGCATGTTTGCTCGGTAGGCCTAGAGAGACGCGCATTATTGTGTTCGTACTACGGAAGCCCGGAATCGCCACTGAATAATTCACGTATATTTATCGACCTCGACTATTCGTCCGGACGAGTTATCGAGGTCGATAGCTATATGTGAATTATTCAGTGGCGGTTCCCGGCTTCCGTAGCGTACAACTTAAAAGAACCGGCAAGTGTCGCGTAAAGGTACGGTGACTAAAATAATTAAAGCGAGAAACGACAAATCGAAACAGAATCGAGATCTACGCATAGCGATATCGAAATCGTTCAACGATAGCGCATCGTCGCGAGTCAGAATTGCTCGGCAGATTTTCACACAGCGTCCGTATCATCCTATCGTTGTTAGGACACGGCTCTCGCGCAATCGTCGGCTGATTGCGTCGTGTGTTTTCCAGAAGATTATGCAGAGTCGACGATGACGACGCATACGATCAACTCGCAGGAAGACATTCAGAAAGTCAGAACAACGCTGCTGGAATTTGCGTCGAACTCGTCTCGACCGACGACAACGGAGAGATGTAATAAGCACAAACTCTACTACTTCGACCTGTTGAGGACTTGTCGTTGAAAATAAGTTGCAACTTTCTGACAGACACTTGCAAATTTTTGACAGAGGAAATATTGGTTTTCAAAATTTTAAATCTGCACCTAAGTTTCCACAAAATGGGGAATTTCTAGGCTTCAATGCTGTACTTTTGCACAAAAATTTACGGACAAAAACGCAAATTTTTTGACACATCACTGCATTTGTTATTCAACAAGTCTGTTATTCAACAAGTCTGCAGCAAATTGTAGAACATTTGGACATGTCAAAAAGATGCTGTATATGTCTGTTGAGGGCTTAGACTATGACTTTTTGTAGACACTTTGTAGGCCTACGAACAACCTGTCGTGGTTACGCTCTTAATTTTGTAACAAATTTAATTGTCGTATAGCATCTTTAGCGCATTCTACGGCAAATCTACAACAATTCGAACTAAGTGGAGTGTGTGCTTAAAGGTAACGACGTTCAACTAGTCGGACTTGTATGGGATGACTACCGACAGCCGTACTCTCCGTGGATAGGACTGAAGACAGCCGTCGTGATCGCGCTAATGCTGATATTGTTCGTCGTCTACCTGGTAGTACGTACTCGTTGTCATCCTGCCTGTCGCCACGACGCCTACCTCCGTCTGCGTCAGACCGTCAGATCCCTGACCCCGTCCTGTCTGCGTGGGGTCCGCTTCGGCAAGGATAAGTCGGAAACCGAGGAGGAAGACGGTGGACTTACGTTGCCCGCGATTACCGTGGAATCATGGGAAGAGTGTGCGCGGCGAGCGGAACTCGAACTGACTCAAGTTAATGATCAGAATATTGTTGCATCGAACTCCGTCGTCACACTTCAGCCCAATCAATTATCAGTCAGTGATCAAGCGGCTTCGCCGCCACGATAGCAGACTGCGCTTTGTAATAGTTAGGCCTATTATCTCCACACATCACAGGCTGAACGGTAGTCCTGTGTTAATGGCGACTTCTCTTTCCTATGGGAAAGCCAACAAGGAATTTGAGCTAATGCTCACGGGACGCGCGAAAGCCCATAGCAGTTCATGTCCGCAGGCAGTCACCCATCACAGTACTAACCGAGCACGACGTAGAGTAACTTTGTTTCAACCGAAACGCGCTACCAACTACGCCACGCCACCAACGTCAGTAACGTGGCGCCGCCTTGTGAATGATATAGACTTGCGCAGCCCAATATCGCGAAAAAAATCCGTAAAACCCCCTATTTTGGCGTTCAAGGTCATCCAAGGTCATTGAATTCGGCGCCAATCGACAGCCAGTATACGATTTGCTGTTAGTGATTAACAGTAACCTAGGCCTTATCTCGCACTGTTACTGAGATACAGCGAGTTATAGGCCAAAAATCTCAAATTTTGACCACCCCCCTCTCATTTAGCGCCCTCATTCGGGGTGACCCCCTTCAAATTTATGAAAAAGCTTTACGGTTCCTGAAACTAGAGTCTTGCAGGCAGCCGATGGTGAAGATTTGGAGATCCTAGCTTGGACCGTTTTTGCCTGATCCACCCGTGTGACGGACGGACAGACGGACGGACAGAATTGCGATGGCTAAGACGATGCGATGGCATAGCTGCTTAAGCGCGTAAAAATTGGAACTGAATGGGAGGTTATTGCAAGAAATGAAAGCCAGTAGTATACCTGGGACGTTTAGACAATATGGGGGTGGGAGGCAATCAGAACACGTCTAACAACCGCAAATGTTGAAAATTAACTGGCAGAGTATTATACAGTATGCGATCTATACAGCGAATTGAATTAACTACACACAAGCCTGTGGTGACTGACGGCTTGCTATTTGTATCAGTGTACAGGACAGATATTTAACAGTAGACAATGACGGCAATAACAAATCATTCACTCACTACCCAGCAGGAATAGAAAAAACCTAGGTTTTTACAAAAGTTTTCAAGGTGTTGGTATACACAGAAGATGGTACACAAAGTTTAAGACCCAGGAAGAACATCCTTCATGTCGCATCGTCTTCACTGAGTGAATGACGTAACGCCTGAGCTCAAAAATCACAATTAAAATACTCAGTAAAATATGATCTATATTAGACTGCACAATGAAATTTTAAAACCTTAAAAATTGGATTTTTGTGGTTTTTACATTAAAAACCCCTTTATAAACCTAGGTCTTTTAAACCATTTTCCATCCCTGCAGCCCAGCAATGTATGGAACAGCCATCAGCTAACAACCACAATACACCATAAACATTCACACTTGCACCACCAACACACAGAGTAAGATTTTACACAGCTAGTCCACTGCATGGCAGCTCATTTCCTTTTAGTCCCTTGAGCTGGTGAGGGTTAAACATAATTCCCAATTAAGCTAGCATACAGCCCTACTGCCCTAGTCAGATTAAAAGCCAGCGTCTAATCGACTGGGGCAGTATGCCAGCAGTCCTAATAACAGAGCGTGCTGTTATGCAGAACTCGCTGTTGATTCCCTAGCAATGGCTGTAACAGGCGACAGCATGACACGGTTACAGTCGCTGCAGACGCGCACATCGGACGACCACATAATCTCCGCCAAACACTGCGTTCACTCAGCGGAGATAAATACAGCATGACAACAGCATACATAATGCAATGCCATGGACCAAATATGAATCGCCTAAAATACCATACTGCTAACATGCTCTCAAAACAAATGGTTTTCTGTGATAACACTTTTGCTGGATATTTCCCTCAATCATGGACAACCCCCGGAATTTTCCCAGACAGCCATCAAACTGCCTGACATATCTCACTGGCATAGCCTTAGAATGGGGGGGGGCATGTGTTCCTCTAGAAGACCACAAACGACAATCATTTAGTGTCCAATAAAAGGTAGTTTTCCTCAAAACAGTGCAAACTGCACCCAAACACAAAACCAAAATATTTTTCACTTCTCGCCACATCCTGAGTGCTCCCAATACGTTTGGATCCTGGCTACACCAGTGACATGTCAAGGGGTTTCCGGGCCAGTGGACACCTTGTAGTCAATCAACTGACACTAAACAGCAGTGGTAGAAGCGACACAAATCATCGGCTAATTCAGTCAATCTTGATGGCGGCATAGATCCTGCGGATGAACGAATACGCAGCATAGAATCCAATTGTGCCGGTCAGCAGCCAGAACGTGAACACCATCAGTGCAGTGTAGCCAAAGTACAGTAGTGTTGGGATGAATTCTGTTATCTCCAGCTGCAAACAGTACAAAGCACCATTTCTTAATGACACAACAGCACACAAGAGACCAACACATTAATAAACTCATCTAGAGAGATGGCCAGGCTGAGTGGATCTGGGTGAACTGGTCAAATACAGGTTAGGCCGGGTACGCCAGTTGTAGTATGAAAACTGCTTAAAGCAGACAGTAGGCACAGCACAGTGCCAAAGTTGAAAATACTAATTGTTCTGTACCTCACGAGTTGATTTATTATTGAAAACACTCAGCGTGTTCGGAGTCGAATAGGGAAGCTTTAACC